>TARA_R110002051_G_scaffold467_21_pt1 | contig 17322 bp, 13 predicted proteins | sample TARA_R110002051 | Tara Oceans TARA_R110002051 (sample SAMEA4397023) | marine metagenome | biome: Polar Biome; feature: [MES] marine water layer (ENVO:01000295) within the mesopelagic zone...; material: water (ENVO:00002006), including particulate matter (ENVO:01000060) such as......
TAAAGCGGCAACGACGATATTATTGGTGACGCTATCGTAAGCAGGTGCTGACTTGTTATCGATCAGACTGTTGTTTTGGACATTGCTATCTATATTTTTGTCTTGAATAGTACTCATGTTTTTCTCCTGCTGGCTAGGTCGCAAACCTAGTGCGTTGGGTTTAAATTATTTATTGAAACTAATGGATAAAGCTAATAACACTAGCATGATTGTGGAATTGATAAATGTGCGCGTAGTGTAGCAAATTTTGCTCAGTTTTGCTTATGGTTTCAAATGGCTTAGCGCCTTTTTTATTATAAAGCGCGTAAATAATCTAACGATTTTGGATTATAAATTTTGTATTTTACGATTAAATCTCACTTATCAACAGGGAATTTAAGGTGCTGATATAGTTAAGATTAACTAACATGCAGTGTATTCTATATATAGAATGTATAGCGGTAAGCTTTGATACATAAGGAAATATTATTTACAAACTCTAAACAGGTTGATATCAAAACAGGCGTATATTGCATATCCTTGTCTTAAATACTCATTCTTTAGCTCGCCTACTTTACTGTAAGTTCTGTGTCAGCTACTGCAAATCTTCTAGTTGTTAAATACTGATAGAGACTAGCTATTTATGCAATGCTTGGTTTGTCCTCAACAAAGAGAAATACCATGATCAATAACCATGCTGCAATGCAAAGTGCCCCAAAGACTAAATTTTCGTTTATTAAGAAGTCACTGTTTGCAGGCGCACTCGCCACAGCTGCCTTTGACTTTTGGGGTCTATCGATAGCACCCCTTCTTGGTTTCGAAAAGCTCTCACCTATTAATCTTCCTACCGCTATGGTTGAGGTTTTGTTTGGCTCAGGGTTGACAGGTGTTCCAGAACTCCTGCATTACATCACCGGTTTGGCTCTCTATCCAATCGGTTGGATGATTGTTGTGCGGCCAATATGGAAGGCAATCCTGCCATCGTTGCATTGGTCGATTACCGCTGTGGTCTACGGCATCGTGCTCTGGGTGTTCGCACTGTATGTGGTAGCGCATCTGATTACTGGGTTGCCACCGTTTATCGGTTTCACAGGAGTTACTTGGGTCGCGCTTAGCGCTCACATTGTTTATGCAGTGGTTGTGGCGTGGAGTTTAGAGACGCAGCGACTCGGATAATTATATAAACAGTTGTCATTTTTGCACGCAATGGCTGCCTAATAATTGATTGAGTAGTAATATAAACTACTCTTATGGAAGCTAGTCAAACAATGAAAGCAGAAGTCTTCTAAACACAAAAAATCCAGCGCAAAGGCTGGATTTTTTATTGCTTACTAACTGCTTTAAAGCGGATTTACTTAAAGCTTACTTACTCTGGAACCAAGTATCGGCTTTGCTACGAGCGCTAGCGATATCTGCGCTTGATAAGTTCAATGCCAATTGACCAATTTTGCCACGGGCTTTGTTACGGACTTTTTCGTCTAACATGCCATCACGGGCAGCCAAATCATACCATTTATAAGCATCGACGAGATTCTTTTGCTTCTCATCTAACAAAGCAAGGGTATAGCTGGCACGGTTATCACCACGCATGGCGGCTTTTTCTAACCAACCACGGGCTTGTTGTAGATTTGGTTGTACGCCTTCACCGCGCAAGTACATAATGGCTAAGTTAAGCTGAGCAGGGGCAACGCCTTGCTGAGCTGCCTTGGTATACCACTGAATCGCTTGTTGGGTATTTTTGGCAATACCTTCGCCTTTTTGCAAACGCTTGGCTAGGTAAAATTGAGCGTGATCATTACCTTGAGCCGCGCGATTGGACAACTCGCTGACAGGCATTAGCTCAAAACGTGACGTATCAAGTGGCACGTTTGATATTAACTCAGCGTTGGCAAAACCTGCACAAGAAAAAAGGGCAGTAAACAACGCAGCTTTTAATAATTTCATAGCAGCTCCAAAATTAGGCAGTTAATAAACACAAAAATTGTCCCGCTAAATATTGTCTCGCCAAAGACATTTAGACGGCGATAACAATTAGGCGACATTTGCAAGACCAACTTACCTAATTATTAGCAATATAAGTAATCGTTGTCATGTAACAATGGAGTCCAATAAAACCGATAAACGGTATTAATCAGGGTGCCATTGACACTATTTTGCTAGCTTAACACCCAAGCTTACGAAACTCAAATACTAATTACACGATTTAATGCCTATCTATACCTCGTTGTCCTCAATAAAATCATAGAGTTACTTGGGCGTAAGAATAGATTAAGACTCTATTAAGGTTAAAATTGTACTTATAACTGTCCATATTACTGTTAATAACAGGTAGCAAGAGCGAGTATCACTCAGGTTTTTGTTTGCTGACGCGGTAAATAGCCACATCTGCCAGTAGGTTTGGCACTTGTCTTATCAATGCTGTCATCAGTGGCGTGTGACCTTTTTTAGAATCACTGACGGCAAAACGATTGATAATATGAATATCATGCTGCGCGCACAGCTTCTCAAAATCTTTGAAGGTACAGAGATGAATATTTGGGGTGTTGTACCACTCATACGGCAGCGCTTCTGAGACTGGCATAATACCTTTTAAACCCAAATGTATCCGGTTCTGCCAATGGGCAAAATTAGGAAAAGTAATAACCGCTTCACGAGCGACGCGCAACATATCAAGTAGTAGCAGGTCAGGTGATTTTACGGCTTGTAGAGCACGTGCCATGACGACGGTATCAAAGCTATTGTCAGCGAAACGCGCCAAGCCATCATTCAGATCTTGCTCGACAATGGATAAGCCATTTGCAATCGCCTCATTGATTTTGTCTTCTTCAATCTCAAGTCCATAGCCGGTCACGCCGCGATTTTGCTGCAAATGCGCAAGCAGCTCGCCATTACCACAGCCTAAGTCAAGCACATGTGAGTGCGGGGCAATCCAGCGCTCAGCCAATTGATGATCCATTCTCATGAGCGTGCTCCTGATTTTTGCTGGCTATTTTTACTTTGGTTATTACTCATAAAAGGCGCGTTGAGGAAGCCTTTAACAGCGCCCATATAACGCGGAATATCAAATAAGAACGAGTCATGACCGTGCGGCGCATCGACATTGATGTAGCTGACCGGTTTACCAGTCGCCATCAGCGCATCGACAATTTCTTGTGAGCGCTCGGGGGCAAAACGCCAATCAGTAGTAAACGATACAATCAGATATTGGCATTCAGTATGAGCAAACGCAGCTTTAAGCGCTGTCAGCTCTTGGTGATTGCTCTCACTTATGTTATCGATATCCGCACTGTCCGCTAAAGTGTTTGCCAACTCATCTTCACGACTATCCGCTCTTACGGATGCCGCAAGCGATGAAGCTAAAAGATCTGCTGGCGCTGAAGAATCTATAGACTGCGTTAATGGATAGTCACGCGTCGGGTCAAAGTAATCTAGCGCTTTGGTCATCAGCAAATAGGTATTGGCATCGAAGTTTTCACTAAAACGCTCGCCTTGATAGCGCAGATAGCTCTCGACTTGGAATTCGACATCATAACCATACATAAACTTGCCTGATTTTAGATCACGGCCAAACTTGGCTTTCATCGCATCATCGGTCAGATAAGTAATATGCCCAACCATCCGCGCTAGAATAAGTCCGCGGCGAGGATAGGTGCCTGCTTGCAGATAGCGCCCTTCTTTAAAGTCAGGGTCTGATAAAATAGACTGGCGTGCCACTTCATTAAAGGCGATGTTTTGTGCGGAGAGCTTTGGTGTACAGGCAATCACCACACAGCGCTTAATTCGCTCAGGATAATCTACTGCCCATTGCAGCGCTTGCATACCGCCCATTGAACCACCGACGACAGCGTGCCAGACGTCAATCTCTAACCGGTCTGAAAGCATGGCTTGGGTCTTGACCCAGTCTTTGATGGTGACCAGTGGAAAGTCAGGTCCATATACTTGTGCTTGGCTGCTATCTGGATTAATGGTCGTAGGACCGGTCGAGCCAAAGCAACTACCGATATTGTTAACACAGACGACAAAAAATCGATTGGTATCGATGGACTTATTAGGTCCAATCATATTGTCCCACCAGCCTGCTTTTTTGTCATCATCGCTATGAAAGCCTGCCGCGTGATGGCTGCCTGATAGCGCATGGCAGATCAGCACAGCGTTTGACTTGTCGCTATTTAGCGTACCATAGGTTTCAATGATCAAATCAAACGACGGCAAAGTGCGGTTGCACTCTAGGGTTAATGGCTCAGCAAAATGGAGAGTCTGGGGCGTGACAATTCCTACTGAGTTCAAGGATTCATTAGTATTAACTGAATGCGTAGCATTGGCTTTATCTGTGGCGGACTGGTCACCGGTATTATCAGAGCGTGCGTTCAAAGCTACCTCACAAGACAACAATCATCAATAAAATAAGAAAGACACTATGTCGATGGATTGTTTGATCGACATAGTTTTTTTAACGGTTTTTATCTACATTGCTTCTTTGGCAATGTGCTTTCCTATTGTATGGCGATGCGCATATGAGTACAACCTCCAAGCGCAGACTTTCACGCTTAGTTTTTATATCGTTTAGCCAATCGAAAAAAGCACCATGTCATTATTATAAATTTAGGCGCAAACGACGCCATGATGTCGCAATAACTGCGTGTCAAATTGTATAAAGGTGCTTTTGCGATGCGTTGTGAAGGGTTAAAATGCTACACTTACCTCATGCTTATTTAATATTGTCTTAATAATCCTTTATCGAACTCTCTTTATCAACTTACCCATAAAACAGGGCTGCTATGAAACCTGAACTGCCTCCCCGTATTGCTGTGTTACTTGTCAACCTTGGTACGCCAGATGAGCCAACTGCACCTGCCGTCCGTCGTTATCTCAAGCAGTTTTTGTCCGATCCACGCGTGATTGAAATCCCAAAGCTCTTATGGGCAATTATCCTCAATTTGTTTGTGCTGCCAAGTCGTCCTAAACGGGTAGCAGAAGCTTATGCCAGCATTTGGGATGGCGATTCGCCGATGCGCAATATCCTGAACACCCAAGTTGAGATGTTAGACAAGCGTTTGGCTGAACGGGCTGCGCCGTTTCGTGTCTCTGTCCATGCGGCGATGAGCTATGGTAATCCGGGTTTGCCAGATGTTATGGACAAATTGCGTAGCGAAGGGGTTGACCACTTTGTTATGTTACCCGTGTTTCCGCAGTATTCGGCGACCTCAACGGGTGCAGTCTATGATGCGATTACTAAGTGGTCGCTGAAACAGCGTAATCTGCCTAATATAACCATAGTCAAAGATTACTTTGCGCATCCTTTATACATCAAAGCATTGGCAGATAGTATCCGCCGCTTTCAAGCGGTACATGGCAAGCCTGAAAAGCTCATGTTTAGCTTTCACGGTATTCCGCAGCCTTATGCTGATAAAGGCGATCCGTACCCGAAACGCTGTAAATGTACGGCGGCACAAGTGGCTCATGAGCTGGGTCTAAAACCAGATGAATGGATCATCAGTTTCCAGTCGCGCTTTGGTAAGCAAGAATGGATTAAGCCTTATACGGATGTTGTGCTTGAAGACTGGGGTAAGTCGGGCGTGCGTTCAGTACAAATTCTGAGTCCTGCGTTTTCGGCAGATTGCTTAGAGACATTAGAAGAATTGGCCATCGAAAACCGCGAGACTTTCCTGCATGCTGGCGGGCAAGAGTATCATTATATTCCAGCGCTCAATGCTGATGAAGCACATATAGACTTGTTGGAAGCAATGAGTGCGCCGTTGGTACAAGGTTGGGCAGGGACGCTAGATGGTTGGGCGTAAAACGTTAAGAAAAATGTAGATTTGAAATAGAGCAGCAAAAAATACCGAACGTGATGTTCGGTATTTTTTATGAATTATTTTATAAAGGGAGTGCTTTAAAAATCATTATCATGGCTTGTTTTTGCCGCATCTCTGTCGGCGATATCGACGATATCAGGATAATCGTTATCATCTAAATTGTCTTCTACCAGCAGCTCATCAATACGTGATTCATCGATATTTTGATGATGTACAGGGGTGAGACCTTGGGTGGCATCACTTCCAACTTGCGAGTTATTAAATCCTGCATCATCGTCAAAGTCATCATTATCGATGATATGCAGCATAGGATTATCTAAATCAACTTGTTGGTTATCTTGGCTATCCTGATCATCACCATTACTGTCATCGGTATCATTAAGACTGTCATTACTTTCGATATGAGCCATCTCTTCTGGTAGTGGGGTTTTTGAATGTTCCATTCTGCTTTCCTTAGTCTTTATAATTGATAAGCCTATAGTCAGTGAAGAGTAATATCGACACATGATGTACTGCTGGTATCAATTTTTCTTGCTTGCTGTGCCCATGCAGACAGAGGCTGCAAAAAATTTGTACCAGCAGTACCGTAGCGTTTTTTAGAGTATTTTGACTATAGTAGGGTTTAAAAGATAGTCGTTAAAAGTTAACCGTATAGCTATTCTGTCCGCTTATCTTCATTGCCTCTAGTAGTAAGGTGTCACAGGATGTTAAAAATATGTAAGAAGGTTGCTTATCTAACCATAAAAAAACGGCTGCCAAATCTTGGTAGCCGTTTAAATATTGTCATGTTACCTTTGAACTTTATAATCTAAATTTATTTGGTGCCGATTTTACTATTGATAAAGCGCATTAATGAGTCAGGTGCAACTTGCGAGGCTGTATGCAGCATTTTAGCGGGAAAGCCAATGGGATAGTGAGTCCGTGACAATTTGCGATTCGGCTGCGCACTTAGTTTACATAAGGTTTTAGCCACATCATCAACGGTGAGATTGATGCCCAAACGGTCGATACTGGTGACACTGATGTCTTTGGTCATGTCGGATTTTACCCACAGTGGCATCACATCAATCACCTTGATACCCAAGTCAGCGTATTCGATATTCAGTCCTTCGGTCAAACCACGTACAAAGAACTTACTGGCAGAGTAAGGCGCCACTTCAGATTGACCATATATCGCTGAGGCAGATGAGAGATTGATAATTTTGGCGTTTTTACTATCTGCTAAATGCGGCGCTAACTTATGACAGCCGATGAGCACACCTTTACAATTGATATCAATCAATGATAATTGCTTAGTCAAGTCAGTATTGGGTAACGCACCACTCACCAATACGCCAGCGTTATTAATCAAGACATCAATACTGTCAAAATTCTCCAGCATATGATCGATAGCTGTATCCCATGCTTCAGGGTCAGTGACATCTAGATGACCATGGACGAGACGATTGCTTTTTAGTGCTTTTTTAAACGTTTTATCATCAATCGCCTGCTCAAGCTCAACCGTATCAATATCAAAAAGACCGACACTATGACCTTTTGTGAGCAGTCTTTTTGCTGTCGCTAGACCGATACCGCGTGATGCACCCGTAATGAATATATTCATAATGACTCGCTTAATGATTGATGATGAATAATGACTTAAAATATACGCTAATTTTTAGTATAGCAAATTATCTGTCAGAAGTTAGTGCTAAGAAAAACGCTACCATGACCAGTGATTGCTACGCTTGGCATGATGAATAGCGTTTATTAGCTGATAATTTTTCTTCAAATATAGGCGATTTAAAACGCCATATATAGACCAAGGCAATCGCGTAAACGCCGGTTTCTGCCATTTCTTCAACGATCTCTCCCAAACCTTGAGGCATCATAATCGCGTTTTCGCCCATATATTCCAACAGCGCCAAGCCCACTATCATAAGATATAAATAAACTGGCACCGATTTGAACACTGCCCACAGATATCGCCATGTATAGGCTAATAAACTGATAATAAGAAGATAAATCATAAGAAGTATCGCATCCTCCCACCAGTCATAAAAATGGTTTAACAGTGAAAAATCGCTCGAAATAAAGAGCTCGGGTACGTAGTTTAACTCACGACGAATCACCGCAAAAAACGTCGATACTGATGCCAGCCAAAAATAAAGACCTTGCTTGCTCTCACTCTGCACCACGTATTGCGTAGAGCGTAATAGACAGGCTATCAACAGGATAATGCCGGGGATTTCGATAATGCCATCTACAAATAAGGGCGCCTGATTTTAAGGATAAAAAAGTGAGCGCGGAGGCTCACTTTAAGATAAAAGATAATTTGTGAAAAAATAATATAGGGTCATTATAGCGACAATGATGATACGCGACTGTTTTTTTAGTTTACGCTACGGGTGTCAAGTGTCTTAAACACCATGACACTTACTCAAAATCTACTTAAGAATCAATGCGCCTCATCCCAGTTCTGACCACTGTCCGTCTCAACCAATAGCGGCACTGCAAAGTTGACGTTCCAGCCTTTTTCAACCGCTGTTGCTGTTAAGACATCTTGCATGGCATCAGTAATCAATCGGCTTATCTCATCGACCTTGTCAGCATCGACTTCAAATACCAATTCATCGTGGACTTGCAGTAGCATTTTTGCTTGCTCTTTTGGTAATACTTTATCAACGGCAATCATCGCAAGCTTAATCAAGTCAGCGGCTGAACCTTGTAATGGCGCGTTAATCGCCGCCCGTTCAGCGCCTTGTTTGACCATACGATTGCTATGATTGATATCAGGGGTATAAAGCTTGCGGCCTAATATCGTCTCGACATAACCATGCTCATAGGCGCTGGCACGAGTATTAATCATATAGTCTCTGACACCAGGGTAGCGATCAAAATACATATCGATATAGTCTTGCGCCTCGCTACGGCTCATCTGTAACTGCTTGGCAAGTCCAAAGGCGCTCATGCCATAGAGCAGACCAAAGTTAATGGCTTTGGCATTACGGCGCTCGGTTGCGGTAACGTCTGTGACCTCTTTGCCAAGTACTTCGGCGGCGGTGGCTGCGTGAATATCTAACCCTTCATTAAAGGCATGAGTTAGGTTTTTATCACCTGAAAAATGCGCCATCAAACGCAGCTCAATTTGCGAATAATCCGCTGCCAATATCACTCGACCTTCTGGGGCGATAAAGGCTTGACGAATCAAGCGACCAGTCGCAGTACGAATAGGAATATTCTGTAAATTGGGATCAGTCGAAGATAAACGTCCGGTGCTGGTTAATGCTTGATGATAACTGGTATGGACACGGTCAGTCTTGGCATCTGCCACATTATCCAGCGCATCGGTATAGGTGCTTTTAAGCTTAGAGAGTCCGCGATACTCTAGGGTGATATCGACTAATGGATGGTCGATTTTTGACAATACGGCTTCACCAGTAGAGTATTGACCGGTTTTGGTTTTTTTACCACCCACGACGCCAAGCTTATCGAATAACATCTCGCCAAGCTGCTTAGGAGAGCCAAGATTAAATTCCTCACCGGCGACTTCATAAGCACGTTTTTCTAGAGCGATAATTTCTTCATCAAAGCGTTTTGATAACTCATTTAAAAACGGACGCTTGATTAAAATGCCATTTGCTTCCATTTGGCACAGTATTTCAGCAGTTGGAATCTCAAGTTCATGCAGCAGCTTAGCGTTATTGGCGTCATCAGCAAGTTTTTTGCTAAACAAATCAAACAACTGATAAGTAATATCGGCATCTTCACACGCATAGTCACTAGCAATATCAATCGCTACTTGATCAAAACTCACTTGCTTAGCGCCTTTACCAGCGACATCCTCAAAGCTGATGGTTTGCGTTTGTAGATAGTGCCGCGCCAAGTCATCCATACCGTGACGGGTAATAGCGGTATTAATCACATAGCTGGCAAGCATGGTATCCATCGCCCAGTTATTGGGTTTGTCATGAATATTGCCTAAGAGATTGATATCGTAAAGGCTAAGAATGTGCGCGTCGTATTTTAGATGCTGACCGATTTTACCGATTTTGGTATTTTCTAATATGGGCTTTAAGCGGGCAAGTACCGTATCGCGGTCGAGCTGTTTTGCTGTTAATTCATCATCCTCTAGCGCATGAGTTAGCGGTATGTAATAGGCTTCATGCGCTTGCACGGCAAAAGACAAGCCGACCAATTCAGCCTGACGCCAATAGACGCTTGTGGTTTCGGTATCGATAACGAAATGCGGTGCAGATTGTAATAATTGAACCAAGCTGTCAAAAGCAGGCGCATCTAAAATAGTATGCCACGCTCTATCATGACTTTTGCTATCAGTGACATGACCAATGGTACTTGATTGTAGAGACTTGGCGATTTGCGCTTGCGACTCAGCATTGGCCTGACTATCAGCGACACTTTGCGCACCATGCCCATTAGCGTTGGCGGGATGATTTGGGTGATCAAGTGACGCCAGCTCATTTCTAAATTCAAGCTCACTATATAGCGCACGTAGCTCATCGATATAGGCGCAAGGATCGGTGTTTATTTTTAAATCTTGCCAGTCTTGCCCCACTTCTAAATCAGTGACGATGGTTGCCAGCTGCGCATTCGTCGGAATGTCATCGGCATATTCGAGCAAGTTTTTGCCAGCACGTCCTTTGATATTGGCGACGTTTTTGAGCATATTATCGATATTGCCATATTCATTCAGCAAATCTTTGGCAGTCTTCTTACCAATACCGGGTACGCCTTTGATACCGTCAGAGGAATCACCCATTAAAGTTAAAAAATCAATCATTTGCTCAGGGTTGATACCGAATTTTTCGACCACGCCAGCGCTATCCGTCATCTTTCCTGTGAAGCTGTCTTCTAGTATGACGCAGTCATTAATCAGCTGCATCATGTCTTTATCACCGGTCGAAATCACCACATGATGCCCTTCGGCGACCGCACGATAGGCGAGCGTACCGATGATATCATCCGCTTCTGCGCCTTCGATACGTAATAGAGGAATCCCAAGCGCGGTGACCAAACGATGAATATAAGGAATCTGCTCGGCAAGCTCGATATCCATTTTTGGACGATTGGCTTTATAGTCTTCTGACATGGCATGACGAAAGGTCGGTGATTTGGTATCAAAACAAACCGCCATATGGGTTGGATGATAGCGGCGCATCAGCTTTAAGAGCGCATTGAGCGTGCCACGTATTGCATTGGTGACTAGCCCTTGCGAATTCTGCATGGTTTTTGGCAGTGCATGATAGGTGCGAAACAGATAATAAGAGCCATCGACCAAGATAAAAGGTGGCTGGTTTTTGTCCACATGCGTGGTGTCCATCGTTGCTACATTTGGCATCGTCGCAAAGTTTGGTAGCGTATTGGGATTGATGGGCGAGTGGGAGTTGTGATCGTTGGCAGTCATAGAAAGTCACTTATCAGGTTTTGGGTCGCAAGTATTGGTCAGTAAATATTTTGCAGCAAGTATTGGGTAAAAAGATACCCTCATTATAACGATAAAAGCGCCGCGTGCCGAATGGATGATGAATCAATAAAATCTATAAAAAGTGACGATGTTTATGACCCCAAACGTTTATGACCCCAAACGATGAGACCATAAAAAAAGAACCCAGATCAACTGAGTTCTTTTCATTTTTGCAAATAGCACTATTGCGACAAATATCATCGTTATTAAACGCTTATTTTACTTCTGAAGTCACTTCAACATCGATATTGCCACGTGTCGCTTTTGAGTACGGGCAAACTTGATGCGCCTTTTCAACTAGCGTCTGAAACTCATCAGCAGATAAGTCAGTATTCTCACCCGTCACATGAATTTTTGCTGCTAATTTAAAGTCAAGACCATCACCTTTCATTAGGTCTACTGATATTTCAGTGGTCGAATCAAACTTTGCTTTTTCTGCCCCTTTGACGGCGCCAAGTGCACCATCAAAACAAGCAGCATAGCCCATAGCGAACAGTTGCTCTGGGTTATTACCGTCTTTACCAGAACCAGGTGCAACCATATTAATCGTCAAGTCGCTGTCTTGAAGGCTAGCGCTACCTGCACGGCCACCAGTGACAGAGGCTTTGGTCGAATATAAGGTTTCCATAATTTATCCTTTTATGTGAATTGTTGTCCATCATTATTTAGATAGTGCTTTTCAGTCTTATTATAGCTAGTTTTAAAATAGCCCATCTAGCATAACAGAGGACAAGGCGAGCTTTATATAGCGGCGGTAAAAGTATGCTATGAATTTGTAAGTTTATCTTCTAAGTTTATCTTCTAAGTTTATCTTCTAAGTTTAACAGCGAAGACGCTGTTGTTGGTTCGGGCAGTAAATGAGCTGACAATAAGTACCATCGGGCGCAGCTAAAATACGATTGGACGATATATAGTCGATTCATTTTAAAAACAATACAGTGCTATTGGCTATACATTTTTTGCAGCCTCTGTCACGCCTGCGAACAGCAAGCAAGAAAAATTAACTTCAGCAGTGATTGATGATATTTGTATTTCTTTTATTTAGGACTGACTATAGTTAATAAAGTAACCGCTGACTTTTTAGCCACGCAAATCACAAAATACTCTTAAGCTTAAAAAAGCCATGAGCACTCTTTATTTGCTCGATAGAGCGTGTTTTTTTATGCGCTAATTCTGCACCTTGGCGCTAAATCCGCTACAATACGCCCATTGTTTACTCTATTTATTTAGATTGATTTCTAAATGACACAACGTTGAAGCCAAAAATTATGAGCGTAGATCCAAAGAAATTAAATAAAGAAGTGGCCAAACGTCGCACCTTTGCCATCATCTCGCATCCTGATGCTGGTAAGACCACCATGACCGAAAAATTGCTACTATGGGGTCAAGCGATTCAAGTAGTGGGCGAGGTCAAAGGTCGTAAAACGGACCGTCATGCGACATCGGATTGGATGAGCATGGAGCAAGAGCGTGGTATTTCTATCACGACTTCTGTGATGCAATTTCCTTATCAAGCGCACGTGGTCAACCTACTCGATACCCCAGGTCACGCTGATTTTAGTGAAGATACCTATCGTACGTTGACCGCGGTCGACAGTGCGCTGATGATGGTTGATGGCGCAAAAGGCGTAGAAGAACGTACCATCAAGCTGATGGAAGTTTGCCGGATGCGTGATACGCCTATCATCTCTTTTGTTAATAAACTCGATCGCCAAATCCGTGAGCCGCTTGAGCTGCTAAGTGAGATTGAGGCAGTATTAAAAATTAAATGTATTCCTATTACGTGGCCTATTGGTATGGGTCAAGATTTCGTCGGTGTCTATCATCTGACCGAAAATAAGACTTACTTTTATGAAAAGGGTCATGGCGGCGAGATTACGGTTTCTGAAACTCGTGAAGGTTATGATTATCCTGATATCCGTGAGCGCTTGGGCGCGCTGATGTTTGCGTCGTTTGAAGAGTCACTTGAGCTGGTACAAATGGCGCTTGAAGATTTCGATGTGGATGAGTTTTTGGCGGGCGAGATGACGCCTGTATTGTTCGGTACCGCCCTCGGTAACTTTGGTGTCAACATGGTACTTGATACCTTGATAAAATATTCACCGCCACCAAAAGCGCATCCAACCAATGAGCGTGAAGTGGCTGCTACTGAGACAACGTTTAGTGGTTTCGTCTTTAAGATTCAGGCAAATATGGATCCGCGTCATCGTGATCGCATTGCTTTCCTTCGTGTTTGCTCAGGCAAGTACGAGAAAGGCATGAAATTAAAGCATGTACGTTTGGGTAAAGAGGTACGTATCGCTGATGCTTTGACTTTTTTGGCAGGTGATCGCGAAGCGTTAGAAGAAGCCTATCCGGGCGACATCATTGGTTTACATAACCATGGCACCATCTCTATCGGTGATAGCTTCACGGAAGGCGAAGAGCTGAATTTTACCGGTATCCCACATTTCGCTCCTGAGTTGTTCCGCCGTGTTATTCTAAAAGACCCACTCAAATCAAAAGCTTTGCAAAAAGGTCTACAGCAGTTGAGTGAAGAGGGTGCAACACAGGTCTTTATGCCGCAGATTAATAATGATTTGATCTTAGGCGCGGTTGGTGTGCTACAGTTTGAAGTGGTCGCCCATCGCTTAAAAGAAGAGTACAAAGTACAGTGTATCTTTGAGCCGGTATCGATTGCGACGGTACGTTGGATTCATTGCGATGATGAGATTGCGTTAGCCAAGTTTAAGCGCAAAGCCCATGATCAACTATCACTAGATGGCGGCGGTCATCTGACTTATCTTGCCCCATCACGGGTGAACTTGCAGCTGATGCAAGATCGCTATCCAGAAGTGACGTTTAGCAATACGCGCGAGCACTAGAATCCGTCAATAGTGATGACATTTTTAATATTAAAAGACACGCTATCGTGTCTTTTTTATGAGCTATAGTTAAAATATCTCAAAAACGCTACAGTGCTGCTGGTATAAATTTTTTGCAGCCTCTGTCGGCTAGCTACAGCAAGCAAGAAAAATTAATATCAGCAGTAATTGATGTATCGATATTACTTTTCCCTGACTATATCTAGAGAGTTTCATACTGGTTTGTTATCAAAAGTGAACCCTCGACAACACGAACAGTGTTCCTACAATATAGGACAAAGGTTACGGTAGACTATCAGTAAACCTTTATAGGTATATTAAAGAGGCTATATGAAAACTGCTAACCAATGCCCTGTTATTAAGTCGCAATCAGCCCAGCAATCTTCTACAGAAGCGGGTAGGCTGCGTCTGTTTTCAATAGTAGGTAGTGCATTGCTGTTTGGCACATTAAGTTTCTCAGCGTATGCCAGTAGCCTTTTTAGCAGTACAGAATATCTCGATTATCAGTTACCTAAAAAACTCCAAGAAAGCTGCACGGCGGGTGATAATTGTCCCGAGATTGAAGTTAAATATCTTAATACCAATCACAAATGGATCAATGATATTACCAATCAGCGCATCAATACGTTGGTTATTAATAGTAAACCGTCTGAATCTGCGCCTGTCACTATCAAAGCCACTCCAGCCGCTGTCAAAAGCGCGCTTGATGGTTTTGTCGCCTCGCAATTCAATGAGCTACCGAGTGACAGTGCATTTGCCTACAGCCTAAAGGTGACACCTGAATACGTGGGTCATATCAATAATTTTGAGACGTTCGAGATAAGCTCATATGTCTTTGTTGGCGGCGCACATGGCATGCCATATAGCGAATATTTGGTATTTGATCAAAAAATGAAAAAACAAATCAAACTGGCTGATATGCTGCAAAGCGGTAAAAAATCACAGTTTAAGGCGCTTGCTTATAATGCGTATAAGGACTGGGTAAAAACGGTCGATAAAGATATTAAAAACTACGAGAAAAATTGGCCATTTACCTTAAGTGACAACGTGACATTGACGGATAAAGGAATTGATATTCGTTATCAGCCTTATGATATCGCTCCCTATGCTTATGGTATGCCAGTGCTTAGCATTCCTTATAATAAGCTTGGCGGTATCATACAACCACGCTTTATCCCTAAATAATATAGCTATAAACGTAAGATATAATGGGATGGATCAGCTAATGACCATCATCAAATATTTAATAATAAATAAGGAGTCATCGCATGACAAACGATATCGATAATATGAATGCCGCAACGACCAATACGTGGCAGCTAAATGCCCTGACAGAAGCACTTGGTGATCTGACATTGACGGTCACTGACAGCCTCTCTGTGGGCCGTGGTAGTAATAATGATTTGGTACTAGGCAGCAAGCAAATTTCGCGCAATCATGCCCAACTGAGTGTCTTAAACGGTCAGCTATATGTGACAGATCTAGAGTCGTCAAACGGCACTTTTATTAATGATGAGCGTATCGCTGCCAATGAATCGAAGCACTTAGCAGCAGAGGATACGCTTGGGTTTGCAAGCTTTAGTTTTCAGGTAAGTGCGCCAGTAGCTGCTCCTGTTATTCATGAGCAAGCAGTTGCAGATAAACCAACGTTGATGTTGAGTCCTGATACTGAGATAGCGCCTATTGTTGAAGCAGAGCCAGTCGTCAAAGAAACGATAATCGAAGAGATATTACCTGTCGAAAATACTTTACAAACTACACCTGTTGCTACTATGCCTGTTGCTGATGTGCAAGCAGAACCAGTGGATAGCGCTGCTCAGATGAGTGAACCAGTAATTAAAGAAACAGGCATTACTGACATCTTAGCCGCCGCAGATAAAGCCGAACCTGTATTGAGCGAAGTAGAATATAGTCCTACTGAAACCTCAAGTATCCCTAGTGCGGCTGATGAGCAGGAAGTAACGCAGTCTACACCAACAGGCACTGTGCCGACCGAAACCATGTCAACCCCTTCCGCTCATCAAGAATTACTTGTAGAGCCGCCCGTCTTAGCTGATGAGCCTGTGCTCCATAAAGTTGCGGTAGCTGAAACCCTTTCAGAAACGTCTCCTGTAAATGCAGCGCCAGTCGTTGAGGCAGCTATTGAGCCAGAGCATGACAAAACTACCAAAACCGCCCTGCAAGAAGAAGCAGATCCGGATGTACTGCGTGCAAAACAGACAGCCACGTCACAGTTTTCGGGTACAGCCAATCTAGGTCAATCTCGTGATTTGGGCACTACTGGCAATAATGCGATGGATCAAGCGCTTGATAACCCTGCCACTACAGGATCGGTTGAAAAGAAACCGAGCGGTAGTTGGTTTATATGGGTGTTTGTCGCGATTATCATTATTGGCTTAGCGCTGTGGTTGTTTAATACAGGCATGTTATAGCCAATCTTTAATGATAAGGCAGTCTTTATTTATTTGAATCATAAAGCTGCGCACTTATAAAACTTGTAATCGATTGGCTTTAAGGCATTAGCCTCATGCTAAGATAAATACTGCACCGTTTTGCTTAATAATTTTAGAGCAAGTGAGCAAAATTAATATAGTCGATTCATTTTAAAAACAATACAGTGCTATTGACTATAAATTTTTTGCAGCCTCTGTCACGCCTGTGAACAGCAAGCAAGAAAAATTATAGCAAATAGCACGTTATTACAATCGTAGCGCTTTTATTTTGAACTGACTATACCAGCAGTACATAATGTGTCGATATTACTTTTCACTGACTATAATTATTGAGTATTTTGAGTGATATACAACCCATTCAAAAGAGTTTGGCAGTTAGGTATTTAACTGAAAGATAAGTCGTTACAATAACGGTGATAGAACAAGCTTTTTGTCTGGAATAAAAATCCTTTTATAATCAACTGTTTGAGATTTTTTATTAAAATAAAGTTAAAAATACTAAAAAAGGGCTTGCGTCTGCCAAGATATTTGATAGAATAGCCACCACTTTGAGAGAACAAGCCGACTTAGCTCAGTTGGTAGAGCAACTGACTTGTAATCAGTAGGTCGCCAGTTCGATCCCGGCAGTCGGCACCATCTCTCTCAAAGCCGCTTTTTATGAATTTGCTTTAAATTAAAAGTATTTTTGTACAAAGCAATCTAGGTGGGATTGGGGAGCGGTCAAACCCAACAGACTGTAAATCTGT
>TARA_R110002051_G_scaffold165835_7_pt1 | contig 17316 bp, 12 predicted proteins | sample TARA_R110002051 | Tara Oceans TARA_R110002051 (sample SAMEA4397023) | marine metagenome | biome: Polar Biome; feature: [MES] marine water layer (ENVO:01000295) within the mesopelagic zone...; material: water (ENVO:00002006), including particulate matter (ENVO:01000060) such...
GATTCAAATTCTAAAAAAATCAGACGACCTGCGTACCATGACTATTCGTAAGGGAAATTTCGATAATTCGCTTTCGATAGGTTTTGTATCGTCTATATTGTATGGCATATTACCGAGAGTGATATCACGTTTTAGAGAAGTTCATCCGAATATCGAGGTTAAATTATATGAGCTAAACTCCTGGCAACAAACGCAAGCATTGACAGAAGGTAAGATAGATGTAGGTTTTGGCAGGTTGTTATTTGAAGATGCTTCTATCAGGCGAATGGTGCTTAGAGAGGAAGATTTAGTAGTGGCTGTTCCTATAGAACATCCCTTATCAAAAGAAAAATGCAACAGTTTGAGCCTTATTGATTTAACAAATGAAAATCTCTTACTCTATCCAACAGCACCGAGGCCCAGTTTCATTGATTATGTATTGGAATTATTTGAAACCCGTAATTTGAAAGCGAACTATTTTATTGAAGTACGTGAATTGCATATTGCCTTAGGGTTGGTAGCAGCAGGTGAAGGTCTGACTATCGTACCAAAGACACTTGAGCATTTACGTCATCAAGAGATAACCTATATACCATTTGAAGAGGGGATACTAACTTCGCCAATTGTGATGAGTGTCAGGCATTTCGATAAGTCTGAATTATTGGAAACGCTATTAGATGTTACTTATCAAATTTACGATGAAGAAGGCTTTGTTTATAAACGTGAGAAGATTTGAACATATATGAAATCCCGAGCCCATCTCAGATTCTGAGGAGCCCATTCCAGATTCTGTGTAACTACCATTTATATTAAATGCTTTCAGTTACCTTGACCCAAAGGTATCCTGTTAAGTAATCCACTACAGATATTATCAGCTAAATATTTCTCATGGCGATAGGTTGATATAGTAATTGCTAATACTCAAAATATGGTTAGAGTGCCATATTTATGTTTATCAATAAAGCCAACCACCACTCTTGCTTAAGATCTTCATTCACGTGATTAAGCTCCTCAATATGTTAACCTTAACTTTTTTACTGTTCTACTTAATATGCGAACATCGTACTATATAATCTCAAGGGCGTATTTCTGTGTGTTCATTATCGTATTCTCTCAAAGTGTTAAAACTTTGACAATATTGGGTCGGTTTAGTTTTCCCAAGGATCAAAGTTAGCCCAAGCGTAGACATAGCCGATAATCACTAAGCTATCTACTTCGTTTTTAGAAACTACCTCATTTGGGTAATTTATATTCTTACTCTGAAGAAGCAAGCTGCCATCTGATTGGCTAAATAATGTTCTCATACCATAGAAATCATATCTTCTAATTAAATAAATTTTGCCATCTCGAATTGTCCGTTTGCTTAAATCGACTGAGCACTGGGCACCTCGCATGATCACGGGCTCCATGCTGATATCTTCTTGACTATAATATAATGTCTTGTCAAGTTGAGTTTTTGATCGCTCTGCAATTTCAGAGGGTGATCTTAGTGATTTGTTCGAGTATTGAAAGTTAGAAATGAAATTAGTTGAATTGAAAAGCTTCTCTATCTCTTTCAACGTATCTCTGTTTTCAAGCATATTATCCACTGTTATATTTGATTCAAACCATCTCTCATATTTCTCTTCTTCATATGCTTCGATTTGCTTTTCTTGTTCGGCAGATAATTCAAATTGATGTTCATGTTCACAATACATACGATCTTCAAATTCGTCACGTAAATACCGGATGCTATATGGAAGCTTAGGATCTAATCCTAATTTTTTAATGTAGATTTGCCTATTATCTTCTTCTACTGAATTTAGATAGTCCATTGCATCATCAATGTCCGCATAAGAAGAGTAGGGATACTCACCATTTAAAATCCAGTATTCGGGTTTATCTAAAACTTGAGAAAGACGAAGCAAGTATTCTCCACTTGGGCAGGCTCTTCCTCCAAGCCATTTTGAGACACTTGATTTTGAGACACCTGTGGTCTTTACAATGTCTACTTGTCTAAGACCTTTATCATTCATGCATCTCTTAATTCTAGCTGCAACTTCCTTCAGGTATTCACTCATAAAGCATTCTCTAATTAAGATTTCATAAAAGTTTCCCTAATGTCATTTTAGCACAGGAAACTTTTATGTGAAATTTTATTTAAACGAGTTTTTACGGCACTTTTATATTAAATATCCTTTGTATAAAGCCTATATTTAATCAATTTTAGAATTTAGGAAACTTTAACTTGATTTAAAAGTTTCTTTGGTAGACTATAGCAGTAACTAATTAACTTCTTTAATCAATAATTATGAAGGAAGAGCTATGTTTCGTAGAAAAAATTGGTCTGACTACACTCAATCTGAGAAAGATATGATGAGACAGGTTGTCATAGAGTCGGATATTGATACCCCATTTACATCAGAATATGCAGCAGCGTATCTCGGGAAATCTACAAGTACACTTCAATACATGCGCTGTCATCAATCTGACGCAATCACTTATAGTAAAATAGGCCGGCACGTCTTGTATAGAAAGAGGCACCTCGATCAGTATATTGATGATTGTGAAAAGTCTTGTACGTCAAGCTAATAATCTCAAAGTTCTAGTCGATAGAGCTAACTAAAGATCGAATGCTTATACAGGGAGTGCCTCATGACACATAGCGAAAAGAACAAAGATAAAAGATCTTATACTGAGTTTGGTGTTATGCATATGATTATGCATAAATTCGGTGATTGGGAAATTGAAACTCGATATATGTCTCGTATCGAAAAAAGTTTATATCTCGATATGCGTACTATTTATTTAAAGACTGGTGAAAGTCTAATGTCTGATATTGATATGCTTTCACGTCGCTTGTCATGTCGAACCAAGAGTGAAAAAAAGGCCTTAGCATTCCTTCTAAAGGATAAATTTATATTTGATAAGCGTACTAAACGTTATAAGCACTCTGAATGGGAAGTTATTCTAAAGAACTATAAATTTAAAAACCCAAATAAAAATGTCACAAATTATATAAGTGAAAATAATAGTGTGACAGATGGTGTCACGTCAAATAAACCTTTGACAGCTGCAGAGAGACAAGCAAAATTACGTAAAGAAGTTAAGGTGATTCGTGGGTATTTGTCTTCTATAGGTATTAACTCTAAAGAGGTCAAAGGCATAACTAAATTACGAGAACTATTTTATGAACATAAAAGTATAATCGAGTTGAATTCAGAAAATAATAATGTCACAAGCGATGTCACGGACGGTCACAATGAATATCATTCGATTGTCACACAAGAAGACGCTATAACTAACAAACAAAAACTAGAAACTAATAACTATGAAAAAGAAATAAACCACGAAGAATGGCTTGAAGAAAAATTTGAGTTGTTTTACGCAGCATATCCAAACAAAAAATCCAAAGGCCTAGCTGAAGCAGTGTGGCACAGTGTGTTTACAGGAACTGGGAAAAGGGGGAAAGTTAAACACGAACGACCTGATGATCTTCAAGCCTTGTTCGATCAAATCATGAAAGCAGTGCAAGATCAAACCCCTATAATACAAGCCTCTAAATATCAAAAACACCCGAGCACTTGGTTAAATGCAAAATCTTGGGAGGATGAACCAACCATAGTTAAAGCGTCTCCTACAATGAACGGTAAATCTTATAATCGAGATAATGATCCACAAGCGGTAAATGATTACTGGGGCAATCCTGGGGCTGACATGACTGATGAAGAGAAAAAAGCTTGGATAGGCGATCTCGAATATTATGATGAGAATAAGCATCGTATATCGTAATAGCCTAGCTCTGTATTATTGGCTAGCATCAGCACAAACGCTACTTCACTCAGCTACAAAAAATTAATGGAGCTTTGATATGACATCATTAAACTATGCACAAAAACGAAATGATATAAAATGTATAAGCGATACAAATATTAATAATCATAAACAAGATGTGCTTAGTAGCCTAGCTAAGCAAGAAAACTCTACCTTTACTAAGCTTTCCTGTGAGATGGATGAAATCACTACTAACTGTGATGTACACGGCCGACAAACATGGAAAGTGCTAAAAACCGTGATAAAAGCGGGTGGAAATCCCTGTCAGAAATGTAAATGGGATGCTGACGCATATACCGAACGTTTAGCCCGCCTGCGTAATGAGCTTAGTAGAAATCTTAATATCCCAAAAGAACATTTGGGTATGGGTTTTAATGCATGGGCTATATTGGGCGATGAAGCAATTCGTGAACGTTTTTATAATATTATAAGTGTCATGCGTAGGTATGTATCAACCTACGGCGCTGGCAGTGAAAATATTATATTAACAGGTAACACTGGGACTGGCAAAACTAAGTTGGCCTGCCTAATTGCTAATGAGATTATCAGCCAAAAGTTCAAGACTAATATGACTGTAGTTTATAAGCGGGAGAGTCAGATTCATAAAGAGGTCAGGATGACGTGGGATAAGAATACCAAAGATACGGAAGCTGCATATATCGAGCAGATTAGTCGTGCTACGGTCTTTATTATTGACGAGGTGGGCGAAAACGGGACCCGATTGAATGAGCTAATGGCTCAAGAAGATAGAGAGCGCCTATCCGCTATCATCGACCGCCGCTATCAACTAGGTTTACCGACAATTATTACTACCAATCTATCGCCTGATAACTTTAATCGTTACATTGGCGACCGTGCAGTCGACCGCATCTGCCAACGTATAATTAATATCAAATGCACGTGGCCTAGTTATCGTATGCTTACGCAAAAGGTTACGAATTTGTGAGTACAAGTTAGAAAATGTAATAGCTTAAAATTTAATACATCACACATGTGAATGATGCTAAATATTTTCTGGTTATCCTTGATAAAAACGTACTGTAGTAGTCAAATCCTCATATTAATAAAGCAGTATATTGATGCTAGTCTATATAAGATTATCAAGAATGAGCTTCATGAGCTACTCCATGCCGAGATTCTCTCTGGGGTTGATGTGAAGCACAGCCCATCTTTATATTACACCAGCATTGAGACGATAAGCTTAAAGCAGACATACAGCAATGCTATACATCTATTGACCCAATATTGTACGGCGGACGTTCAGAGTGAAGCTAGACTATTTAGTCTATCTAGCACGAAAAGTAATCAGTATAAAAAATATGTCGATAGTGACATGACTTTAAATATTGGACGGTGTTCCAAAAAGTATGCTGTCATTAGATGAAGCCATAATTAATATAAAAGAACACCATATTGAACGTCCTAAAGCGATCATCGAACTTTTTAGAGAAGCAATACGTCTTTCTAACTGCTCGCCTCAACCGATGTTTTAAACGATAGTTATTACTCTCTATACCCGCAGTATGTTCTTTACCAATCTGCTTAGGATCTGCTTTAAAAGCTGTCTTAAAGCTACGCCAGTTGTCCATACTGATTGAACCATAGTGAACCTTAAGTTGCTTAAGCCTGGCTCGCAGCTTCTTAGCGGTCTTTAAGTCACGTTTACCCAAAGCATAAGCCATAATCTCACCAGTATCGCGGTCATAAGCATAGATGAGTTATACCTTATGTTTCTTACGCTTCACGTATGTCCAAAACTCATCCACTTCCGAATGCTCGTAATAGTGATGCTTTGGGAGTATCTTATAGATTGATGAGCCTATGGTGCTCAGTATCTTACCAATACTCACTGAGGTAATCGTAGCGACGTCTCTAACGCCACAACTATGAACCGCCATGAGGCGTATCTTATGCTCTATTTGAGAGTGGCAACCTTAGTAAGTAATCGCATGATCGCCAATGAATTGACGTTTGCAGACTTTGCATTGATAGTTTTGCCTGCCATCGCTTTTTACAACATTTTTTTAAACTGGAAGAGTGGCAGTTAGGGAAATTAATATCTATTTGTGTCTTCATAACCTCAAATATAATATCTTTGCTCCAGCTGTCACCTTTCCTTTAATTCTTCAGAATGATTTTTGATATACCACCAATACTTCTAATAAAAATTAAGATGAGTAGTCGACTAACTTATCAAAAAAATTTCATTGGGAGTTTGATAACTATGTTTCGTACATAGAGTTATTTACTTTTTAGATAGGATTGAACGCCACAAGAGGCTGGTTATATCAAAGTATACCTAATAACGATATAAATTCTGATAATAAAAAATTAAACATAAGAGATGTCTGTCTTTATTTTTATCATCATTCCAAAGATCGATAACCACCATCTACAATTGATCATATATGATGAAAATAAGGTGTATGCTCAAATATTACTTATAAAATTCGATAACAAATAGACCTCTTAAGCCTAAGATTTACATAACCTATAAATTACTTAAAGTGTCATTTAAAAAATTAATAAACCATTTTTGGGCTAGCACATGGCCTTTTTTCTCATGCCAATGTAGCGTTACATCAAATTCGGGCAATTCAAAGGGAACATCAAAAATACGTATTGATGGATTGTATTTGAAGTATGCATCAACACGTGAAGGAACTGTTACGATTAAATTATGCTTTTCAATGAGTTCATCAAGAATACTAAATTGAGGCACCCTCAATTTAATTTTGCGTCTTAAACCTTGTTTGCTAAGGTAACTTTCAATCAAGTTATGACCTGTTGACGCTGAAACAATCGCATGATTTTCTTGAAGAAAATTATCTAAAGTTAAAATATCTTTAACAGACTTTATATTTTTGCTTACTAAACAGACATATTTTTCACGGAAAAGAGTAAATGTATTTAAACTACTATCTTCTAAGTTTTTATTACAAATTGCGGCATCAATTTTTCCAGTAATAAGCCAATCTGAAAGCTTTTTCATATCAACAGTAATTACTTCCACAGCGATATTTGGAGCAATTTTCTCTAGGCTTGAGAGAATTAAAGGTAAAAAATACATACCTCCGATATCTGTCAAAGCGATTCTAAAGCAGCGATTACTGTTCCTAAAATCAAACTCCTTCACTTCATTGATAACATTTTCAATATCCAATAAAGGTTGATTTAGAGAATCGTATAGTTGAGTTGCATGAAAGGTTGGAATCATTCCCTCTCTAGTTCGGGTAAATAATTGATCTTTCATCAAATATCGCAACCGAGAAAGGCTATGACTGACCGAAGGTTGGGTAATATTCAAACGTTCAGCTGCTAAACTCACACTCTTCGTATCAAAAATTGTAATAAATACTTTTATCAACTTCAAATCGACAACCATGGTTTCATCCTACCAACACTACAAATATAGATAACAGTTATATTTAAACATATATTTTATTAATTTGCTCTATAAAAAAAATCTATCTAAGCTAAAAGATACAAATCAATATGCATGACTGATAAAGAACATCAGTCCAAGTGTATATCTGATAGTAAACAGGGATTGGGCAAAAACTAAATCGACATGTACGATTTTTATAGTTTTTAGCCTCAAAAGGATGAAGTAATGCAAAATATCAATGCTGCAACACTGATTGATAAGGCTCCATTAAATACTCAACATAAAATTTTAGTATTTTGGTGTGCCTTAATTATGTTATTTGATGGCTATGACCTAGTCATATATGGCTCTGTATTGCCCCGTTTAATGGCTGAATGGCACCTTACACCACAAACCGCGGGATTATTAGGCGCAGCCTCCTTAATGGGTATGATGATAGGTGCAGTTACTCTAGGAATGGCAGCCGACAAATTTGGTCGAAAGAATATTATCGTCGCCTGTACAATTTTATCAAGCCTAGCCGTTGCAATGAATGGCTTTGCCTATGATACAACAACTTTCTTTATTTGCCGCTTATTAACGGGTGTTGGATTAGGCGGGGCAGTACCTAATCTTGTTACTATTATTAAGGAAATGGCACCTAGTAGTCATCGTAATCGTTTAATTAATTTAATGCTATCGTTCTATGGAGTAGGTGCAATTATTTCAGCTTTATCTGGTTTGTTTTTAATTCCAACCTTTGGATGGGAAGTCACGTTTTGGATAGCAGGTAGCTGTATCTTAGTTGTTCCAATTATGTATAAAACTTTACCTGAATCAATTAGTTATCTCATTCAAAAAAACAAACAATCCGAAGTTATTAGAACTCTAGCGAAGTTTAATCCCGCTCATAAACATCAGCCAAATATGCATTATGTAGTTGATGTCACAGCTCATCAGCAAAAAATTCCATTAATTGGTTTGTTTACTGAAGGTAAAGCGACCAAAACCTTATTGATTTGGATTGGTTTTGCAATGGTAATGCTTATGGTTTATGGGTTAAGCACATGGTTACCAAAGCTAATGAATGTCGGAGGATATTCTCTAGGTTCGAGTATTACTTTCCTTGTTACCCTCAACTTAGGAGCAATTATTGGTGCATTAGTTTTTGGTGTGCTGGCCGATAAATGGGGAGCAAAAGCTACGCTAATCTTTGGCTATTTACTCGCGGCTGTATCCATCAGCTTTTTAGGCTTTCATCCACCGGCATTTATTCTAAGTTTTTTACTGATAATTGCAGGCGGTGCGACCGTAGGTTCAATGTCAGTCATACATACCTTAGCGGCAGATTTCTATCCTGCTAATATTCGTTCTACCGGCGTCAGTTTCTCTGCAGCAATGGGACGTTTCGGAGCAATTTCAGGTCCTTTATTTGGAGGGTACCTCTTAGCGATGGATCTACCATTTGAGCAAAATTTTATGTTCTTTGCGATTCCAGGCATTATTGGTGCAGTTGCAATCGGTTTATTTACACATCAAAAATCATCATTAGCCCATCAAGCTTTAAAAGGAGAAGTTTATGAATAATCAGATAAATAGTACGGGTCATATTTGGAAGGATCATATTTTCCAAGGCAAATGGGTTAAAACAAATCATAAATCCCGCAATATTGTGAATCCAGCTAATGGTAATATTCTATCATCGGTTCAATTGGCTTCTACAGACAATGTAAATACTTCTGCTGAGATTGCTACTCAAGCACAAATTTTATGGAAAAGCAGTACTTTTGAAGTACGTGCAAAAATTATAAGAAAAGCAGCTCAATGGTTCGAAAAAAACATTCAAACTTTCATTGACTGGAATGTTCAGGAATGCGGCTCGACTTTATTAAAAGCTGGTTGGGAGGCAAACGCCTGTATTGAGCAGCTTTATATGGCATCTTCTATGCCTATGGCAGCTTCGGGAGAAGTTTTCCCTTCTTCTATCCCAAACAGAACGAATGTATGGCAACGTGTACCTCTAGGGGTAGTTGGAGTAATTTCCCCATGGAACTTCCCATTGCTTCTGTCCATTCGCTCTATAGCTCCGGCTTTAGCCATGGGTAACAGTGTCATTTTGAAACCATCTGAATTTAGTAATATCACAGGTGGAGCCTTATTGGCATGGTTATTTGAAATGGCTGAATTACCTGAAGGTGTATTTCAGGTTTTAAACGGAGAAAGTCAAATTGGCGAAGCTCTAGTTAACCATCACCAAGTTAATATGATTTCATTTACAGGTTCAACTGGCGTAGGTAAAAAAATTGCTGAATCTTGTGCTAAACAATTAAAAAAATGTGCACTGGAATTGGGTGGAAATAATGCCATGATTATCTGTGAAGATGCCGACTTGGATATAGCTGTAAATAACGCAGTTTGGGGGACTTTCCTGCATCAAGGGCAAATTTGTATGCAAACTGGGCGCCATCTAGTTCATCGTAATGTTGCAGATTCTTATATTCAGAAGTTAAAGCAAAAAGCATTATCTCTTAAAGTTGGAGATCCATCTTCACCAGATACACATTTAGGTCCACTCATCAATGCAGCACAACACCAAAAAGTCTCTGATATGGTAGAGAATGCTGTAAGTCAAGGTGCCGTTCTAGAATGTGGCGGTAGAGGTGACAAATTATTCTATCATCCTACCATAGTTACCAATATCAATAAGGATGATCCAATTTTTACCGATGAAATCTTTGGCCCTGTGGCTCCTGTTTTAATATTTGATGATATTGACGAAGCAATTGATATTGTCAATTCATCTAAATATGGACTTGCTGTTGCAATCCATAGCCGTCGTACCGCAGCAGCATTTAATTTAGCCAAAGAAATCAAAAGTGGTATGATTCATATTAACGATCAGACCGTAAACAATGAATACCATGTACCTTTTGGCGGTATGGGTGAATCAGGCTATGGTGGTCGTTTTGGTGGACCAGCTAATTTTGATGAATTTAGTCAACGCCAATGGGTCAGTATTCTCGATCAAGGAATTCAGTATCCATTGTGAGATTCTCTTGTTAACTAGCAAAAATAAACCCAGCTAAAAAGCTGGGTTTATTGATTAACACATATAGGGCATATTGAATATTTAAAGTTTTAACCAGAGATACGCCCAATCGAGTGCTACCATATTCTCGTAACTTTACTTGAGACGATCAAAGCTAGTCGCAACTGTCCTGTAGTTTCTCAATGTAGCAAAAGCATTTTCTATTAAGTATCGCGCCTTGCACAAGTGCCAGTCTATATGATCATTAGTGGACTTAATGTTCTGTTTTCTGGGAGTATTATTGAAGAAAATCGCTTGTTTAATATACGCCCGCGATGGGTCAAAATTATAATGAGCTATGCTGAAGCAAGCGTAGAGACAAACTTGGTAACCTGGCGACTCGATAGGGAGCTTACCATTACTAAGAGAGACCTAACCTAAAGCACAGAGTTCAAAGCCGAAGCTATTAAGAAAATATCATACAACAGCGATAATATCTCAGCCGCCGAAAAACAGTTTGGCACAGCCATGCAGACCTTATCTAACTTTCACAATAAAGCCAACCAAGGTAAGCTTTTCGTTACAGAAAAATATGATCCTGAGCTTATGAGAGCTCTTGAAGAGAACAATCGCCTTAAACGACAGCTTAAAGTTGTGGAGGAGAAACGAGGGGTATCAAATGAGGAGGAATAAAGCAAAGCACTGCTTTATCCCGATGTACAAGCCACCGCGTACTTTGCGAAAAATAGTCAGTGAAGTATGCCTTTATCAAAGCCAACCAAAAGATATTTAGCATCGCCCGTATGTGCAATATGTTGGACATTAAACCATTAAGCGACTATGACTAGCTAAGTCGTGATATTAGCGACTATTGTGAGCTACTAGTTAAGGCCGCTCACAGTGAAACTAGTGAGTGTTAAGGTGTTAATCGATTGCATGTGAAGCTGACAGAGCAAGGCTATGATATTAACCCATATATGATCAGAAGCATCAAAGAAGTACACGGCATCACATGCTGTCGTCACAAACATTTTAAAGTCACTACTGACTCAAAGTACAACAAGCTGGTTGATCCAAGCGTGTTGAATTAGACGTTTGATGCCAACCGTCCTAATGAGTCTTGGGTCAGTGATATTACCTATATTTGGACGAATAAAGGTCGGTTATATTTAACAGGGATTAATGACTTGTACATCAAAGAGCTGTGTTAGCAGTGAGACAAGAATTCAAAAAGGTTTGGGCTACAGATCGTCAAGATAGATGTTGTTTGACTTTTATCGGCAGGCTGCGTAACTAAAACATCCCAAGTTTAACTGTACGGATTCGACAATATAGGTCTTAATGTTGCCCTTTGAGTATTGTGCGAGAACTTAAAGACTAACCATTTCCTATTATTTTCTTCTCAATTTTCAGTAAGCCCCAGCAATATTTTAAGTAATTAAAATATCTGACCCTAGTTTCTTATTTAGCTGAAGTCAGATATTTTGAATTTAACAAATTGGTAGACGGACATCCAATTTGCGCTAGCGTTCGATCGACATCTTGTTTTAAAAGCTGAATGACCCCATCGACCCCCGCTTCTCCTTGAGCTGCTAAACCGTAAAGCGTAGCTCGTCCTAGACAAACCATATCTGCGCCTAGACACAATGCTTTAACAATATCCGAACCTCGTCTAAAACCGCTGTCAATTAATACAGGTTTATCCATTACTTGTGCAACTTCCGCCAATGTTTCCATTGGTGAAATACTACAGTCTAATTGTCTTCCACCATGATTAGATAAGATCACACCATCAGCCCCGCATTGCACTGCAATATTTGCATCTTCATGACGGACGAGCCCTTTTAATAATAAGGTATGGGGCCAAATTTCCCGAATGCGTTTTAAACTCTCGGTATCAAAAGTGGCATCCATTTGACGACTCATCAGTGCTGCTTGAACTTCCAGACTAGTGCTTTGTGAAGTGACAAAATTCGCCAATTGAGGCATACCATTACGCATAAAACGCAATGCCCAAGCAGGATGCAATATCCCATCTAGCAATAAACTTGGAGTGAAACGGAGTGGTAAACCAAACTCATTACGAATATCACGTTCGCGATAACCATTCACACTAACATCTAAGGTAATAATTAAAGTAGTATAGCCTGCAGTCAATGCTCGCTGTACCATGTGTTCAGCTAGCTCCTGATGTACAACATAAAGTTGAAACCACTTTTCTCCATCACAAGCCTGTGCCACTTCTTCAATTGACATATTTGAAGCTGTAGATAATATAAACGGAATATTGGCTTTTGCGGCGCTTTTTGCCAATAAAGCGTCACCTTTAGGCCAAAAAGAACTATTTAGCCCTGTTGGTGCGATTGCAAATGGTGCAGACCATTTGTGGTTAAATAACTTACAAGAAATATCTCGTTGACTGACATCAACAAGACGTTGGGGTTTAAAGCGCCATTGATCAAAGATATTTCGGTTATGTTGTAGTCCCTTTTCATCTTCGGCACCACCATCTAAATAATCAAAGACTATACGCGGTAGTTTCGTTTTAGCTTGTTGTCGATAATCTTCAATATTAATATAAGACATAGCCTTTTCCTTATGACAAAATGACAAAAAAATCTGAAAATTCAAGATTTAATGCCAATGTTTACATTTACTAGTCTTGCCAATCCCAGGATTAAAGCTATTGGTCGGATCGAGAATTTTTAAATGTTCCTGATACTCTGTTGAAGCATGATATATATGTCCGACATTATGTTCTGCAGGGTATTTTGCTCCCCGCTGCTCTAGATAAGCTAAAACCTCATTTTTAAATTGATGAGCATCTATACCTTCTTTTAACAAATAATCCTGATGGCAAACAAAACAGAAAAAGTGACCACAACAGCTCTCCATCATTACTTGTTGTTGAAGATGCTCAGGCAGATCAATTAACCACTGTTGATCATTACGACGCAAGGCAACATCAAATGAGACCAGACGTTCGTTAGGGTCGATTCCCTCGCTTTCACAGTAGTAAATGAGACAGCCTCCAATTGCAAAACGAATCAGAAAGGCATTTTTTTCTTCTGCTGGGGTACATTGAAAAAACTGTTCTATTTTTCCTTTAAAGAATTTAGTTAATAGTTGCTGAAGTTCATCTTGCTGTGCTTGTTCAATTTTAATCACTAGATGATGTTGATATTTTTTCTGAAATTTCTGTAATCGAGGTTCAATCCATGTAGGTGTTAGATTATTAAATAATTGAATACAACGATCAAAACTATTGTTAGGCAATAATGGTACAGATTTAAAAAAACGATCTAGCTTGGCTTTTAGGGCAAATAAAGTAGGAATTTTTTCTGCCCCGAAAATATCAATTATTTTATACATATGTTTGGCATAACGCTGAGTCAGTTCAAATGCCTGATGATGAATATATTCGGCCTGACTTGGTAGAACTGTGAGATTTTCTAGTAAGTATTTACGCAGTTGAATCAGTTCAACTTCATCATTGCTACTAATAAAATAAGCAGTTGAGTCTGACCCAACTTCAAAGGTCGGCAAACGCACAGCAAAGACAGCAAGTTTACCTGAGCAACCTGAACTTTCATGTAAATATGCTGGATTTCCATTATAACGTGTCGGCGTCGGTGACGTAGTATCACGTAGGTTCTCAGCATACTGTTCAGCCCAGATTTGACCGTTCCAGTCTTCCGCTTGATTAATCACATAATTTTGTTGTTCTAAATTTTGAAAAACTTGTTCAGGTGTTTCACCAAGCTCAATACCCAGATGATTTACAAGTTGTAAGCTACCATGCTCATCAATTTGGGCAAATAGAGACTTTTCGGTATAGGCAGGACCACGACGAATTAAGGAACCCCCTGAGTTATTACAAATTCCGCCAATAACAGAAGCACCAATGCATGAAGAACCAATCACCGAGTGCGGCTCACGTTTATAAGGCTTTAAAGCATTTTCCAACTCAGTCAAAGTGGTGCCAGGAAAGGCTAAAACCTGCTGTGCATTATCTAATAATTGTAAATCTGTCAACCGACGAGTACTGACGACAATCACATCGCGGTCATAATCATTAGCATCAGGAGTCGACCCACCTGTTACACCTGTATTGGATGCCTGTAAAATCATGATTACATCATGTTTTACACAGATCTCCAGTGTTCGCCATAGTGCCAATAAGGTATCTGGAAGAGCAACCCCAATCGCGTCTCCCTTACCCACCCGAAATCCCTTCAGATAAGGTGCTTTATCATTTGCTTTATAAAGCACCTTATCCGAACCTAAGGTTCGCAACAATTCATTAATCAGTTGATGTTGTATGGCCATTAAAATTTTTCCCTTAGATGGGTTTATATTAAATCTGCAGTGGTAACTTCAATTAAAGTCGGCTGTTCAGAATCTAATGCCTGTTTAAAAGCAGCAACAAATGACTCATCATCTTGAACACTACATGCCACAACACCATAGCCTTTTGCAATCTGAGTAAAGTCAATGCCAGGCACATCCATACCCGGAATATTATTAACTTGTAATACCTCTGCAAACCAGCGTAAGGCGCCATAAGTTCCATTTTTTAAAATAATAAAAATTACTGGAATTTTATACTGTGCTGCAGTCCATAATGCAGTAATACTGTAGTTGGCTGAACCGTCCCCGATAATTGCAACAACTTGACGTTCTGACTTTGCTAATTGGATTCCTACGGCAGCGGGCATACCAAAACCTAAACCACCTGCTGCTGCAAAATAATAACTACCTTGTCCATTTAATCTGAGACGTTCCCACAAAATGTTGGTGGTTGATGTAGATTCATTGGTATAAATAGTTTGTTCAGGCGCCAATCTATTGATTAAATCAAATAAACGTTCTGGCTTGATATATCCTTGCTGATGACTAGGCTCAGATAAAGCAATAGGATGACGGGGTTTAACAGGGAAAGGTTTTGCCTCAACAACTTCACTTAAACGTGCCAGACTGTCATCTAAATCACAAATAAAACTCATTCCCATAGCAGCACGTGCAGCTTCCTGAAAATCGCATGTAAATGCTATTAATTCAGTATTTGGCCCTAAATATTGGCCCGGCTCATATTGGTGATAACGAAATATAGGTGCACCAAAAACTAATACCAAATCATACTCTTCAAAAATATGCGCAATGCCGGCAATACTTGCGGGCAATATTCCTTGAAAATGAGCATGTGTGGTTGGAAACGGACAGCGTGGTGATGAAGGCGCAACCCATACAGGCACATTAAGTTCTTCTGCAAATTTAATTGCATTTTCATTAGCGGATTGACGGTCAACATCGGTACCAAGCACCAAAGCCACATTTTTAGCCACTTTAATTTTTTCTTGTATTAAAATCAAATCATGAGCCGATAAACATTGTGAATTAAAAACCTGTTTATGCAATAAGTGTTCATTTTGCTCATCAACTTTTACATCCCAATCATTATAAGGAATTGAAACATACACAGGTCCCGAGGCTTCAGCTCTGGAAATATCAATAGCTCGACTAATCGCATGAGGAACCTCATGAGCACTAGCAGGTTCGTGACTCCATTTCACCAATGGTTTAGGTAATTGGGGTGCTTCAACATTGGTTAATAAGGCTTCTACTCCCATCATCGCACGGGTTTGTTGTCCGGAAGTAATAACTAAAGGAGTATGTGAATTCCACGCATTACTTAAAGCTCCCATCGCATTACCCGTACCAGCAGCTGAATGTAAATTTACAAAAGCTGGTTGTCCTGTTGCCTGTGCATACCCATCTGCAATCCCAACAACGGTGCCTTCATGTAGACCGAGAATATATTGGAAATCTTTAGGAAAGTTTTTTAGAAATGGCAATTCATTTGATCCAGGATTACCAAAAATTGTCTGGATATTGTTCTTTCTTAATATGTCATAGGTATATTGATGAACTGTTTTCACATCAGGTCCTTGTTTATGTGATGTCTTAACATAAATCATAGATACAAGGGAACTATAGCTCAAATGAATATTAGTAATTATGTATTATAGATAATACTTATAAGTCCAGACATGGAATAGGAGAGCATTTATTAGACCTCTTACATAAGTCATAGTTAGCCCTTAAATGTTCATTTATAGAAGTTTGAATTACACTAAAGAAACCGTAGAGATAAACTTGGTAAACTACTAACTCGAGGGGAAGGGTTTACCATGATTAGAAAAGTAGAGCTATAGCATGAAATTCAAAGCAGAAGATGTTAGAAAAATTCAGCCAACAATGGTAACTTGAATGTAATTGTCCAGCAGCTAGGAATAGCGAAGCAAATATTATCTAATTGACAAGGAGAAATTAATAAATGTCAGCTTAAAGTGATTGAATAATATGACCCGCAACTGTTAATCGTTCTTGAAAATGTAAAACAGCTCAAGCGACAACTCAAAGTAGCTGAAGAGGAATGAGAAATCCTAAAAAAGCCCACCGCGTACTTTATGAAAAATAGTCAGTGAAGATAACAATCTCTTTAGCATCACCACTATGTGCCATGTCTTAAGTGTTAAGCCATCAAGCTACTACGACTGACTAAGTCGTGATATTAGCGACTATTGCCAGCTACTAGTTAAGACCGCTCACAGTGAAACTGGTGAGTGCTACGATGTTGATCGATTGCATGCAAACCCCAATTCTAACCTTTTAACCTAACAAAATCATAAAATCTAAAAACCTCTTAAAGCTATATTTTATATAGCTTTAAGAGGTTTTTTATATCTAAAATAATACTAAATGTTTAATAAAATTAATTATTTTACGATTTTAAAACCCACAAAAATAAAGCGTTTGACACCTGAGTGGTTATTAGATAACATGAATTGTATTCACTAATATCGTATATAAGATGAAAAATAATAAACTTAAGGTTGGGCAAAAACTTGCTATTCCTAGTAAGGATTATTTGTATGTACATCCGTATGCTAGAGCTGCTTTATGTGTTTGGCAGAGACTGAGACCTAAAACTCCTTATATCGATATGAAGTTTTTGGATAACTTTTACCGTCCACCACTTCGCTTGGTTGAGGGAAGGAATAATACTTTTTATTTCTTTAACGATTTCGAGAGAGTCGATCAGGTCTTAAGATTCGAGAATGATAGT
>TARA_R110002051_G_scaffold176582_3_pt1 | contig 17308 bp, 31 predicted proteins | sample TARA_R110002051 | Tara Oceans TARA_R110002051 (sample SAMEA4397023) | marine metagenome | biome: Polar Biome; feature: [MES] marine water layer (ENVO:01000295) within the mesopelagic zone...; material: water (ENVO:00002006), including particulate matter (ENVO:01000060) such...
ATATGTCTCCTTTTGTTTTCATTATTTATTCCTCCTCGTCTCCTTCTTCCATCACCACTACATCACCCACAATGTAATCATCAAAATCAATCATAGTGTTTGCTGCGGGATTATGTGGTAGCCTCATCAACTTACCTTCTTCATTACAATAAAAACGCCCGCCATTAGCAGTAGTCACACCTTCTATATATCCTCCTACGGCTTTCTGTAATTCTTCAAGTGAGGGTTTTTTACCCATTTGTACAATCATTCCATTTGTTTTCAATATGTATGCCATTTATTCATCATCTCCATTTAATTCGTATAATCCCATAATTACCATCTTGTTTAACCATTCATCTTGGTGTTTCAAATGCACTTGATAATGAATAAGACCTGCGATATTTGATATGTATTCTTTTAATTCCTCAATCTCTGCATTCAGTTCATTTATAATTTCGTCACTTGTATGTCCTTCGTATTTGTCTGTATCAATCATTCAATCATCTCCTTCCATGTTTCCGGTAAGCCCAACCCTTGTTCAAGTGCTTTCATCAATTCAACATGCTCTTCACTACGTTGAATCATTTCATCTAATGTTGTAAGCACATTGTTTTGCTTCTCATTCTCTTCACGCAACCGCTTGACTTCTATGAGTAAGTCAGGTGCGTCTGCTATGAGTTGTGCATCGGCTTCGTTTTGTGTCCACAGTATCGCTACCTCACGAGCATCATGTGTAGTGAAATCAGATTCAATCCGCCATACACCTTTTGTACCCTCTAAATACCACATAGGTGTATGTCCTTCGTATTTGTTTGTATCAATCATTCAATCATCTCCTTCCTTCTTTCAACTTCTTTACGAACTGCTTGCATTGTTCTTCGTAATGGCCTTCGACCCATTCTTGTGAAGGCATGATATGCTTCCTCATAACCAATCTCTTTGACACGCATATATTCCAACACTTCTGCTTTCATTGCTCTTTTGTAATACCTGCTCATTCAACCACCTTTCTCAAATCCTCGATGAAACCACTCATGTATGAGTCATCTGCCGCTTCCATGTTATTAGCAATATCAGCAATAGCCTCACGCAACCGCTTGACTTCCTCTAGGAGAAGTGGTGCGTCTGCTATGAGTTGTGCGTCTGCTTTGTGCATCACATCATAGCCTATTCTGTTTTCTCTATAATCACTTAATTTTTCTTCACTTAGAGTAACACCCCAAGTTCGTAGGTAAGAATGAAGTTGCCCTAAGTTATTTTCATCAACGCCATTCCTGTAACATTTATTTTCCGCTTTCCACGGTGCAGGTGTGTGTCCTTCGTATTTGTCTGTATCAATCATTCTTCTTCCTCCAAATCATCACCATACACATTGCATTGATACTTCTCTCTGCAAAACCATTCGTGGTCTGCACCTTGATAGCCTAAGTGTTCAAGTGCTATGTTCAAAGCACCGTCGTATTTATCTCTCTCTTGATAAACCTCGTCAAGTTCTTTACGCAACCGCTTGACTTCCTCAAGGAGAAGTGGTGCGTCTTGTATCAGAAGTCTGTTAGCCTCACTACCAACAAGATGAACTTCAGGGTCACGTATGTACCAAGTACAAGGGTCAACCCATTCAACCCACCATCCACTAGGATGTAACTCACTTTTGCTTCCACTTGTATGTCCTTCGTATTTGTCTGTGTCAATCATTCTTCTTCACTCTCCAAGTATTGTTGTGCCTTCTCCATCCACTCATCCTTCAACTCATAGAGGCCAAGTGCATGAGGGTGTAAGCCCTCTAAATAGTCGCCTCTTGAATAATGATTTAGATAGCCAAACCCATTGAGTAGGTATGTGAGGCTTCTTTTATTATGAGGCATCTCAACAAAGGCAGCAAGCACCTTATCACGGAACTCGGTCAGTTGCTTGACTTCTGCTAAGAGAAGTGGTGCATCGGCCATAAGTTGCCTGTCTAAGTCGGTAGCATAGACACGTCTCTCCATATAGTCATTATTTATGAAGATGGAGAGATAGCCGTCAGCATACACTATGTTACCCCATTCTTTCATAGGTGTGTGTCCTTCGTATTTCTCTGTATCAATCATTCCTCATCATCACTCCAATACGGGTCTAGTTTATCGTTAGGTATCATATCCCAACTATTTTTCATTGAGTCTTCACACGCTACATTTTCAACAAAGTCAGGGTTCTTTAGTAATAGTAATGGTTGATGCCAATTATCATCTTCTTGTGCTTGCTTTATTGCATCGCTCATTTCCTCTGCTTTCTCATCAGATAGTTCAACCCAATATACCATAGCATGTCTTTGCCTATTCAACTGTGCCCTCATTGTAAGGAACATAGTTGCTGAACCCATGCCTTCACATTCCGTGAATGATTCTAGTCCGTGTGCATCTGCTATACCACAATAGAACTTCATTTACTCTTCACCTTCACTATCATGCTTCTCTTCATCTTCTTCAGCAACTCCTATGAGTGGTTCACCTTGTTGTTCCACTAACATGTTCACACTCATTAGATACTTTACCAAACCAATAATGTCAGACTTACTCATGGCTACTGAACAAATCATCCCTTGTGGGTGATTATATTCCACACCATGTATCAAAAACTGCACAGCAGGTCTGCCCGCTATAGTGTGTTGAGGAAAACTCATCGCCGTCATAGCGGTATAGTTCTTACCTGTTTTAGCAGCCGAATCATACACAGGGTCTTGTGTGCGTAGGTATTCACTTACCGTATTCTCACATGGCATCCTTACGGTATACCCATAATCCCTGTTGCTTAGATTAGACTCTTGTTTACACAACACTTGTATGTGCATCATCCCTTCATCATAGTTACATTTTACTTGCATTCTTTTTTCATTCATTGTTTCCATTTCCATTTTATTCACTTCCTCTTTTTGTTTCTCTTATCTTCATCCCATACTTATCTTTCTTTGTGTCTTCACAATACATCTCTAGTTGTATTGCTAATTCTTTGAAGTATGGTGTATCGCTCAACTTTACCATGTTAACGTAACCATCTGTGGTGTCTATTATGACTTCCATGAAGGTGGCATGAGCACTAACACCTCGATTATTTTCTATCTTTTTATTTTCATAATCAACCGCGAAATCCCCCGCTGAAGCCATACAATACTTACATTCATTGTGGTACATCTCCATTAAGTGATACTCTTTATTACAAGTGATACACCATCCATCTTTATCTTCATCAAGATTATCTATAGTATTATAGATACCAAACAATTCTTCAATTACTTTTTCCCCGTCACCCTTTAGGAGTGCATTAGGAATCCACATGAATTTATCTTCAGGTGTTTTATAATCGGTTTCAATGCGTTCTATTAGTGTATAACCTCTTTGTAATGCTTTCGCGTTTAGATACCTACTAATGTTTGTACCTTTATTCTTCTGACCTTTATTCTTCTGACCTTTATTCTTCTGACCTTTATTCTTTTTATACGGAGCACCTTGTATTGCTTTTCTTGTCCAAGTCTTTCCTTTGTTTGTCTTGGGTTTATTTTTCTTATTGTTACTATCTATCTCATCCCAAATGTTACCCATTGATTCATCAACACCCCACGCTATACTTGCTTTTGTTTGTATGAACAAGGAGTCTCCAACAGGTAAGTCAATTATATCAGCAATATATTCTTGTTGGTTGATACCTTCAACAGCGTGGTCGCAGTATGTCTCTCTGATATAATTGATTAACTGTGCTACATCACTCCAAGTCCTATCCTTTTCAGGTATTAACAAGTGAGCAAGTATACATAATTGTACACCCGTTCTGCCATGTCCACCCATACAAGAAGTTGATACACTCTTTACATCGTTCTTCTTGAAGTCATCAATTAAGGCAAGCCAAAATTCCCTACCTAGATTAGATGGTACACCATAGTCAGGCCATTCAATACCTATGATATGAGGCATCTTTTCAGTAACCACTTTCTCTGCACATGACCAACCTTCAGGTAATACATTTGTTGTTGTCTTCAAACGCATTACATCTGTTGGGCCAATAGCAACATCGGGATATGGATTCATCTTCACCCAAGTGCCTTGTCTTGATGTGCCACCTGCATAGACCTTGATACCCTGTGCTTCAAACACTAGGGGATTACCTGTGTGGCAACCTTGTTTACTCTTAGCCATTATTCATCACCTTGTTGTTTACTTAGTTCCACAAATTCTTCCATCCATTCCGTTGTCTTTCCTTTTACTGCTTGTATTTTTAACATCTTTCTCATCATCTCCTTAAGCACTTCAAACATCTTATCATTCGTATTCAATCCATTCCATCCTTCTATAAACATTTCAGGACTAACATCATCGTAGTCTTTGTTCTGTATTAAACCACACACTTGATATGACATAGCAGATGACTTACCTTCAGGTAGGGGTAAGAATACAGAAGGTGATACAGCGTTGAAGAACATACCTGTATAGTCAAACCCACCTATAGCATTAGCCAAGATAACTATATCCATCTCTTTACACATTTCACATGTATCAAGTCCACATGGGATAAAAGATGTGGACTTAGCATCTGAGTATATACTTGCTATATGTCTTTGATTCAATGTTAATGACTTTACCACACTATTCAATTTCGATGGGACTAATGGGCTACTACCCATGAAGTTAGTTCTCCAATAGGCGGGCTTCTTATCCCCCAAGAAGGTAAATATCTCTCCCCAATCACAAGATGTATCTTTCATATCTTCATTATCTTCAGTAAAGAACTTCTCTGCTAGTTCCCATGTTCTCATCATAGATGCCAATGCCCTCTTATCGTGAGGGAAGGCATCTGTTCCAAAGTTAAACGCATCTTTTTGTAAGAACTTGTTGAATAGGCTACCGTTATTGTGTTGCCAACTTTCAACTACATTGACTCTTGTAACCAACTCTCTAAGGTTCGCTTCATCCATGTTCTTCACATAGTTGTCTGCTAATCCGGCCACTTCAGCGGCCAACGTAGCACACTCCTTCCATTTCTTACCACCATAGGAACTAGACCAATTTATTGTACCACCAAAATACTTAGCACACCATTCAAGTGCTAACTGCATGTCTGAAAAGGATGGGTTTTGATTCTCCATACTAGCAAAGTAATGCTTCCTATTTTTCAGGCTGAACTCTTCAAAGTGGTCGGAGCACAGAAGTTGTAATACTGCGGGTATTTCTATGTGACCACCCTTAGCAATACTTGGATTTATTATGATGTGACGCAACTCACCTAGACATACAGATAGTGCCGCTTTAACAACCCAACCGGCGAAAGCACCGGCAAGCACACCGTTGTTTGAACCATTCCAATTCATACCTTGCCAACCGTGATAAAAGTGTGAGAACCATCCATGTTGTCTTTGATACCTAGTCTGAGATAAGTGCAACCCTACAAGGAATGCTTGTTGCATATCAATATGATAAGGATTGTATGGCATAGGTATAATTGGTATACCCAATTCTTTAGCAACCCAACAACTTGAGCCTTCAACCCATGTTTCTCCAACTTTAGGATGCCCTACAATATAGGGTATATCATGCGCTCTTGCATGAGCAAAAACGTGAGACAGCATCGAACCTTCGGGGTGTGATATAACGAATCCAACAGGACAAAGTTCCTTTGTAATGTTCTTTTCTAACCAAGCCACTTCAACTAATCCTTCTAGTAACTTTACTTGTTTGACTTCAACTATTCCATGTGGTACACTACCATGTATGTTAGATAGATGTACATGACCCACACTATCTTTGTATTCAAACGGTGGCATCATTGGTGGGTGTTCTTTTGAACCTCTCACTTGTGTTAAAAACAAAGATGAATGCATGTAAGCCTCAGGCCATCGCAACCATTGTTCACCTCTATCAAAGACAAACTCTAATTCATATTCATTTCTTTCCACTTGGCTGAGTGATTCAACATAGTTTGCCTCTAATACATTTTTAGGCACTTCTTCCACTATGGTTTCTTTTAATAGAACTCCATCTATCATTACATCATTTGTTCTTGTTATCTCTCTAGGTTTTAGGGCAAAATACAACTGCCTACCATGTCCGGCAGTTACTCCATCATGTCCTTCACCAACAACAGCATACTGATTAGGTGCAAGCACCATACTTGATGTAGCATCAATGAAAGGTTGTAGTAACATACATCCATCAGGGTCTTCAATCTTCATTATTGCAGCAAGCCTTCTCCACTCTTCCATGTATGAATTTTTATCCACCTTGATAGACTCAATTACACCGTGTCTAGCAACTATAGGACAAGCACGTATGAAAGCATACTCATTCACCAACTTGTCATCTATGTAGGCAAGTGCGGCTGCCGCAATAGCATCATCATCTTCCAACAATAATAATTCAAGCGGTAAACTATCGTACACACTATTCTTTTTCCTATCGTTGATAAGGTCAATAGCCTTCTGTGAAAACACCTTAGCAATTCTATCAGCAGTAAGGGTTCCAAACTCACTTGTGTTAGACTTAATTGCTTCAATCACTTCCTTAGATTCATTAGCCACATCATCCCATAAGGTGTCCATCATTTCTTGTAACATATTTGTTATCATTTCTTCTTCATTTACTTTCATTTCATTTTCATTCTTTTCTTCCATTTTTATTCATCTCCTTTCAACATTTCAAAATCATTTCCAACTACCCATACACTCGGCCCACCTATTTCTAAGTCTAATTCATCGAAGTAGTGTGGGGGTATCTCCACATCATCCAATGTCCACCACCCTTCTCTAATACCACCATAGGCAATCAGGGTCAGGTTGTGTGTGGATTTGTTATTTGATAATGGGGGTGAAGTGCCTTGTATACCCCACACCATTTGTGAAGGGTCATCGTTTATTATAAAATCAAAAGTCATAACCATGAACAATGGTATGTCTGCATACTCAGATAATTCTTTTGCTAAAAGAGTATACAAATTATTATCATAACCTTTTGATACCATATGTTTCCTAGATATTTCCCAACCATTATGTAAGTGCTTCTCATCTCTATGATATGATGCCAACTCAGCGGTCAGACTACGAACACCTTCCACGTAATCAGCAACTCTTGGAGGAAGATGTCTTGGGTGTGTCATCAACTTCTCATACGCTTCTTGCACTTTTTTGTTTATTGTTTTCATAAATACTTCATTCATCTATAGTCACCTCTGTATTAACTTCTTCTTTTCCTATAGGTGGTTCAGGTATAGGAATAATCTTTGGTTTGTAAATAGTCATAGAATTATAAGTGCTTCCGTCACTTCTATACAATTGTAGGCTAGTGATGTATTCACTAAACTCATCAAAGAAATCAGGAGAGCCGGTTACTGCCCCCATGAATAAATCATAGGCCGTACTGAACTCTTCAGGGTGTATCTCAGCAGGTAGCACAATCCATCTTGACTGAAGAGGAACTACTGTGCTAAATCCTAACCCACCTTCCTTCATATCATTTTCACTAACGGGTAATCTAGCGTTAGTTGCTTCATCCCAATCAGCACCTATCTTTATAGCATTCATTCTGTTAAGGCTTCCTGTCATCAATTTCCTTGAGAATTGAGCCTCTTGTTGTGTACGGAAAATTGCATTCAATGTAGGCCATGAATCAAAACAAAACACATGAGGTTTAGGAATATCTTTACCATCATTCTGACCTAGACCCATTATAGGAACCCAACGGAACTTAGCAACTTCATGTCCATGTATACGATATTGGTCATATTTTTCATACATCCAACCCTCGTTACATGTCTCTATACAAGTGCCATTACCACTACCATCACTCTTTTCATGCCCCGCAGCGTAACACTTGGTACATACTCTATCTCCAATTGCTCTGTTCTTACTGTTGGTGTGTGTGGCTAGAGTGTGTATATTGTCTAACCAATGCCAATTACTCCAACTATAAAGCGTATAATTTCCTCTCTTTGAACGACCATTCAAATCATAATCCAAAAGATTTCTTCCTGACCAATTCTTCATTCTAGCAAGTGCCTTTCTAATCTGTTTCATAACTTCTTTATCATTCATAGCATTAATCATTTCTCTAGCATGAGTGGAAAATCTAACCACCTTATCTTTGGGTATTTTACAAACTTGATTCCACGAATCACCCTCATACATATTTTGGATGTGACCGTTGCTAGTTTTCTTGAATTGGTCTTTGTTACCACCGCTTACTGTTACCTGACCTCTTCCTGTTCTCCATACCTGCATAAATGATTCAGACTTGGTTCCTAATCCTTTAATCATCCACCAATCCGATTCAAAAGTAGGGTTATGGTGAGAACATGTTTTATCTGTGTCTAACAACCAACCACACACACCTGTTGTAAGATGATTTCTCATAGTATTATCGCTATCTGTGGGGATGGATTTGTTGTTAAGTTTTATTTTTGTGTAACCACACTCAATTATATACTCTAAGAGGGGGGCAAAGGCATCAAGTGATAATAAATCAAAAGCATTTGTTACTTCATGGGTTGTTGCACTATCTAATCTGTAAGACATAAGTGCTAATACTTCTGCTGAAGGTGTCTTCCAATCTGTATCTGAGTGAGATATTGCATTACACTCAGGTATTGCCTTTTTTATTTGAGAGGCAAGTCCACCACCTGAATGTGTGAAAACCAAGTAGGGCCTCTTAGAAATATCTATAGATGGAAAGACATATTCTCTAGCGGAAATTAAATCATGTCCACAATCTTCTGTCTCCGGTACAGGTAAGTTTCCATACCCAACATAACCACTCATCAACAAAGTTGCTCTCCTAGTATGCTCGTTCACCATATCTTTTACAGTAAGTCCTTTGTCTCTTCCAACTGAACCCAATGTGAAGGCTACTGCTAAGTCTATTGGGTAAGCACTACCTATGACTTGTCTAATCTCTCCAATTGTACAATCACGATGGATTATATCATCTGACCAAAGTATTTCTTCTCCAACTACACCTGCTTTTATTGCTGTATTCCAATATGTATATCCTTTTCTTTCTGCTTTAGCCATTCAAATCCTCTCCTGTAACATTTTATTCATCTCTCTATTTATTCTTTTTCTAGAGGGTATCTTATCTCCGTCAGTTCTAAAAGTGAAACCGATTGAGGCTAAGTTGGATGTTTTTCCTCCAACTTGTTCAAAGGTTGGTAAAGATAAACTATGTACCCAATTCACCTTATGAGGTTCCCTAGAGTCATTCTCCCACTTGAAGAAACCACCACCAAAGGAACGAATCACTAACATATATGGTTGTGTGTTTCTTTCAATTACTGCCGGTGAGTTATTGCTCTTATCAAAACAATCAACTGTTAAAATTAACTCAGCATTTGGTAAGTCCATACCCATTAAAGTAGCGAACTTACATAAGTCATGAGGACTAGAGTAACGACCCAAAGTAACAGCAGACTTGCCGCCAACCACACAAGAAAATTCAGAGATTATCTTACTGTTTTGTAGGTCTAATACATTTTTTGAGCCTACAAGTGACATTAACAACACTTTTAAAGCCGCAGAATTATCCAAATCTTTGAATGAAGGTGATACTAAATCTTTGTGTCGGGAGGTAAACGGACTATTTCCTTGACTAGTATCGTTTACCCCACCTTCCACTTTAAGGTGGCAGTAACGCAAAATCTTACCTGAATCATCTCTTAAACTTAAACAGAAGTTTAGATACCTATTGTGTTTCAACTCTTGTAAAGCCATAGGGTGTACCTTTATTGAATACTTATCATCTGTATAATGCTCTAACCAATTCTCGGAGGTTGAGGTTTCCATGTCACGAGTCATTTCATCCATTCTGTATAGTTGATTTCCTTCCCATATACCTTCCACATATTTCACTTGTAATGCCTCACTCATTCTTTCACTTCCTTTTTACTTCTTGAGAAGTCTAACCTTACCCCTTCCTTCTCCATAGATATAGATACATTAAGCACCATGTCATCAGGAGTTTTTTCCATTTCAGCATCTATCGTTTTATTTATCGTTTTTATATATTCTTCATTCATTTCTTCACTACCTTTTTACTTCTTGTTACTGTGTTTGTCTTCCATGAAGGTGGCATGGGTGTAAGTTCCTCTATAACCATCAATTGATGATGCTTTACATGCAAGCCTAAATTTTCGGACTTCTGATGTTTCAAATATAGTGCCTGACCTCAAGTGTATAGTAACACTCAAACCCGCATTCTCAAGTGTATAAGCACATATGCTACCCACCTCAATCGTTGTTATTCCTGTTGTTGTTTCTATTGTTATCCTATCTTTATTCATGTAATCACTATTTCCATTTTTTCTTACCCTTCTCTATTCAGTCTTAATACTAAGACCTTTATAACCAATTCAATTATCCGTGTATGCTTTATATGTGTAACACACAAAAAACCTGTCAGGTGCATGTGTGTTATTTGCTCATACATGACCCACACCTACTCTCATCGTTCTTCACTATCATCTCACCTTCTCAGCATCTCTTAACACAATTCTATTACTCTTATGTGCATGAACAGGTTCTTCAATAATTTCATGCACAACTTGTTGCACATCAGTATCAGAAAAACATACCTCACACTCAGGTAACATACCATACACATCATCATCAACATAACTTGTGCGGGTAGTGTCACCACACACCCTCTCTCCCATACCATGTGCTTTGTGTTGGTGTGTTGGTAACGCATTCATTTTTCTGCCCTCAATCTATTGAGTAAAATATCAAGACTCGCGGCTAAGTTGTCTATGGTATGCACTTGACTTGGTGAACCCATTAACTTCTTCAACACATGAGGCGTTGCAGTTAGGTGTTCAACATATTCAATTATCTCATCTCTATTCATACTACCTTCTCCTTGTAATCAGGGTGTTCTTGTGGTATCTTATGCAACCTTCTATCTGCTAAATTGCTCAAGAGTTTGTATATGTTCTTCATACCTTTATCCCATCTCTTCTGTGAATGTTCATCAGTTACCATCAACTCATAGACATCTTGTATCTCTATATCATCAAGTATGTGTATTAATATCTCATACTCCACATGTGTTACTGTCTTTGCTCTCATTCTTCACCCTCCTTAGGGTTGAAATATACATAACCAAAATGGTTTTTCAAGTCGAATGACTTATATGATGTTGTTTTATAATTAGAATAATCAAGTTCTATGAAATGTTCATTGTCTGCTTTCTTAAACACTCGTGCAGTTTCAGGCCAACACCAAACACCACCCACCTTAAGCACCTTGAAAATTTCATTGAGCCAAAAACAATTCGCCTTAGATTGATACTCAGGTAAAACATCCCAAAGGTCGTTACCCAATTCATCCGGTGTGAAAAGACCAATCATGCGCTCACCACATATATGCCGAGATTGTAATAAAGAATAGAGCCATCTTTATTCAAACTCTCAACTTTGAGTCCTTTGTTTTTCCAATGCGGCCTTAGTTGTGGGTGGTATGATAAATTATCAGGCATACTCACAACCAACATACTATCTTCTTGTGTAGGGTAAGCATAAGTGCCTGATATGTTACCACTCTTTTGTGAATAGTATACTCTATACTTCTCACGGAATATCTTTCCATTGTCAGTCTTAGGCACATGTATGATTGCTCTTCTCCACCTGTTTTGTTTACAGAATAAAACTTCTGTGCCACTCTTAACATTAGGTGTAATGTGTTTTGCATTCTTTGGTTTAGTAGTGTGGTATGTGCCTTCGTAGCCTACCTCATCTCTCATCTTCGATATTTTTCTTTTGTGTATTTCATGTGTCATTTTATTCACTCTCCTATTTTTGTTACTCTTTTAAATACACCATCAACTATGTGAAAGTCTTTCACACAATTAAAACCAATAGGCATACATACTTCAGGTGTATAAGTTGGATGAAGACGAAAACCTTCGCCCTTAGATAGAGCATTATAGTAATCCCACCATTCATCAATTTCTTTGACAAAAGCAGGGTCGTTTGACAAACCTTTCTCCATACAATAATGTATGAGGGATATGCCACAACCCCATATCAGTATTGCTTGCTTCTGTCTTTCTCTCGATGCTATATTGAAATAAGTAGTGGCTATATTACCCATGTTTACTTTACCTGAGTGAGAGAAACTTCCACTACCTCCTTCTTTCCACCATACGGCTTCTCGTAACATCGCTCCTACGGCCATAACCATCTGAAATTGTGTTGCTTTACCAACATATTCTAGGCCGTTTTGCTTACCAATTTTAATAACTTTGTAGTTTAATACAGTCATCGCTTCTTCATATGTGGGTAGTTTACCATTCACTATACGGTGTATTATATCTTTCTCTCTTTCTTTCTGTTTCATCACTATCATCTCGTTGTTTTTCATTCAAATCTCTCCTTAAAATACTTGGAGGCATTGGTGTTGCCATCGGCCATCATCGCTTTCAGTAACTCATTGACAACAGCATTCCTTTTACCAATTTCTCCGCCATCTAAAATACCCTTGATGACTTGTCTCTTTGCTTCAATCACATTGTTGAACTTCTCATCAATGCTACCTGATACAGTTAGATAGACAGCCCATACTGTTTCAGCATCCTGTCCTATTCTATTGATTCTATCTTCCGCTTGTTCCTCGTGTGAAGGTGACCACTCACGCTCAACAAACACCACCGTGTCTGCCGCAGTAAGAGTCAGTCCTTCCTTAGCAGCGGGCGTGGTTGCTAACACCACATCTAAATCTCCACCTTGAAATCGCTCAACAACAACTTGCCTCTGCTCGGCTGGCACACTACCTGTGATTAGACCAATCCTCAATGCTCTATCTTGGTTGAGCATGGCCTCATGTATCTGTCCAAGCACATCTTTGTGATGTGTGAACACAAGTATTGGTCTATCATTATTTAATAGATAATTATTCACATAATCAACAGTAGCATTTACCTTCATCAACCCACACATATGTCTGAGTTTAGTTAGAGCGACAAGAACATCTGAACCTTTAGCACCCTCATTATCACCTGTTAGGGTAACCATGAAAGCATTTTGTATATCAGTATAGTTTTTCCATTCCTTATCCTTTGGCTCAACATAATGGTATTGTCTAATCTTATCAGGTAACTCAGCCATAACTTCCTTCTTCAATCTTCTAATCATCAAGTCTCTTAGTTTACCATTCAATTCTTTTTCATTAGATGACCCATCAGTTATCCAATGACCCCAATCATTTTGATAACCGTCACAATACCTCTGTGTATATTCTCTCCATCTTCCGCCCCATTCATTAGGTCGAAGAGTCATCAAGGTTGTCCACAATTCAATAGGTCTGTTACTCATGGCTGTGCCTGATAGGAACAACACCGAGTCACACTCTTTTGCTATCTCGACAGTAGCCTTAGTTCGTGCAGCCTTGAAGTTTTTCAAGTAGTGAGACTCATCACATATAATTGTCTTGAATCCTTTAGCAAGTAAGCCATCCTTCTGTTTGTTTATTATGTCGTAGTTGATTATCACTATGTCTGTTTCAGGTATAGGGTCTTTGCCCTTCCTGATTACTGCTGATGTATAGGTTGAACCTATCCATCTTTCCGCTTCCTTCAACCAATTAAACTTCACATTAGCAGGGGCTACCACCAATACAGGGTGATGTTCAGGGTGCAACGCCACATAAGCCAACGCTTGTATTGTTTTACCAATACCCATGTCGTCACCAATCAGACACCTACCATTGGAAATCTCTGCGTATCTAACACCTGTGTATTGGAATGGATAGAGGACATGACCGGCAGGGAATATCTTATCCAACCTCTCCTTCATACTATTCACAATCTCTCCATCATCCACAGTAACAGAACCACTCAAGTGTATTCTCTCAGCCTTAGCATTAACATAGTTAGCAACACCTTCTAATCTCATAAAAGAATCAATTAACTGTTGTCCATTCTCTAATGAATCTATGTTATCCTCTATCTGATTCTTTACATCAATGATGAGTGAGAGTGAGACTACCCAAGCCTTGTTATCAGGATTCCATTTACCCCTACCATGTGTCTTAACTATGGTTCTTAAATCCACAGCCTCATAAGGTAGGTGTATCATAATGTTACCTTTGTATAACTCAGTAGTGTAGTCAATATCATTAGGTGCTGAAGAGTCATTAGCATCTTCAAGCATTGTAGTCAAAGCATCATAGTTGTATGGTATACCTTGTGTTGGTATTTTCCAATTCAATTTCTCGATACTTTCAATTACTCTTTTGATAGATGCCTTCTCATCATTAACTTTCATAACCTTATTGTTTACATCCCAAGTGAAGTCCTTCCAATCTGATATTGCTTTCATGCTTTTATAGAATGGTATACCCACACCATATTTATCCGCGAACTTAATGCTGATTGACTTGTTGTAGTTAGGCCACCTACGGTCATAGTCTTTCTTACTATACCATACACTTTCGTATCTCTCACATTGTAAAGTTTTTTGTAGCACCTCACGAAGAAAATAGTTTTGTTTTCTCTGTATGTATGCAGTTAGAATAGGTTTGAACAAAACCTCATCCTCATCCGTCATAGCCATTAGAGTAGCCAACACATCCTCATCGTAATCAAGAACTTGCTTGGTGTGATTCCACTTAAGAGGTAAGAGTTGAGGTAAAGCATCAGAGTATGTTGATATTTTCTTTTCATGGGCTTTCTTATGTGCTGCTTCTTCAGCCTCTTTCTTTTCCCTCTCTTGCTTGGCAATCATTCCTAACTTATGTAGTGCCATCAACGCCGCTTGCCAATTAGTATCAGGTGAGTAACCTGCTATGTGTTGGATGGTTGGTATCTGTGTGTTCACATACTTGTAAAATCTTTCAGCCATCTCTATGTAATCTTCTTCGTCAATTGTATCAGCGTGTGCTACTCTCTCAAAGAATGGTGCGTCAGGTTTGTTCGGCCCGATGCCATCTAATTCTCCATCAACATGAACAGAAACAAATGCTTTGATTAGTTTGTGCATATCTTCTTTGCTTGGTATGTATGTATCTTTGTCAATCATTCTTTTTCATCTCCTGTTTTAATTCACAATTATTATCTTGAGTAATAGGGTGGTGTTCTCCGCAAATCCTACATTTACCCTCACCATCGTAGTAATCCGTCACCGCATCATAGCATCTATGTCTGCAAACTTCATCCATGCCGTTTGGTATGAGGTAATCTTGTAATGAAAAGCCACTACCATTAAGGGAAACTCTCGCCATTTGTGAATCATCGTGTTCATAGATGTATAACCACTTATTACCGCAGTAATCACAAGTTACAAAATCACATTTCTCACAAGACATTTCAGACCATGTATGTTCTTCCTTCTCTCCACCACATTCAGAACAGTATAGACAGGATTTGCAGTAATGTTCCTCTTCCACCTCCACTTCTTCACATCCATCGGTAGCACATTTTTCGTCACTCATTCTTCTTCACCTCTATCAGGGTATTTTGGATGTGTGCTATACAACATCACCCTGTTGTCATTGTGAATCCAATACACATCACCGAATTTATATGTTACATCATCCGCGCTTGTGTGATGTTCTATATACCATTCAAAATTCTTTTGTCTTACAAAGAATCCCGAAGGTATGTGTTCATTCAGTCGTGCCTTCGTGGTGACTGTTCTCCAACCACCATCCAACAGTTCAATCCTATCCTTGTGGATAATCATAATCAAATTACCATGTAACCTGATTTCATAGGTGTTTCCATACCTCTCATGCAACCGTGTGTTGTTTCCAATGGGCTTACCTTTCTTCTTGTCTCTTGCGGTCGTCATCAATCTTTGCGCTGTTTTCCAATTCATTTTTTCTTATTCTCCTTTAGTTGTTGTGCATCCGGTAGTAATTCTAAATCACTCATCTCCATACCGGAACAAAACCATGAGTGGTCGAAGTCATTATTAGTGGTGTATAATTTACCATTTACTTCAAATGTAATATCCCACAAACTTATATCACAACATTCTTCATCTCTCATTCAACCATCTCCTTTAGGTGAGTTTCTTTCCACACTATCCTTAAAGCAGTAACAATAGCATCGTGGTATGATTTCTTACCCGTCAATTCCATTAAGAAACTGATGAGGTCATCCCCTTCACAGGGTTCATGCACACCACATTCAACACATTTCATTACTACACAATCAATCGTTTTATGCTCAGGTTCAGCCCATGCTTGACTTATTTTTCCCATCTCTAAAGCCATACCTTTCTCACCACAAAACTCACAAGTAAATAGCATACCACTTACTGTCTCGTCATCATTCTTTTCATTATCAATACTATTCATTTCATTTCATCTCCTTTCATGTCTAAGGCCGCTCTTACTCTCTCCCAATCTGCATGAAGTGCATTCTCTAAGTCATTTAATTCATCACTTGATAATTTTACAAGTTCACTCGTTATAAATTTCTTAGGGTATATCATTTGTCATCATCCTCTATTTTATTTCTTCTTTCGTTACATTCATATTTTATATCTTCACTCTTCATTTCATTCATCTCCATTTTCTATAATATCTCTTTCTGCTATTAACACATCAGTAATGTGTAGTAGTAATTCTTTGTGTCGTTTAATATCTAATGAGCCATGCGTTTGATGTTCACCAAACACAATAGTTACCCCTACCGAACCTTTAGGCACAGCATCCATCACGATTAGCGTTTTATCTCCATCGGATATTTGTTCCATTATGCTTCTTTCACTCATTCTATCACCTGTTCTTCGGAGAAGAGAGACTTAGAGTTACTGTAGTAAGCATCCCAAGAAAGTAGTATCATGTTCTCACCATCATCTTCCCAATAGCCTGATGCACCGTCATGTAGGTTAGAGAGATAATCAAGGGTCATCTCGGCTAACTTCGTGTTCCTTTTAAACAACATATCAATGAGTTGTCTTGCAGTAAGCACCTCATCAATATCTTGTATGGTATCGGCAACCCTATCGGCAAGCCACTCGTCACGGTCAAGCATGGGCCACATAGTATACACATCTATTGTCCAAGTCTTTCCTTCATATTCAACACCGCTATGTGTTGGATGGTTGGTATCATTCATCGTATTGTCTTCATTCAGAGTCTTAATCATCTTAAATCGGTTAAGTTAATACTAAGACCTTTATAACCAAATGAAATGAAAACGATAGACTCATGCTCAGGTATACATGCAAGGACAAAGGTTATCTTTGTAATGATTCATTATTACTTCTATACATATGAAACATTCCAACCATTCTAAGATTCAGCCCCCCCTATACATACATACATACTATACTATTATTACTTATAGATATAATAATGTAAACATTGTAA
>TARA_R110002051_G_scaffold110973_1_pt1 | contig 17305 bp, 12 predicted proteins | sample TARA_R110002051 | Tara Oceans TARA_R110002051 (sample SAMEA4397023) | marine metagenome | biome: Polar Biome; feature: [MES] marine water layer (ENVO:01000295) within the mesopelagic zone...; material: water (ENVO:00002006), including particulate matter (ENVO:01000060) such...
TAGGTCTATTCAATTTCATCAGTTACACTCCCACAATCGAGCATTTCTTTTCCAAAATACGGATTGCGAATTTCCCTTTCTTTGCTCAACCAATAAGCTCCTACATTATTGTTTGCCATTGGGCAGAAATTCACATACACTTTTTCGTTGATGCCAAAAGTTTTTAATGTGTTAATGAAATGTGCCGAAAGATGGACAAAATGTCCCCGTTGTTTTTTGATGTCAGAAGTGTTGGCCATTGCGTTTGTGGATGCTTTTAATTCCTTTTCAAGGGTCATCCAATGGTTGTGCGCATCGCCCTTTAATAACTTCATATCCATTTTTTCCAAACTTTTCTGCAACCCATTTGCAGATTTTTTCGCTTTTTCTGCATCATCATTTACAAGTGCTTGGTCAATTAAAACATAGTTTTCAAAAACAGTGTTGAGCTGTTCCTTGAATTTTTTGGAAACTTCCAGTCTTTTGTTCATTGAGGAATGGTCTTTTGATGTACTGTCATTTGTATTTTCCATACCCAAATGCCCTTCGTGGCCTGTCATTGTCTTGCCACCACTGGCATTCATCATACTTTTTTTGCCCTGTAACTGTGCAGCTGCATCCACTGTAAATGTACCATTGGTCACTACTTCTTCGCCGTTGTTCAATCCTTCATCAATGGTGTAAACATTTCCGTTTTTTGTTCCCAAGGTTACTTCTCGCATTTCGAAAACGGGTTCGTTGGGATTGGTCTTTACGTACACCAATGAACGTTCGCCTGTCCACATAACCGCTGTGGCTGGAACTGTTATCTGTGATTGGTTGGCATTGCCTTTTGACATCTGCACTTTCGCAGTAACGAACATTCCGGGTTTCAACAAATCTTCTTTGTTGTTCAATGTGGCACGAACCGCAACTGTTCTTGATTTTGTGTTTAAGGTTGGGTCTATAAACGATACCGTTGCCTCAAATTCTTTATTAAGGTAGGCATTGGTGGCCACTTTTATTTTTTGACCTTCCTTGAGTTGTGAAATTTGGTTTTCATAGGCATCGAACATTGCCCATACCGTTCCCAAATCGCTTACTTTTACGATGGGTTGTCCTTGCTTTACGTAGTCACCTTCCTCTGCCATTTTTTGCGAAACCGTGCCCGAAACTGTGGCGTAAATGGGAAAATTTTCCCGCACTTTCCCAGAGCTTTCAATTTGGTTGATTTGGCTTTCAGAGAGTTTCCATAGTTTCAACTTATTCCTAACAGCATTGTAAAGTGCAGGTTGGGATTCCTTCATTGAGGCTGCCGTCAATAATTCTTGTTGTGCAGCAACAAGTGTGGGTGCATAAATAGTTGCCAACAATTGCCCTTTGCGAACTTCTTCTCCCGTGAAATTGACATTCAGCTTTTCAATACGGCCTTCAAAATAACTTGCCTGTACTGCGTTGGCTTCTTCGTTTGCCATAATCTTTCCTGAAAGTTGCATTGTATTGTCATCTGTTCCGGAAACATTCCCAACGATTGTTGTTTGGATATTTGCCAATGCCATTGCGTTTTCGGACATTTTTATTTCGTTCATTGCCAATCCGTCTGCGCCTGTTTCCGCAGGAATCAAATCCATACCACAAATAGGGCAATCGCCTGGTTCGGGTTGCATAATCTGTGGATGCATTGAGCAGGTCCACATTTGTTTTTGGGTCGCTGAATTCTCGCTCATATCGGAAACGTTTTTGGTGTTTTCGAGACTATCAGTAGAACTGCCGAAAAACACGTAGCCCAAGATTAAGCCCAATACCAATATGGCGATATAGATGATATATTTTTTCATAATTAACTTGTTTAAACCTACAAAGTGTCCGCTGCGGCGGAAACACCTTGCAGGATTGATTTTCAATATTATTTAGCTGCTTCCAAACGCTTTATCATTTCTTTCATTTCGCCGATTTCTTTTCGTTGTGCTTCGATAATATCATCAGCTAATTTTCGTACTTCCGGGTCTTTTATATCGGCTCTTTCACTTGTTAGAATAGCAATAGAATGGTGTGGAATCATTGCTTTCATCCAAAGTATGTCGCCAATGATTGGGCTTTGCGCCCTAACCAAACCAAGTGCACTAACAAAAAGCACCAAACTTCCCAATAAAATGGCGATGTTCTTTTTCTTATTCTGATACATTTTTCGCATAAAAAACCACATTATTACTGCCATTGCTGCGATGCCCAAACAACTCATATAAAACCGTGTTAAACTGAAATATACGTGGTCGATTGAATATGTATTGAGGTACATCGTGATGTACATTGCAATAAATGATGCGGCGAGCATCAAAATAAATTTTGTGTAATTGCCTTTTCCTGTGTGTTGATTTGAATGTTCCATTTTTTTTATTTTTTGTTGGTTAAATTTTTACATTTCTTAATCTTAATGAGTTCATAATTACTGAAACGGAACTAAAACTCATTGCCAAGGCTGCAATCATTGGGGATAATAACAATCCGAAAACGGGAAATAATACTCCCGCAGCTATTGGTATTCCCAGAACATTGTATGCCAAAGCAAAAAATAAATTTTGCTTAATATTTTTCATTACGTCATCACTTAAATTTCGAGCTTTTACAATACCGTGCAAATCGCCTTTTACCAAGGTTATCATTGCACTTTCTATGGCGACATCAGTTCCTGTTCCCATTGCGATACCCACATCACTTTTTGCCAAAGCTGGTGCATCATTGATGCCATCGCCAGCCATTGCCACAACTTTTCCGCTGTTCTGTAATTTTTCTACTTCCTGAAGTTTGTTTTCGGGCAACATTCCTGCTTTGAAATCGGCAAGGTTAAGTTCCTTTGCTACCGCTTGGGCGGTGTCGTGATTATCGCCTGTAAGCATAATCACTGCGATACCTTTATCTTGAAGTTCTCTAATTGCTTTAGCACTTGTGGCTTTTATTTTATCGCCAATTACAACATAGCCTGCAACTTTTGAATCGATGGATAAATAGGAAACTGTTTTCCCTTGCTTTTGAAAAGCTTGTGCTTCAGTTTCCATTTCTGAAGTCAATTTAGCCTTGGCATATTCCATCATTTTGGCGTTACCCAAATCCACTTTTTTTCCGTTGATAGTTCCTTCAACGCCCTTTCCTGTTACGGCACTAAAATTTTTAGTATCCAAAAAATCTGCTTTTTGCTCTTTACCATATTTAACGGTCGCTTCGGCAAGTGGATGCTCGCTTGATTTGTTTAGGGACACTATATATTGCAGAACCTCATTTTCAGAAAAATCAGTACCAAAAGCACCAACTTTTTCAACCGTTGGTTTTCCTTCGGTTATTGTACCTGTCTTATCAATAATAAGTGTGTCCACTTTATCCATTTTTTCCAAAGCCTCTGCATTTTTGATTAGCACACCATTTTGCGCGCCTTTGCCAACACCTACCATCACGGACATTGGCGTTGCCAATCCCAAGGCGCACGGACAGGCGATAATCAAGACTGCAATGGCGTTTACAAAGGCATATACATAAACGGGTTCTGGGCCAAAAATAGCCCATACAATAAATGTGATTACAGAAACAAGCACTACAATGGGAACGAAATAACCCGAAACAGTATCGGCCAACTTTTGAATTGGCGCACGACTGCGGCTCGCATTGTTGACCATTTGGATGATTTGCGACAGCAAGGTGTCTGAACCTACCTTTTCGGCTTTCATTAAAAAGGATTGATTGCCGTTGATTGTTCCGCTGCTTACTTTGTCATTCATACTTTTATTTACAGGAATGGGTTCTCCAGTAATCATCGATTCATCAACAGTAGTTTGGCCGTCGGTTATTATTCCATCGACGGGAATTTTATCGCCGGGTTTTACACGAAGTATATCGCCTTTTTGAATTGTATCAATCATTACTTCTTCCTCTTTGCCATCCTTTACAAGAATTGCTTTATTGGGTGCGAGCTTCAACAATTCCTTAACTGCGGAATTTGTTTTGCTGTGGGCACGCGCTTCCAATACTTGTCCCAATAAAACCAAAGTTAGGATTACTGTGGCAGCTTCAAAATAAACGTGCACAGCACCTGATTCTGTTTTAAACTGCTGTGGAAAAAAATCAGGGAAAAACATTCCAAATACACTGAAAAGCCACGCTGCACCTGCACCTATTCCGATAAGTGTGAACATATTAAGGTTCCAAGTTTTGATGCTACGGTAGGCACGTTCAAAAAACATCCAAGTAGCATAAAAAACAACGGGAATTGAAAGTGCAAACTGTACCCAATTCCAATATTTTTGTTCCATCAAAGTGTACAACGGATTGTTCGGAATCATCTCGCTCATTGCCATCAGGAAAATGGGCAAGGTAAAGGCAACCGCTATCCAAAACTTCTTTAATAGTTTTTTATATGTTTTTTCCTCTGCGGATAGGTCTGGTTGCATAGGCACCAAATCCATTCCGCAGATGGGACAGCTTCCAGCTTCATCGCGAACAATTTCTGGGTGCATTGGGCAAGTCCATTGGTGTGATGCTCCCGAAGAAATACTTTGTTCCTCAACCAAATCCATACCGCAAACTGGGCAATCGCCGGGTTTGTCGTAGGTCTTGTCGCCTTCACAGTGCATTGGGCAATAGAAAGTGCCAGTTCCTTTCCCTTTAGGCTTTTCTTTTACTTTTACCTCTGAATCGTGATGATGTTCGCCCATATTGTGGATGCTATAATTTCCACCATCCTTTTTTAAGGCTTCTTGAAATTTTTCTATGGGAATATGGGTTTTCATCTCAATAGCTGCGTTGGCTTTTTCCAAATCTACAGATGCATTCTGTACACCTTCAACTTTAGAAAGTGTGGCTTCTACGTGACTGCGACATCCGTTGCAGGTCATTCCGTGAATATGATATGTGTGTTTCATTTTATCTTAATTTTTTTCGCATTGCTTCAGAAATATTTTCGGCGTAAACTCCGTAAGCATCCACCAATAAACCTTTTATTCCGTTTTTGGAAGAAATGGCATATAGTACACTATTGTCATCTGTGCTACTCATTCCTTCAAAACGAAACATACCATCGACCTCAAAATCTTCTGGATTCAATTCCAGCTTTAATGTTGCACATTCCAAACAATGCGATTTTAGGTTAAAATCGTAAACGTAGCCATCAGCCTGTAATCCTGTGATTGCTTCTGAAAGCGTATCATAATTTTTCATTTTTTATGTTATTAATTCACAAAAAATTTAACAATCAATCCGCCAGCAAGCCAAACATAACACGTCAATGCAGCGTATTTTAAAATGTTTTCCAACAGTTGGCTTTTTGGTGCCATTTCCTTCATTTGTTTTACATCCTTTCTTTTGAAAAATCCGAGGTAAATCAAAAACCCAGAAAGTGCTAAAAAGGCAATGTTCAAATAGAATGTATAGTCCAACTTAAAGTATTCGCTATCCTGAATTTTTACCTGTGATGGGTCTGGCAGAATGCTCAACAAATCAAAAGAATAATGCAAAATCAAGGATGCTCCTATAAGTGCCGTAAAAAGCAAAAAGAGGATAAATAGTGACATTTTCCAGCCGTAATATTTTGCATTGATACGTAGGATTGGAAAGACGACCAAATCGCTAAAGATAAATGCCATTACACCTGCAAAACTTACGCCTTTCCCAAAAAGCAAAGCTGCCAACGGGATGTTACCCATTGAGCCAATAAAGGTCAAAAATGCTGCGATAGGTCCAACGATTATATGTTCGAGGATTTCAAAAAAAGTGAAATCTGTATTGCCGTTACCGCTATTGATGAACAAGGTTTGAAAGAAGGAATCTGGCACAAACGCTGCCACAATTCCGGCAATTGTAAAACCTACCGTTACGTCCTTCCACACCATTTTCCATTCCATACCGTATTGTTTGGAAACCTTTGCCCAGCCTTTTTCAGATTGGATTTTCTTTTTCCACGATTTGGAATCGTCCATTTCATCATCATCCTTGTCCTTTAAATTCTTTCTTGCTTTTTCTATGAGTTTTTTTGGATTTATCAACCGTATCAATAGCCAAGAAAACAGTATCAACAAAATGCCACCAACGTATTCGCCAACCACAAACTGCCATCCGAGGAAAATTGAAATGATAATTCCGAGTTCGATGACCAAATTTGTTGACGCCAAAAGAAAGGCAATGGAAGATACAAAGCTTGCTCCTTTTTTAAATAGGGATTTTGTGGATGCCAGTGCAGCAAAACTGCACGAACTGCTTATAAAGCCAAAAAATGTACCGAGCAAAACACCCTTGCCTTCATTTTCTCCCATTGTTTCCTGCATCTTTTTTTCGATTACAAAAACCTGAATCATACTACTAATAATGTAACCAAGTGCAAATGCCCAAAGTGCCATCCAAAAAAAGCCTGTGGTGGTAAATGCAGCTTCTGCCCATTGTTTGAGAAAATTGTCCATATCGTTATATTTATTTGTGCCTGACTTGGGAAGGGTTTTAACTAACCAATCAATGAAAAAAAAATCATTCCCTTCCCACATCAGGACTTTATTGTAAACTGTCTTTTATTTGCTTCATATAGTTTATAACCAATTCTTTTTCAGATGTTGATAAAATGGCATCCCTGTGAATCAAAGTGTAAGAATACAAAGGCATTTCTCCGCTTTCTATCTGTTTGATAATTGAACGAAGTTTACTTGATTTTCTTCGGCTTGAAAGCGAGTCCCATTCGTTAAAATTAAGTTCGGCCTTGCCTTCTTTAATGTGGTCTTCCAAAAACCAAGCAACAGGTTGAATTTTATTGTACCAAGGATAATCTGTATTGTTACTGTGGCAATCATAACAGGATTCTTGCAATATCATACTGACATTTTTTGGTGGTTTGTTGACCATCACAAAATCTGATTTTGGTATGACATCACTTTGGTTACGCTCTGTGGTCACAAACTGTATGCCCACAAAGACCACCAATAAAACCAATGCTATGATTTTTACAATTTTCATTTAGTTGATTTCCTTTTGCACTTTTCCGCAAGCCATCATTTTGCTTCCATAATAGGGGTTTCTGATTTCTTTTTCCATACTTAACCACGCACTGCCTTTATCATACATTGGACAAAATTGTTGGTACAACGTATTTTCTGTTCCAGTAATGGCAACCATATCGGTTATATCCTTGCTCAATGTTTTGAAATGTTCGCGCTGGTGGTCCATTTCGCTTTTGCCTATGTGTTCTGCGTGTTCCTTTGCATCTGCAATAATGTCTTTCAATTCTTTCTGTTCTTCGGAAGTATAGCTGCTCATATTAAAACCGTTCAAAGTGCTTTCCAATTTCGTTCCGGCTTTTGCGGCATCTTCTTTATTGGTTGCCACCAATGCATTTTTAAGTGCCATATAATCTGTCAATACTTGTTTTGCATCAGAAGTCTGTGCATTAGAATCCATCATACCATCGGACGCACTCATTTTATCGTGGTCCATTGCCGAATCATCGTGATGTGCGTCTTCATTCATTTCCGAATGCATTGCATCTTGCGAATCTTCTTTTTTACTGTCCTTACAGGACATTGCTGTTAGGCTTACAAAAGCCATTAGCATAATTACTGTTGTTACTCGTACTTTTTTCATTTTGATTTACATTTAAGATTAATATTTGTGTTTAACTTATTTTTAAAATCTCACAGAAAGCCCACCACCTGCACCAAAACGGTTGTCGTAGCTTGCCATCAATGAGAAGTTTCTTGATAAAAAATATTCGATTCCTGCGTTCCAAGTGACTTCCTTGCTGAAATTATCTCCCATTGGAAGGTCATCTACCCACCCGAAATCTGCTTGGTACTCGTACATCCCGAAAATTGCCGTTCTTGGGAAAATCATGATTTCACGGCTCAAACTTATTTGCGGCCGTAATTTGCTATCCATTCGCACATCGAGATTGAATAAATATGGGGTTAAGAATCGTACACCCGCAATGGCTGTGGTAGAAATTTCATCTAAACTATCTTCCATTTCATTTTCAATGTTCACACCACCAAAAACCCTTAAATAATCGTGCAGGTAGCGTTCGTAGGTTACTTCGGCTTCCAGATTTTGGTTCCATCCGTATTCTGCCATCACATTAAATTGATTTCGAATATTCGAAGCCACAAAATTAAATTCCGTCATATGCGAAGCGGCATCAACCATTGACCAAGCGTAAAATTTGTCGCCCTCATTAATTAACTTTGAAACGGGATAATTTGCCATTCTTGGGTCGCGTGGGGTATCGTAACTATAAATTCGGGCCATTCCGCTCATCATATGGTAAAGTATATGGCAGTGAAAGAACCAATCTCCAGATTCATCCCCTTCGTTACCGCTGAATTCTATGGTTACTTCTTTCATTGGTGGAACATTCACGGTGTGTTTTAAAGGCGAATACTCCCCATTCTTATTGATAACCCTAAAGAAATGTCCGTGAAGGTGCATTGGATGGTGCATCATCGTGAGATTATTGAGGGTAATTCTTGTAATTTCTCCTTTTTTGATTTTTATTTTGTCTGCCTCATTTAATGGGACACCATTCATACTCCAAATATAACGTTGCATATTTCCGGTAAGATTGAGCAATATTTCCTTTACTGGAAGACTCTTATCATAACTTGTTTTCTCTGGCGATTTCAAATAATCGTAATTGTATTCCGCATTCATATCCATTCCATCCATTTGCATATCGTCCATTTTCATTCCTTCCATTTTTGAATGGTTCATTTTCATATCATCATTCTTCATATTCATTTCATCCATAGTTGCAGTTGAATCCTTCTTCATTTCCATCTTTGAATGGTCCATTTTAGAGTGGGCCATTTTTTTGTTCATCATTGAATCCTTTGGCATATTCATCTTTTCATTGTTCATCTTCATTCCATTCATCCCATCCATTCCTGCCCGTCCAGCAGGCGGGTTCATTCCGTCCATCTGCATACCATATTCTTCCTTCATTTCAAATCGTTCATCTTTTTTGGGTTGAAATTTTAGGGCGTGTGCACCCATTTTCATATCCATTTTTGCCATTTGCTGCATCATCTTTATTTTATCTGGCCGTGGTACAATTTCAGCAGGAAGGATTTCTCCGTTACCAATGTAAGCCATCGCAGTTCCCGAACCATCCTGTGCCATTGCCCTAAACTCAATTTTACCGCTATCAGGAATTGTCACTATAAAATCATACGTTTCGGCGGTGGCAATGAAGGTTTTATTATGCTCTACTGGCACAACATCTTTTCCATCGGCAGAAACCAAGGTTGGTATTCCACCTCCAAATGTCATCCAAAATTGTGTGGAAGATGAGCCGTTAATTACACGTAGCCGGACTTTTTCGCCCGCCTTAAATTCTGGATATTCAGGCTTTTGCTTCCCGTTGACCAGAAATGCCGGATAATAGACATCCGCTATATCGGCACCTTCCATCCGTTGTCGCCAAAAATCGAGCTGTGCGCCAAATGCACCACGTCCAATCACTTGATTGAGCGGCGTAGATGTTCCTTTTTTTATGCCATACCATTCATTACCTCGTTTTAGGTTACGCATTACATTTACTGGTTTCTCGTTCGTCCAATCGGATAACATCAAGACCAAATCCTTATCGTAATCCAAAGTTTTCTCTTTGGGGTTTATCAATAATGAACCGAAAACTCCACTTTGCTCCTGTAGCATCGTATGGGAATGATACCAATAGGTTCCGGATTGCTTGATGGGGAATTCATATTTGAAAGTGGTTCCTGGCTTAATGGGTGGCGTGGATAAATAAGGAACGCCATCTTGAATATTGGGCAATAAGATTCCGTGCCAATGGACGGAAGTCTCAACGCTCATTTCATTTTTTACGTAAATGACGGCATATTCGCCTTCGATAAATTCCAGAGTTGGTCCTGGAATCGTTCCGTTTACGGTCATTCCCTTAACCTCTTTACCAGCCTTATTGACCATTTCTTCCTTGATGGTCAATGTGTATTCGTGAACTGGCAAATTATCTGTATTTCCTTCATTTTGTGTGAATGCCGTATTGACGTAAAAGAATACGAGCATAAAAGCATAACATATTTTCTTCATTGGATTATTCATTTTTTTCAAAATTAATATTGATATTCAGTAGCTTGTGTCATAATCTTGGTTCATAGTTATATAATTCGGTCTAACGATGTGCGGTCATTTATTTGTTGTGATTTATAAATGGTAAGGCTCATTCCTGTTTCGGTTTTAAATTGCCTGCTTAAATGGTTTATGTTGCTATATTTAAGAATCTGGCCAATTTCAGTGAAATTGAATTCTTGGTTTTGAATGAGCTCTTTTACTTTTTCGATTTTCAATTTGATAAAATATTTTTCTATTGTAATACCTTCCTTTATTGAGAACAATTTGCTCGTTTTGGAATATTCCCTGTTTAGTTTTTCTTCGAGATACGTGGAAAGTTTCCTGTTTATATCCAACGGTAAATTTTTCAATAGCTTAATCAACTCAATTTTTACTTGTTCCACCAATTGTTTTTCGGGGCTTTCTATCAAGGAAAATCCGTTTTTCTCTAAAATCGAAACCAAGGTTTCTCGATATTTGGCATCTTTGATATTCAGTTTTATTCTTCCCAATTCAATTTCGAGCAAATCGATATTCTTATCTTTTAATTCGTCCGTCACTACTTTGATACACCTATCACAGACCATATTTTTTATGTAAAAAGTTTTTTCCATCGTTAATTGATTAGATAATTGATTAATGCCGATTGTACATAATAACTCTTGACCGATTCTATTTGGCTCATCTGGAATTTTAATTGCAGTTCCTGAATGTCCAGCACATCATTAAAATCAATCGTTCCCGTTTCGTAATTTTTTATCAGGATTTCCTCTGCATCCTCGGCCTGTTCAAGATTTTTCTGTTGGGTGTTGAATTTGATTCTTGCTTGGTTTCGTTGTGAAATAGCTTTTGCCAATTCTGATTCCAAAATATTCAAGCGTTCGTCTTTTTGGGATTTGATTTCCTGTTGACGCAAATCGTTCTGTTTGGTAATGGACTTATAGCGGTTGTTGAAAATGGGAATTGTAATTGAAATCATCGGCATTATAATATCCTTTCCATTGTCAGAAAAATTCATTTCCGGGCGTTCCGAAACGGGAATGTAATCCAACCCAAAGCCAAACATTGGCTGGGCTTCTCGAAGATTGAGCAGTTCAGATTGCGTAACCGATTCGTATAGTCTGTCATATTTCAACAATTCAGGGTTTAGTGAAAGTGCATCATAAGAAAACTGAATATCTTCAATGGGCATTTCCAATGTGTCAACCACTACAATGTCATTATCAAAATCACGATTCAATAAACTGTTCACAGCAGCTTGGAAACCCTTTGATTGTTGTGTCAACACCTCTTTTTCCTGTTGCAGTTCATTCTGTCTAATCTGCAACCGAAGCACATCCACAGCCGATGCTTTACCAACTTCCACGGAAGTGAGGGCAAGGCGTTCGTAGGTTTTCAACAACTCAATGTTTTGGTCAAGTACAAGCTGTTTTGTGTTGATTTCATATAGTTGATAATAGAATTGGGATACTGAAAGTGCAAGTTTACGTTTGGCAATGGTAACTTCCACATAGTCCGCTTCCGCCATTGAACTTGCATAATTTTCCCTTGCCGTGATGGTACCAAACCAAGGTAACATCTGTTTTAATGAGAATCGTGCTCGTTGTGCTCCTGTTCGTGTTTCGGGCTCACTTACAAAATATCCTGCGCTGATTTCTGTGTTGGGAATCCAGTTGGCTTCATTGACCTTTTCAGAAGAAATATCATATCGCAATTGAAATTTCTGGATTTCCGGACTGTTGGAAATGGCTTCGTCAATATAGGTCTGTAAATCCTGACCATAGCTGTTGACACTTAAGATGTAAATCCCAACAAACACGATATATTTTATAACTGATTTCTTATTTTTCATTGCTCAATAGTTATGGTTTGTGATTCTTGCTTTAACCTTCTTTTTGCAAGTCGTTCTTTTCGCCAACTGTAAAGCACAGGAACGAGGAAATAAGATGTGGTATCGAGTAGCATTCCGCCAAAGATTGGAATGGACATTGGTATCATAATATCACTTCCTTTTCCAGTGGATGTCAATACTGGCAATAATGCCAAAATAGTCGTAACCGTAGTCATCAAACAAGGGCGGATTCTTTTGGATGCAGCTTCTAAAGTTGATTTGCGGATTTCATTTTTATCCGTTGGGTCGTTTTTATCGAATGTTTGTGTGAGATAGGTTGCCATTACAACGCCATCGTCCGTTGCAATACCAAAGAGTGCAATAAAACCCACCCAAACTGCAACGCTCAAATTGACCGTCCGCATATTGAATAGGTCTCGCAGGTTTTCGCCAAAGAAATTGAAATTCAAGAACCAATCTTGGCCATACAGCCAAATCATTACAAAACCACCTGCAAAGGCAACGGCAATTCCCGTAAATACCATAAACGTTGTGGACACAGAACGGAACTGGAAGTATAGAATCAGGAAAATAACCAACAAGGCCAAAGGCACGATAATAGACAGTGTTTTTTCGGCACGTAATTGATTCTCATAGGTTCCCGTGAATTTATAACTGATGCCTTTTGGAACGATTAATTCGCCACTGTCAATTTTTTGTTGAATGAGTGCCTGTGCGTTTTCCACCACATTCACTTCTGCAAAACCGTCAAGTTTATCGAACAATACATAGCCTACCAAAAAGGTGTCCTCGCTTTTTATCACTTGCGGACCTTGTTCGTAACGGATGGTTGCCAGCTCGCTCAATGGTACAGGACTGCCTTTTTCAACTGGAACATAAATATTCTGTAAATCGGATGGGTCGCCCCGCAATTCCCTTGGATAGCGTACCCGAACGCCATAACGTTCCCTACCTTCAACGGTTTGGGTCAACACCATTCCGCCCACGGCCACTTTCAGTACATTTTGAACTTCCTCAATGGTCACGCCATAACGTGCCAATTTTTCCCTATTGATATCAATAAGCAAATAAGGTTTTCCCACAATTCGGTCAGCAAAAACGGCTTCCTGTTTTACGCCTTCCGCTTGTTTTAGAATGGTTTCCAATTCTACGCCAAACGCCTCAATCTGTTTTAAATCCTGACCTTTGACCTTGATGCCCATTGGTGCGCGCATTCCGGTTTGTAACATAACCAAACGGGTTTCAATGGGCTGCAATTTTGGGGCAGAGGTAACGCCAGGCAATTTGGTAACCTTTACGATTTCGTTCCAAATATCGTCGGGCGAATTGACTTCGGGTCGCCAGTTCCTAAAAAATTCGCCATCATCATTGGGAATTAATTTTTCGGAAGGAACATCCACGGTTTCTACAACTTTTTTACCATCTTCACGGTAGTTCTCGATGGTGCTTGAACTTATTTCTGTACTTGGATTAGCGATATACGTGCTATCCTTCCGAATAAAAAATCCATTGTCATCAACTTGAAAGCGTTGCCGTTTTCCATCGCTGTTCAACATATATTCAGATTTATACTGAATGACATTTTCATACATTGAAAGTGGCGCTGGGTCCAAGGCAGATTCCGTTCTACCTGATTTTCCGACTACAGTTTCTATTTCGGGAATACTTGCCACGGCCATATCCAGCTGTTGCAACACTCTTTTGTTTTCCTCAATACCAGCGTGTGGCATTGAAGTGGGCATCAAGAGGAATGAGCCTTCATTCAACGAAGGCATAAATTCCTTGCCGGTATTTTTATAGATGATGAAACCTGAAATTAGCAAGGCTGTGGGAATGGTCAAAAACAGAAGTTTATTTGCCAATGCCCATTTTAATATTTGGGTGTAATAGTTTTTGAAAAGAGAAAAACTTGCCAATAAGCCAAAACAGATTATGCCCACAAAAATAAGGTTCCAGATAACGCTTTTATCAACACCTAATGGTCGCCAATATTCTGCTAATAGAAAGACAATGGCAGCTGCGGAAAGATAAATATTGAATTTGTTTGACCTTTCTTTTGAAAGTTTTTCCTTAAGTACCGCCAAAGCCACAAAACCAAAGCCAATAAGGATAAGACCAATCCAATGGCCAAAAATGACTGCAATAAAACCAGCTAAAATCAACAAACTGCTGATACCATAATTTGTGGATTTTCGGATATTTCTGTTTTTAAAGAAAAATGCCGCAAACGGTGGAATTAAGAAAAGAGCTATAATTATGGATGCCGTCAATGCGAAGGTTTTTGTAAACGCCAAGGGTCTGAACAATTTGCCTTCTGCACCTATCATTGTAAATACAGGTATAAAGCTGATGATGGTGGTCATTACTGCGGTAACAATTGCCCCCGAAACTTCCGCAGTGGCATTGTACACTACGGTATTTATTGGTGTTTTTTTATCGTCTTCGTCCAAATGCCTGATGATGTTCTCGGCAAGTATGATACCCACATCTACCATAGTACCAATGGCAATTGCAATTCCCGAAAGTGCCACGATGTTGGCATCCACACCAAAAAATTTCATTGCAATAAAGACCATCAGCACCGCAACTGGCAATAACCCAGATATAAGTATGGATGCCCGAAGATTAAATACCATTACGATAATGACCAAAATGGTAATAAGGATTTCCAAGGTTAACGCCTCGTTGAGCGTTCCCAAGGTTTCTTGTATCAGTTCTGTTCGGTCATAAAAAGGGACGATTGTCAATTGCGAAGTCCTGCCATCACTCAACACTTTGGAAGGTAGCCCTTTGCTCAACTCGGCAATTTTTTCCTTCACATTATTTATGACCTCTAATGGATTTGCGCCATATCGGGCGACCACAACTGCGCCCACTACTTCCGCACCTTCCTTGTCCAAAATTCCCCTGCGTGTGGCTGGGCCCAAAGACACTTTTCCTATGTCCTTTAATCTAATGGATGTATAATTTTCGGAAGTAACTACGGCATTTTCAATATCTTCAATGGACTTTACGTAACCCAAGCCACGCACGAGATATTCCGCTTGGTTGATTTCCAAAGTCTGTGCACCAATATCCTTATTACTTTCCTTAACCGCCTTTACAACTTGATTGAGACCTATGTTGTACTGGCGCATCAATTCTGGATTTACATCTATTTGATATTCCTTTACATAACCACCAATCGATGCCACCTCGGAAACGCCACTCGCAGAAGCAAGGGCATATTTCACGTAATAATCCTGAATGCTTCGTAGTTCTTGCAAATCCCATCCGCCCGTGACGTTGCCGTCCTTATCGCGACCTTCAAGCGTGTACCAAAATATTTGACCCAATCCCGTAGCATCGGGACCCAAAGCTGGGTTAACACCTTCAGGTAAAAGACCACTTGGCAAGGAATTGAGTTTTTCCAGAATCCGACTTCGGCTCCAGTAAAATTCAATATCCTCATCAAAAATGATGTAAATGCTCGAAAAGCCAAACATTGAAGAACTGCGGATAGTTTTAACTCCTGGAATACCTAATAAGGTCGTAGTTAGCGGATATGTTATTTGGTCCTCAATATCCTGTGGCGACCTACCGTCCCATTTGGTAAAAACGATTTGTTGGTTCTCGCCAATATCGGGAATGGCATCAACTGCCACGGGGTCCGTCGGTAAAAATCCAGTGTCCCATTTAAAAGGTGCGTACACCGTTCCAAAACCCACAAATACGACGAGCAATATAACGGCAACGAGTTTGTTCTCTATAAGAAATTTGATGCTTTTATTTAGCATAAACTATGATAATTAAACAGTTATGAAAATGATTGTTTAGCTTGAATTCAAGAAATTGAACACAACAAAACAAGCCCAACACGGAAGTACCGCAGGGCAAAAATTTTACTGTTTAAAAATCAAATTAAATAACTCTCGTCAAGTTTGTAGATTTGCCTTATGACGAGTGGGGGGACGTAATCTCTGTATGAAGTTACATTTTCTTCTAAACCTTCAAAAAGGTTAATATAAGTGTAAACAAATGATGCAACAAACAATTGTTGGTCAAACGTAAGTTTGTCAAAAGATAGTTTCAAATCGTCCTGACCTTGAACAACAAGCTGTTCATCCGAACAACAATCTTTTACCTTAACTGAACAATCTTCGGTGGAAGGGTTTTGCATTTCCATTCCACAACCTTTTGTTTTATGGAAAATTGAAGTATCAACTAAAGTGTCTCCACAATAATGCATATCAACAGTAAATGACAACGTAGAAAACAGGACTACAATCGCCATTAAAAAGGATGATATTTTATAAAATGCTTGTTTCATCAATTTTGCAAAGTTAAATAAATTCAAATAATTTATGTTAAAAAATTTGTTAAATCGAAATTTAGTTCAGTTTGAAATGGGATTTAACTTCTCGATAGATTCTTTCAAAGTTCAGTTTCAATTCATTCTCTGTGTATTGTTGCTGTATTTTAGGAATCTCCCTTTTAATATACTGTAGTTTAAATTGAACTCTTTTATCCTTACCATCTGCAAAAGTGATAAATTCGCCCTGTTTTAAACGGAAAAATACATCTGCTCTACGTTTGGAAACCTCTTTTTCGCCTGTAGTAATCCTTGTATCAAAATTCAGGTTATGGCCACGGTTGATACTTGTTGTTTCCTTGCGGACAATCTCAAAAAATCGTTCATAGTATTTGGCGGTATCTGGGTCATTAACTTTACCAAAAAACTGATAGGAAAGATTGCTTAAAATAGCCTTACTCGCTTTATCGCCATATAGCATATCATTCTGGATTTTATCTTGCATCACGTAAATTGTGGCAATATCATAGCTTCGTAAAGTTGCTGGAATGCGATGCATATTGAGTAGTTTAATGGTTGGGGCTTCTTCCATCATTAAAAATGACGACTGCTGATCTCTGACGCTCATTTGTTTGATGACTGTGTGCATAATTGCTGCGATTATAGGCGAATAAGCCGATTCATATTTGGGATGATTTACAATCGAAATTACCGCTGAATTTTCCTGATTATTTATATTTAATGGTACTTCATCTTTTGACAACGCCATAAACAACTGCTGTGAACTTATTTTTTTAAAAGCATTGGCCAATGTGCTTTTTACACCTGCTGTTTGCTTGTCAGAGTCCATTCCATTGATAAAAGCACTTGCCATACTTTTGGATGTGATATTTGAGCTCAAAAAAGAAATCAATTGCTTGGTGGTCATCGATTGAAAAATAGCAATCAAATGGGGCAGAGTGCAATATTGAGGATAGGACGTTTTAAGTTTCCAAATCATTCCACCCATCAAACCTTCAACAGCATCACTAAAGAATTTTGTGGTACTGTTTGTATCGGATTCGTTAAACTCCAAAAGATTTTCAATGAGTACCTTGGATAATTCATTCACA
>TARA_R110002051_G_scaffold75725_1_pt1 | contig 17283 bp, 10 predicted proteins | sample TARA_R110002051 | Tara Oceans TARA_R110002051 (sample SAMEA4397023) | marine metagenome | biome: Polar Biome; feature: [MES] marine water layer (ENVO:01000295) within the mesopelagic zone...; material: water (ENVO:00002006), including particulate matter (ENVO:01000060) such as......
CGGTACAGACGTTGACCAGCCACGCAATTTGGCAAAATCAGTCACGGTAGAATAAGTAGAATTACTCTACGACAGCTCTTTGTACGCGAGTAATAAAGTGTCATACTAAGTAACAAAGATTCATACTGAGTAATAAAGTATCATACTGTTGACTCCGCTATTAGCCCCTGCTAAAGTTTATATAACTTTAGCAGGGGTTTTTTATGCTTTCAAAAAAACAAGAAAAGTGGCTTAAAGAAGGTAGAGGTCAGGGGGAGTTTGCCGATTACAAACCTTGGATAAAAATATCTGATATATCGTCGTCAGGTCGCTCCCATAGGGTTTTCGGTCACAAAGCAAGACGTACTCATCATTTAATGTCTGATTTAGAGCTAGCAACATTTCTATTTCTTGAATGGAGTCAAGAAATCATAGATATTCGAGAGCAATTTCCTCTTAAATTTGATGACACTCTTCAGATTGCAGAGAATATGCAAGTAAAGCACCCTGCTATTAGAGGCAATACTCATGTTATGACATCAGACTTTTATGTTGTGAGCTCTGATAAAGAGCTTAGCCAATTTGTTTTGCAGGCAAAATATTCAAAAGACCTAATGAAGCCCAGAACTATAGAGAAACTAGAGATAGAGCGCCGATACTGGCACTCTAAAGGTATTTCGTGGCAGATAATCACTGAAAAAGACATACCTATAGCCGTTCAAAATAACATTAAATGGCTATATCCAGAAACTACTCTAAATAGGTCAATTGATACTCAAGACAGTCTGACTTTTTACGCTAAGGAATTTACCAAATATCCTGAAAAAAGCATTATTGCTGTGTGCAAAGATATTGATACTGCATATTTCAGTGAGGTAGGCAGTTCGCTTAATGAGTTGAGAACATTATTAGGTCTAAGGTTCTTCACATTCGATCTTCGCATAGACTTCAGAAAGCTAAAGTGTAGCGACATTCAAATAAGTAACTCTCATTATTGGGACTTGATGACTGAGGAGCTTAAATATGTTGCGAATCAATGATGTTTATAGTAATCAAGGTTCAACGTATAGAATACTAAGCCTTTTAGCAGAGCAAGTTGTTTGGATTGAGATTGATCGTACATCCGCATTGCCTGAACTTGTACTTATTAAGGATCTAGTAAATCTGATTGAAGAGGGTGTGTGTTATATCACTGGCGACCCTCATCAAAGTTTACTGTTACAAACTCCAAAAGATGGCAGTAAAGCTCAGTTAAAACGAGATGAAAGTTATGAGCTTATTAAGCCTATTGTAAGTCACCCTTTATATTACCTTCCAAAGGAACGTGCAAAGTTCATTAATGAGATTGTTGACTCTAAAAGAAGTACAAAGCAAACGCTATATCGGTTACTTCGTAGGTATTGGCAAAAAGGCCAAGTACCTAATGCTCTACTTCCGAACTATAAGAATTCTGGAGCGAAAGGAAAAAAGCGTATTGCTAAAGATAAAGAGCTAGGTAGGCCTAGGCTTTATAAGGGAGGCATTACTGCCGTTATTAACGAAGATGTAGAAAGGCTCTTCTCAATTACTATAAATAAGTACTTATTGAACGATAGCAAGCATACAGTCGTCTATGCTTACCGAAAGTTTAAAACAATGTATCGCTCTTTAAATCCAGATGTTAAAGAAGAAGACCTTCCTAGTATCTGGCAGTTTAAATACTTTTATGACAAGAACTTTACTTCCGTTCAAAAACTCAAAGCCAGACATAACAAAATTAGTTATAACAAAGATGTGAGACAGTTAAGATCGACTGTTAACACTCAAGTTCTTGGACCTGGCTCACGCTATGAGATCGACGCTACTATTGCAGATATTTATCTAGTATCTGATTCAGATAGACAGAGTATTGTAGGTCGTCCAGTTATTTATTTCGTTACAGATGTGTTTAGCCGCATGGTAGCAGGTTTTTATATTGGATTTGAAAACCCTTCCTATGCCACGAGTGTTCAAGCCTTAGAGATGGCGGTAGCGGATAAACAAAGTTACTGTAAAAATTATGGCATTAATATCACAGCTGATGATTGGCCATGTATAGGCTTGCCAGATGCAATTCTCGCAGATCGTGGAGAGTTACTAGGTCATCAAATTGAAACCTTGGAAAAAAGCTTTGCAGTTCGAGTAGAGAATACACCTCCTTATCGTGGCGACTTAAAACCTATTGTGGAGCGTTACTTTAAAACGATGCAGGCAAAGTTCAAACCATTTGCGCCAGGAGTAGTCACAGGGGTTAAAGAGAAGAAGAAAGGTGGAAACGACTATCGTTTAAACGCTGCTTTAACAATTTCAGATTTCAAAAAAATTCTTATTAATTCAATTTTGATGCATAACAATGCTCACCAATTAAGTCACTATGATAGAGATAGTGATATGCCGTCTGATTTACCTCTAGTTCCTATTGAATTATGGAAGTGGGGATTACAACATCGAACAGGTAGGCTTCGCACTGTCTCAGCGGATGCTTTATATATAGCACTATTGCCTCGAAAAAAAGCTACAGTATCAGATTTAGGTATCAAGATTTTTGGTAATTACTATATTTGTGCTGAAATAAGAGAAAAAGGTTGGCTTCATCGGAAAAACACAATCAATAGACCCAAGTCGATTGAAGTTGCTTACGATCCTCTAGATGCAAATACAATTTTTATCTTTTATGAACAAGATAGCCTCAATTATTGGAAAGCCCGTTTATCCGATAGATCAAGAGAGTTTAAGGGCTGTAGTTTTTGGGAAGTGTGGCAAATACAAGAAGAGCAGAAAAAAACAGCTGCTAATCAGGAGCTTAAAAGCAGTTTAGCATTAGAGACACTTGAGCGAGAAAATGAGAGGATCATAAAAGAAGCTATTAAGGCTAAACCAACAGCACTTAAAAGTAAGTCAGCGCAGTTGGCTAATATTAATGATAACAAAAGGTTAGCTAAAGACGAGGAGCGACAGGACAGGAAGAGAAGTAAATTTAAAAAAGGCGAGTTAATTCAAATATCTACGGCGACAAAAAACACGAAGAGTCAAACTGAACTGAATGATGAAGAGCTAGCACTTAAGTTTCCAGTTTATCATGATATTTTATCTGAAGATGACTGATTATAGAATGTTGGAGACAGTAATGATTAATGCAGTTTATAAAGAAAGCTTTGGTTCTTACAAAGGGAATCCATTCATTGAAGCACTACCTGACATTCTAGAGCCAGAACAAGTGGTCAAAAAACTTAAAGGTAATATAAAGCTCAATCATTCTGACCGTCAGGCTTCCTCTTCTATTCGAGCACATTTGATATCTCAAATGATGGGGCTGTTTTTTCAGCCTATTAATCGTCATATTGATCTTGAGAAAAAACTATCAATTATGATTCGTGAAGGATATGTTGGACGTAATCCTAAAGACGGTTCTTTAAATACTCATCTTCAAAATGGCTATGAGCGTTTAATGTCCGGTAAGGACGATGTAACTAGGTTTCCTACAGTGACTTCTACAGCTCGGAGCTTAGCATTTATAGGCTGTTCAGGTAGCGGTAAAACGACCACGCTTAATAAGATTTTATCGACCTACCCTCAAGTCATTTATCATTCAGAATTGAACTTTACTCAAATTGTTTACCTAAGAGTAGATTGTCCGCATGATGGTTCACTTAAAAGCCTATGCCTTCACTTTTTTAGGGCAATTGATCAAGCGTTAGACTCTAATTACGAAAAAAAATATGCGTTAAAACGACACAGTATTGAAACTTTGTTAAACCTGATGCGCCAAATTTCTAATCATCATGCTATTGGACTATTAGTAATAGATGAAATACAACATCTCAGTGTCAATAAATCTGGTGGTGCTGAAAAAATGTTGAACTTTTTTGTGACACTAGTAAATACAGTAGGTCTTCCTGTAGTTATGGTTGGGACACCAAAAGCTAGGTTTATATTTGAAGGAGATTTAAGATCAGCTCGTCGTGGAGCGGGTTTTGGCTCAGTTTTTTGGGAGCAGATGGCACAAGAGCCCAATATAGTTTTAGCAGATGGCAAAACATATAAATCTGAATGGAACAGGTTCACAGACAACTTGTGGAAACATCAATGGTTGAAAAAAGCAGATGTCATATTGTCCGATGATGTAAGAGGTCGTTGGTATGATCTATCACAAGGCATTTTAGATATCGTAGTTAAGCTTTTTGTACTAGCTCAGCTCCGGGCTATAGACTCAGGGTTAGAGTGTATTACGGTTAAACTACTGCAAACTACTTACGATGAAGAATTAAGACCTATACACCCTATGATAGAAGCTTTACAGTCTGGTAGAGCAGATAAAATCGCTCAGTTCTCAGATCTGGTAATACCTGATATTGATAAAAAGTTATTACAGCTTCAAAGCAAGCTATATCAAAAAAAGTCTGAGTTCGATGAGGTATCAGAATATCAGGGGTGCGAACTAAGCATTAGATTACATCGTATGTTAGTCGATATAGGGCAAGAATCTCCTCTACTAATCCCGACAGTTAAACAAGCAGTTTCTGAGCTACCTGAGGCATCTATGGCTGATTTGATACCTACCATTTTAGAATGGTTGAAAGAGGTTAAAGTTGGAAACAGAGATTTAAAAGATAACTCTCAAACGATTGATCGTACCAAAAAATCGAATTATATCAAACCAAAGGATTGGCATACGCTTGACTCTGAAGATTTACGCTATCGGTTCACTCAAAAGGAAAGGGATGATTCATTTTATGAACACTTAAAAGATTCTACATCGCTAATATTTGATATCAATGATTGGCTACCTAAGGTGAGTTGATATGATCAATCTCCCTATTCCGTATGACGAAGAGCTAATTTATAGCACAGTTGCTAGGTATAAGATTAGAGCTGGGTTGATTAGTCCAAAGCAGTTATTAGATGATATTTTTGAAGACAGAGGGGTGGTTGCAACCGTTGATTTGCCATGCCATTTATCTAAAATAACGAATCACTATCCTCATAACCGTTTTAATCTAAATTATATTGCATACCAGCATACGCTTTTTCCTTTGTATGCTCCTTTTATCCCTGAGTCTAGGCGACAAGAATGTTTGCAATGGATGGCTAGTCATTCACAAGGCGCTATTCACTTAGCAATAGGGAATAATGCATCAAGACTGCCCTCTGTAAAATATATCCGTTACTGCCCACAATGTTTTAATGAGCAGTTTAAAGCCTACGGTGAATGGTATTGGTCACGTATGTGGCAAATCCCAGGCATAACTTGTTGTAGCAAGCATGGAAAATTAGCAGATTCTTCAGTTGAATATCGTCCCAACTCCCGTCATGATTTTATTGCCCCTACTCCCCATAACTGTGTTTTAATGCAACAAGAAAGCATCAGTAAAGATGATAAGTTTCTCATCTCTAAAACAATTGAGCTTTTCTCCTTAGCCGAACAACCTTCCCCAAACTTTGAGCAGTGGACTACTTTTTATCATGGTTTAGCTCGATCTCGCGACTGTATAAAGGGTTCTAAACATATCGATCATCTTCGTATACTAGAAAAGGTGAGAAATAGATGGCCATTAGAGTTTTTGGAAAAGAATAATCTTCATATACTTAACAGCGAAACAGGTTGGCTTTGCAGTATTTTTCGTAAACATCGAAAATCGTTCAGTTATCTTGAGCATATTGTCGCTATTGAGGCTTTATTAGAGCAAGAATGGTCCTTTGAAGAAATATTAGTGCAGGTGAAAAGCCAGACAACTACATTGCCAAGTAAAATTACACAAACGAAAAATATCGTAAAACCCAACAGTGAGCTAATAGAAGCAAATCGAAATCTTTGGATGGGACTGATTAAAGATAACCAATCTATCAAAGGTGCTAGAAAAATCAATCAAGCTCTTTACGCATGGCTATATCGTAACGATAAGACATGGTTTATTAATACAAACAAAAACTACCATCAACATCACATACCTAAAGGATTCACTGTAGATTGGCAAAGGCGAGATAGCGAGTTTGTGAGGTCTTTGATCAAAATAAACGATCAAACATGTTTCTACTTAACATTACCTCGTAAGTCAAAAAAGTGGTGGATGAATCAAACTGATTCAGTCTCAATGATTGAAAAAAATCAAGATAAGTTACCTTTAGTCTCAGCATTTTTGAACAGATATAGCGAAGACGTTAGTAACTATCAAATAAGACGGTTAAGCCATGTATTGATTGGTAGTATTTTGAATAATCAGATTCTACAGCGCTGGGAAATATTACGATTGGCTAAATTGAGTGATGAGCGCATTACTCCTGAATCTAGTAGATTTCTAGAGCATGCATACAGTATTACAAATATGCGAATAAACAAGGTGAGTATATGATCGCGAAAGGTTTCCCTGAAGACTCGAAAATAATGTACGTTGCTAATATTTTCAAGTTTACACACTTGAAGTCATGGAGCCTCGAGCTATGCTTAAGAAGCGCTGGACGAGATCAGATATTACATACTAGGCTATCAAATCTACCAGCTCTCGCAAAAAGAAGAGTCATAAACCCTTCAGATGGGCAGTCTCGTAAAGGAGGCTATCCATTTAGTTTGAGTGATATCTCTACTTCTAATTGGCAAGTAGGTATCGATTCAGAAAGCGGTGGTAATACCTTTGTGTTTGATTATATTAGGCCAGATGAGTCAACAGTAAGGGTTCATATACCTCAGATTGAATTTGCACGAGTTTTATTTTTTCATAATGCCTATCTTTCTCGGAACTGTATTGATCAGGGATTACTCAGTAGAGAGTTTTTCATTCAGGACATACAAGATGATTCAATTTTAGTAAATGTTTTGCCGATAAGCTCTTTACCTATAAAATCTTTCGAAAATGAAGGACAGAGGCGCTTACTGGCTTGGATACTATTAGATAAGAACGCGCGTTCTTCCTACGAAAGTATTGCAAAGAATTTTATTGAAGAAGCTCAGGAAACTAAATACAAGACAATATGGCGCTTTATATTTAGTCCGCCACGGCTAGACGACTTCTCGCTAGAGACCAGAGGTTGGATGGATAAGGACACTGGTAATTACTATATTCACGAGGTTTTAGGTATTAGCAATATTTCTTCTTCTTTGACTAAACCAGTGAGATTTTATAGTGAGAAATTCAAAACTGGTTTAACAGGTAGCGCTAAAGGTAGTATGGCTAAGTCAGTTGGTTCAGCAGATAGCAACACTATTGATGATCAGCAGGATGCAGATATCGATACTAAATTAAAAAAGTTAGATATTCCAACTACATCTTTTAGTTTCGCAAATGCAATAGAAACTCGAAAGGTCGTTAAAAAAAGAGTTCCAAGTTCAAATGGGCTAGAATCTGAAGAATATGAAGATCTCGTAGAGCTTGATCTGAGTACAGATGAAGCTACAAGTGATGGTACTGCCTGCCAAGCTGACTTCTCAGGGCTTGATGATGAAAGTGAGGTCTTAGAGCTTTATATGCAAAGATTTGAAGCATTTAAGCTACTAACTAGAAAATTATCGGAACAACATGATCTTGACTGCCATGAAGAATTGCATTTTTTACCAGCTGTTGGTCGATCGAGTTTGCATAGAACGATTGACGGTAATAAGCGATCTTTACTTGAAGTACAGATAAAAACAGATAAAGCTGATTTCATCGTTTTAGAAGTTGATATGAGTGATAATAACAGAATGCTATCAACACTAATAATTAAAGTAGAGGATACTGAGCTGTGGAATCAGCAACTTCAAGATATATTGCAGTTAGTAGTCAAACGTTCAATCAATTGGCCTACCAACAAGTATTTAGAAAATTTTGGAATAGTAAAAAGAATGAAACATCCATCAAACTCTCTTCAACTGACTGAATCCAGCATTGAGTTCAACGGATGGCTAAGCCGCCTAACTGGTATCTTAGAAACCTGATTCTATCTAGCTAAACTAACTCTTTCTACTTATACCTTTTTTATTTTATAGGTTTTTTATTATGACAAGTAATCAACAACGTTCTGAGCTTCAACGTCAAATATGGTCTATCGCCAATGATGTACGAGGTTCCGTCGATGGATGGGATTTCAAACAGTACGTACTTGGTACACTGTTCTACCGTTTTATTAGTGAAAACTTTGAAGCTTATATCACTGGCGGTGATGAGAATGTTGACTATGCTGCTATGTCCGACGATGATGAAAATATCAAAGCAGCAAAAGATGATGCAATTCGCACCAAAGGCTATTTTATTTTACCAAGCCAGTTATTCAGCAATGTGACAGCTAATGCCCATAAAAACGAAAACTTAAACACAGACTTAGCTTCTATTTTTGCTGCCATAGAAAACTCCGCCAATGGCTATGATTCTGAAAAAGACATTAAAGGCCTGTTTGCTGACTTTGATACTACCAGTAATCGCCTTGGTAACACGGTAGAGGCTAAGAACAAGCGCCTTACTGCTGTTCTAAAAGGCGTCGCAGAATTGACTTTTGGCAATTTTGAAGATAACCAAATTGATCTATTTGGTGATGCTTACGAATTCCTCATCTCAAACTACGCGGCTAATGCGGGTAAATCCGGTGGCGAATTTTTTACACCCCAGCATGTCTCAAGATTAATTGCTCAACTCGCCATGCATGGTCAGACCAGCGTCAATAAAATCTATGATCCTGCTGCCGGTTCTGGGTCGTTACTATTACAAGCAAAAAAGCACTTTGATGCGCATATCATTGAAGATGGTTTCTTTGGTCAAGAACTAAATCATACTACCTACAACTTGGCACGTATGAACATGTTTTTGCACAACATTAATTACGACAAATTTAACATTCAATTGGGCGATACCCTAACCGACCCCCACTTTCTAGATGACAAACCCTTTGATGCGATTGTCTCTAACCCACCTTATTCAGTGAAATGGATTGGCAGCGACGATCCAACCTTAATCAACGACGACCGCTTTGCGCCCGCAGGTGTGCTTGCACCCAAATCAAAAGCCGACTTTGCCTTTGTCCTTCATGCACTAAGTTACCTGTCAAGCAAAGGCCGTGCAGCCATTGTTTGTTTCCCCGGTATTTTCTACCGTGGTGGCGCTGAGCAAAAAATTCGCCAATATCTTGTCGATAATAACTATGTAGAGACCGTGATCTCACTTCCTCCTAATCTGTTCTTTGGGACCACCATTGCTGTGAATATCTTGGTGCTCTCAAAACATAAAACCGACACCAAAATACAGTTTATTGATGCTAGTGGCGAGGCTTACTTCAAAAAGGAAACTAATACCAACGTACTCACTAACCAGAACATTGAAGATATAATGAAAGTGTTTGCCAGCAAAAAGAACGTTGATCACTTCACAAAATCCATTAATTTGGATGTGATAGCAAGTAATGGCTATAACCTTTCAGTCAGTAGCTATGTGGACACCAAAGACAACCGCGAGGTGGTAAATATTACTGAGTTAAATGCCGAGCTTAAAACCACCGTCGCTAAAATCAACCAGCTTCGTAGTGATATTGATGTCATAGTTGCAGGAATAGAAGGTAAGGAGATCTCGGCATGAGTAATTTGACATACTTTAATAAGTTGCTGGATGGAGCTGTAGTGAAACACATACCTGTAGGGCAAATAATTTCTAGAGTGCGCGAAAAAGGGAGAAGTAATCACAACATTTGCACTGTCTACTCGGTGAGCAATATGCATGGCCTAGTTAAGGCTGAAGATTTTAGAAATAATACCGTATATAGCAAAAATACATCAAATTATACGATTGTTCAGCCTAGTATGTTTGCATATAACCCTTCAAGATTAAATATTGGCTCTATTGCATTTTTAAAAACAGATACGGCTGGTCTCGTTAGCCCAATGTATGTAGTCTTTAGTGTGGACGAGAATATCATCACCTGTGACTATCTAAATTTATTTATTAAATCAAGCTACTGTAAAAATAAAATAAATTCTCTAATAGAAGAAGGTGCTCGATTCAGATTTGATTTTGAACGATGGAACTTAATTGATGTTCCGATTCCACCAATTAAGGTGCAAACTGAAATCGTACGCGTTCTGGGCACATTTACTTCCATTACTGCTGAACTGACTGCTGAGCTTAACATGAGAAAAAAACAATATAGTTATTACCGAGACAAGCTATTAAGTTTTGAAGATGGAAGAGCTGAGTGGCTGACGCTAGGGGAAATCGGAGAATTTATTCGTGGAAAACGGTTTACAAAAAAAGACTATGTAAATAAAGGAGGTATAAATGTCATCCACTATGGTGAAATTTACACCCACTATGGTACGTCGTCTACAATTACAATTTCACAGGTTAAATCAAACTTAGCTGAATCGCTCCGTTATGCTGAAACTAATGATGTGATTGTCGCCAGCGTGGGTGAAACTATTGAAGATGTCGGCAAGGCTGTAGCTTGGCTAGGTAAAGGAAAGGTAGCCATTCATGATGATAGCTACGCTATCCGTCATTCTTTAAATCCAAAATATTTATCTTATTGTCTACAAACTGAAGATTTCATTTCGGAAAAAGCCAAACACATAAGTCGAGGTAAAGTAAAAAGGTTATTAATCGACGGGATTTCAAAGGTACGCATTCCTATTCCATATCCAAACGACTATGAGAAATCACTTGCCGAGCAAATGCGTATCGTGACCATTCTCGATAAATTTGATGCCCTAACTAACTCCATCACTGAAGGTCTCCCACGCGAAATTGAGTTACGTCAAAAGCAATACGAGTATTACCGTGACCTGTTATTAAGCTTCCCTAAACCTGAAGAGGCAGCAGTATAATATGGGCAAGGAACTGAAGGACATAGCTAAAGACTTAAAGAACAAGAACAAAAAGGTACAGTTAATCTATGCCTTTAATGGCACAGGCAAAACTCGATTGTCACGAGCTTTCAAGGAGGAAATTTTTCCTTCTAGACAAAACGATGATAGTGAAAGAGGCGATGAGAAGTCTCGTGATAAGTTCCTGTACTACAACGCCTTTACGGAAGACCTGTTTTATTGGGATAACGATTTAATAGAAGACTCAAGGCCAAAGTTAAGAATACAACCAAATACTTTTACGGGTTGGTTGATAGACTTGTTAAAAGAGTTAGGCGAAGACGGCAACATCGCTACAAACTTTCAACGTTATACGGGTAGCAAAGCTACCCCAATATTTAATGAAAAATACAAAACTAAAATTGATGAAAAGGAAATAACGATACCTGCGTTTTCTGAGGTCACTTTTCAAGTGGCCGCAAATGAGCCAGTTAGCTATGAGGCTGCTATTGACGCGACTGACGATGTTGAAAATGTAGTTCAGGGTAAATACGAAATAATAAAAATTTCAAAAGGTGAGGAAAGCAACTTTGTTTGGAGTGTTATGTACACTCTGTTACAACAAGTTATTTCCACCCTTAATGAACAAGATACTACCAATAGAATTACTGATAAGTTTGATGCTTTAGAATACGTATTTATTGATGATCCAGTGAGTTCATTGGATGATACACATCTAATTGAATTAGCCGTTGATTTAGCTAACTTAATTAAAAGAAGCTATTATTTTGAAGGGTGCGGTCTCAGATTCGTCATCACGACACATAGCCCATTGTTTTATAATGTTTTACACAATGAGTTAAATAACGACCTTAAAAATCCAGTAGAAGGTAAAAGTCCAGCGTGGTTGTATAAGCGAGATCAATCAGAAAAGCATAGGCTTGTTAAAAATACTGACGTCACTTTCGATCTGTCCGGTTCGAATGATCACCCTTTTTCGTACCATCTATTCTTATTGTCTGAAATACGCGAAGCTATTAAACATAAGCAAGTCAGAAAGTATCACTTTTCATTCATGAGAAATATTTTAGAAAAAACTGCTACTTTCCTTGGGCATCCGCGCTGGGAAGATCTTTTGATAAAAACCGCTGAAGGCTCTCCTGATCCATTTTTAAACAGAATTCTTAACTTGGCCAGCCACTCTGCACATGCAGGGGAAGAAATTACAGATATCGAAGAAAAAGATAAGGAAAATCTTGAAGCTCTAGTAAATCACTTGTTTAGAACTTATGGCTTCAAGAAACAGGAATGACAATGACCAACTATAAAAGTATTGCAGAGTCGAATAATTTTATTGTCTTAGATAAATACACAAAGCAAACGCAGACAAGTGACAGCTACCAGAGCGAAAGTGACTTAGAACGTGAGCTGATTCAGGACCTAAGCAACCAAGGCTATGAGTACCTACCCGCCTTAACGACACCAGATGCCATGATGGCGAACGTGCGCAAGCAGTTACAAGCCCTCAATAAGGTAGAGTTTACGGATGCTGAGTGGGCTCGATTTTGCGAGCAATACCTAAATACACCCAGCGACAATATTCTCGACAAAACTCGTAAGGTGCACAGTGACTATATCTTCGATTTTGTCTTTGATGATGGCCATATAGAAAACATCTACCTGTTCGACAAGAAAACCATTGCTCGCAACAAAGTGCAGGTCATTAAGCAGTTTGAGCAAATGGGAAGCCATGCCAACCGTTACGATGTGACGATTTTGGTCAATGGTTTGCCTTTGGTGCAAATTGAAGTGAAAAAGCGTGGTGTGGCGATCCGTGAGGCATTTAATCAAATTCATAGGTACAGCAAAGAAAGCTTTAATAGCAATAATTCGTTGTACAAGTTCTTGCAGCTTTTTGTGATCTCTAATGGCACTGACACACGCTATTTTGCCAATACCACGAAGCGCGACAAAAACAGCTTCGACTTCACGATGAACTGGGCGAAGTCAGACAATACACTGATCAAGGATTTAAAAGACTTTACCGCCACTTTTTTCCAGAAAGAGACGTTGCTTGAGGTGATCTTGCGTTACTCGGTGTTTGACGTAAGCAATACCTTACTTGTAATGCGCCCCTACCAGATTGCCGCTACAGAGCGCATTTTATGGAAGATTAAGAGCGCATTTAACGCTAAAAATTGGAGCAACACCGAAAGCGGTGGGTACATTTGGCACACCACAGGTTCAGGTAAAACACTCACCAGCTTTAAAGCGGCACGTTTGGCCACCGATTTAGACTGTATCGATAAAGTCTTTTTTGTGGTGGACAGAAAAGACCTCGACTATCAGACGATGAAAGAGTATCAGCGCTTCTCACCTGATAGTGTGAACGGTTCAGACAGTACCGCAGGGCTTAAGAGTAACCTGGATAAAGACGATAACAAGATTGTCGTCACCACGATCCAAAAGCTCAATAACTTAATCAAAAGCGAAAGCGATTTAGCGATATACAACAAGCAAGTTGTCTTTATTTTTGATGAGTGTCATCGAAGCCAATTCGGTGAAGCGCAGAAAAACCTGAAGAAGAAATTCAAAAAGTACTACCAGTTTGGCTTTACCGGTACGCCAATTTTCCCTGAAAACGCCTTGGGTGCTGAAACCACGGGCAGCGTGTTTGGCCAGCAGTTGCACACTTATGTGATCACTGATGCCATTCGTGATGAAAAAGTACTCAAGTTCAAAGTGGACTATAACGATGTTCGTCCTCAATTTAAGAGCATTGAGACCGAGCAGGATGAGAAGAAACTCAGTGCGGCGGAGAACAAGAAAGCGTTCTTACACCCGATGCGCATTCGTGAAATCTCGCAGTATATTCTGAACCATTTTAACCAGAAAACGCATCGAGCCTATTCTGGTGCCAAAGGGTTTAACGCCATGTTTGCGGTAAGTAGTGTTGATGCGGCGAAAGCGTACTATGAAACCTTCAAGACATTGCAGGCCGAGGCTGAGAATGGACCCACAAGTAAGCCTCTGCGCATTGCGACTATCTTCTCATTTGCAGCCAATGAAGAGCAGGACGCCATTGGGGATATTTTAGATGAGAGCTTTGAGGTCAGTGCTATGAACAGCAGTGCGAAAGAGTTTTTGAGCGCCGCGATTGATGATTACAACGCCATGTTTAAAGCTAATTATGGCGTGGACAGTAATGGCTTTCAGAACTACTACCGTGACCTTGCCCAGCGAGTGAAGAATCAAGAAATTGATTTGCTCATAGTGGTTGGTATGTTTTTAACGGGCTTTGATGCGCCTACGCTCAATACCTTGTTTGTTGACAAAAATTTGCGCTATCACGGCTTGATGCAGGCGTTTTCTCGCACTAATCGCATTTATGATGCAACGAAGACCTTTGGCAATATTGTTACCTTCCGGGACTTGGAACAGGCAGCCATTGATGCCATCACCTTGTTTGGTGACAAAAACACCAAAAACGTGGTGTTGGAGAAGAGCTACAAAGAATACATGGAAGGTTTTAACGATATTGCTACTGGGCAGGCGCGTCGAGGTTTTGTTGATATCGTCAAAGAGCTGCAAGAACGCTTTCCAAACCCAGAAAATATTGAAAAAGAACAAGATAAAAAAGAATTTGCCAAGCTGTTTGGTGAATACCTAAAAGCAGAAAATATTTTACAAAACTACGATGAATTTGCTGGCTTGAAAGCACTGCAAAACCTAGATACCAGTGATGAACAAGCTGTTGAAGAGTTCAAATCAAAGTACTATCTGGACGATGCTGACATCGAGGCAATGCAAGCCATCGATATGCCGAGCGAACGTGCTATTCAAGATTATCGCTCTACCTACAACGATACCCGCGACTGGTTGCGACGCGATAAAGAAGGTCAGGACAAAGATAAGTCAACGGTAGACTGGGACGACGTGGTCTTTGAAATTGATTTGCTTAAATCTCAGGAAATAAACCTCGATTATATTCTTGAACTTATTTTTGATCACAATAAGAAGAACAAGAGCAAAGAAGGCTTGATTGAAGAAGTCCGCCGTATGATTCGTGGTAGCCTTGGCAATAGAGCGAAAGAGAGCTTGGTGGTTGATTTTATTAACCAGACAAACCTAGATGAGATCAATGACAAAGCCAGCATTATCGACGCTTTCTTCAAATTCGCCCAGGCGGAGCAGAAGCGTGAAGCCGATGCCATTATTGCCTCTGAAAAGCTCAATATCGATGCTGCCAAACGCTATATTGCGTCATCACTCAAACGTGAGTACGCCTCTGAAAATGGCACTGCACTTAATGAGGCGCTGCCCAAACTGAGCCCATTGAACCCACAGTATCGAACCCAGAAGCAAACGGTTTTTCAGAAAATTGCCGCTTTTGTTGAAAAATTTAAAGGCGTTGGTGGAAAGGTGTAGCTAATTTAGCTGAGGAATTATTATGGACTCCTATTATAATTTTTAGTTTACCAAGTTTAAGTGTGCAGTTTATTGAGCATAGCTCAATTATTTATACTGGAAATTTTTATGTCAAAAAAAAGAGACAACTTCTCTCAATCTGTAAAAACAAAGTTAAAAGATAGAGTAGCAGGTCGGTGTTCTAACCCAGACTGTAGAGTAGTTACTCAAGGACCTATAGGCAAAGACAAAGTAAATAATATTGGAGAAGCTGCCCATATTCATGCTGCTGCAGAAAACGGACCTCGTTATGACGCTAATATGAGTAAAAAAGAAAGGAGTTCTATAGATAACGGTATTTGGTTATGTTGTAACTGCTCAGCTAGAATTGATAGAGATACTAATGCCTATCCAGTAGAGGTCTTACGTGACTGGAAAAGTAAAGCCGAAGAAAAAGCTTTCAGTGAATTAGGAAAGACTCTTCCAAATAATGATTATGTAATTAATGTTCCAACAGGAATATCTAGAAATCTCCTAAGCAAGTCTATAGATGCTGTAAATAAAATGCCTGATCAAATTTCGAAATATACAAATTCTAGGTATAGCACTACAATTGAACATATTACACGCTATTCATTAAGCGAGAATCATATAACGATACCTTCTCAAAAAAAACCAACTATTAAAGAGATGTCGATTATAGATAAAGAAGAAGAGTATATACATGAGAAGCCGCGTTCGAAAGCAAATATTGAATATTTTCATCATTTTCCCAACGCCTCTAAGGTGTGCTGGAATGAAGAGATGGCCATTAAACCAAGTCGTGATTATACGCTTGTAGAACTATTTGCAGGCGCTGGCGGTTTAGCACTTGGTCTGGAACAAGCAGGCTTTAAACCAATTTTGCTAAATGAAGCAGACAAATATGCTTGTCATACCCTTCGCACCAATCGTTCAGATTGGAATGTAATCGAAGATGATATTAAAAATGTAGATTTTACCCATTTAAAGGCCGAAGTTGATTTATTGACTGGCGAATTACGTATACCGCCGTTCTCCCATTATCGCAATCGTCCGGACTTTGAGATCCTTCAAGGAACTCCTCTTTTTGAGACGAAAAGAGCCATTAAAGAAATTCAGCCTAAAGTATTTTTAGCAGAAAGCCCTATCGGTTTAACAAAAATCGATAGTGGCAAGGCACTGAACACTATTAACAGAATGTTAGAAAATCTTGGCTACACAATTATCGAAAGCGAAACTTATGAAGCCCTATTTTACAAAGTTCCTCAAAGGCGTAAACAGTTTATCACCATAGCAGTTCGATCTGATCTGTATGATAGACTCACCTTCAAAAAACCACCATATTACTATCGAGAGTTAACTGTAAAGGATGCTCTCAAAGCTGGTGAGCTTTACGATAGTGACGTTCCAAAATCATCGGGGCAAAAATATCCGAGACGAAAAGCAGAAATAATGTCATTTGTTCCAGAAGGAGGTCATTGGCGAGACCTACCTATGGATCTACAAGAAGAGTACATGAGAAAAAGCTTGCATCTAACAGGTAGTAAAACAGGAATAGCAAGAAGACTGTCTTGGGATGAACCAAGCTTACGCCTACTTTGCCGCCCTACCTGTGAAATACGAGAATGTTGCCATCCAAGTGAAGACAGACCATTGACGACTCGTGAATATGCTAGAATTCAAACTTTCCCTGACGATTGGATATTCCAAGGCTCTTATAGTCAAATCTATAAGCAAATTGGTAATGCGGTTCCAGTAAACTTAGCATTAGCAATAGGAAAATCAATTTTAAGGATGCTCAATAATGAACTAAGAAGCTTTATTTAACTATACCTCAATGGAGGTCACTATTTACGGTTTATAATCAATTAGCAAATTATTTAAAATAGACCACTATGATGGCATGACTTGAAAAATACTATAAGAGTGGCTATGTTGATCAAAACTTATTCAACTAAATAGCTATACAATTAACCTTTACCTATAGTCGAATCTATTTCCGAGAGTATATGGTTTTCCGAGATTTAGTCAGAATTTTAGACTAAATCTTTTATCTCAATGAGCTATGCTGAAAAAACTGTAGAACCAAACTTGGTAAACTA
>TARA_R110002051_G_scaffold275187_1_pt1 | contig 17272 bp, 13 predicted proteins | sample TARA_R110002051 | Tara Oceans TARA_R110002051 (sample SAMEA4397023) | marine metagenome | biome: Polar Biome; feature: [MES] marine water layer (ENVO:01000295) within the mesopelagic zone...; material: water (ENVO:00002006), including particulate matter (ENVO:01000060) such...
ACAGCAGTTCTTTTTCCCTGTTTCTTGACTTTAATGGACAGGATGTCCTGCCATTGCGCAAGCCGTTTGACATCTTCATATTGCATATATCTAAAAAAGGAATGCAAAGCGGCCAACCGCTGGTTTCGGGTCGAGTTGGAGCATTTCCGGTTTTTCTCTAGCCAATCAAGGAAGCCAAGAACGTTTTCCTTGTTAAAATGGCTGAGGGTCAACCTGTCCGCAGCTTTAGCCCTGACCTTATCCATATAGGTAAGTACAAGGGCAAAGGTTTCACTATACGATCTTATCGTATGGGAGCTGGCTCCCCTTTCACCAACAAGATATTCTGTAAAGAACCTTGTAAGGTATTTTGCAAAATCAGTGATTGTTTCCATAATTGATGTCTATTTTGATTTGGTTGGGGAACACAAAGGAAGTAAGTGGGTTTTCCATCTTGATGATTTCTGGATAAATTTCCTGTGTCATCCTAACATATCTTTCGGTTCCCTTTATGGACGTATGTCCTAGAAAAGTAGACAGGATTGGGAGCGCACAATAAATATCCACTCCACTTTTTACCATTTTTTCAAGGGAGTGAACCGCACAGGTATGCCGGATATCATGTATACGGGGCCCTTGCATCTTCCCTGTATGTGGTATCCCACACTGTTTTAGCACCTTTTTGAACCACCTGTATGAAGTATTATTTGTAAACGCTTTTCCATTGGCTTTCACAAAGAAAAAATGCTCCTTGTTAGTCAGGTCTTCAACTGGCATACGATCCCTATATCTTTCGTATTGCTTCATTACTTCCTCCAGAGATGGGTTTATTGGAATCATTCGTTGCATCTGGTTTTTTGTTTTTCTTATAATGACCTGATGGTTCTGGTAATCGATATCCATGTTCCTAATAGATAAGGCTTCATTGATCCTTGCCCCGGTACTGTAGAGGAAGCGTATTAAAGCAGGTATAGCAACAAGAGCTGTGTTCATATTACCGCAGAACAGGTTTAATCTATTACATTCTTGAAAAATACATTTCATTTGCTCATGAGTGAAAACATAGGGGATAAAGTCCAGCTCCTTTCTCCTGGGAAGCCGTGGGATGTAGCATTCGTGGCCAAGATGGCACATATACTTGCAGAACTGCGACAATACGGAGTATTTGTCATACAGCGTCCGGGCCTTATCGTTTACCCGGGTTGCCCTCCAGGCTGCAATCTGTTCACTGCTTATGTAGGTCGCTGTGGCTCTGGATTTCAAAAAGAACCTGTCAAGATCTAAAAAGATACGTTCGAACTTGTAAAGCCCATACCCCATGGCATCTTTCATCTTCAGGAAGCTATCAAAATAGGGGGCAAACACACTTTCATATTTAAGTTGCTTATCCATAAAAAACACCTCCTTTCTGCTCATAAAAATTTATCGGTATCAGGGGGACATCAAGTGCACACTGCATAAGACTGTTTATATCTATGCGTAAATAGTTCATGGTGGCCTGCGTGTCGGAGTGTCCGAGTGTTTCGGATATAACCGGGAGCGAAGTTCCGTTGCGTAACAGCTGACTGGCCAGGGTGTGCCGCATGGCATGGGGGCCGAACTTACGGCCTTTGATATCAACGCCAGATGCTATTATTGTTCTACTTACCGCTCCACTGATGAGCATACTGTTCACGGGACGGTAGGGGGCACTAGCCGTCAGGAACACTTGCTGAAGATCGGATATTGGTCTTCCACACTTCAGGTAGTTGATAATGGCTTCGCCCACATCGGCCAAAAGCGGGAGCTCTATTATTTTCTTTGTCTTGCACTGCACCAGGGATATGAGATTGTGCCCCCAATCCAAATTCCCGAAGGTCAGCCCTGCTATGTCCGAAGAGCGGAGGCCAAGCCGTGTGGCCAGAAGGAGCATTGCATAATCACGTTTGCCCACCGCACTGGATTGCTCTACCGTATTTTCGATACGCCTTATCTCATCGGCATTATAGACTGAGGGCAGTTTTTCACGCAACCGATAATTGTTTCTTCCGATGACATATTCCACATTTCTGTCGATGTATTTCTGTTGGTACAGGAAGCGACAGAACATACGGATAGTGCTAAGATACTTGTCCTTGCAATTCTGGACTGATGATATGAAGGTAAGAACATCGTCTTCACCAATAGCCGAAACTTGGTCTACCGACCTTAATGTAAGGTGGGCAATAAAGTAACTCAAAATACGACGGTGTTTATTAAGGATAGGCTTGCAGCGACGGAGCCTTTCCAGAGAGTCTATAAACTCCAGGGCAACTTCCCCTAGTTTACCGGGCAACTCGTGATGTACATATTGTACAATTTTTTTCCTGACTTTTCCAAAAAAAAGAAAGTCATCCAGTACGTGTACACTGCGGCGGATTGCACGCATATGGGAAGCACTCATTATCGGCATACTGTCTAAAAAATTTTCACCGATCATGGCATGATAGTCTACCAAGGAGTTTTTTTTCATATGCTCCTGGATTCCATCCCGCCATAGCCGATGGTAATCCTTAATCCGTGGTTCACTGTAGCCTTCCTTCCTGAGGTAGGCTACACAATCCCTGATCAGAGATTTGATTTCTTTTTCTGTGTCCATTTGTTATTCTTTTAGTGGAATGCAACATCGCATTCACTTGAAAATAACAAATATTATCACGATAATATTATCAAAAGTAAGATTGATTTACAGGTGTTTATGAAGTTTTTGGGCAATAACTTTGGATAACGATTTACTTTGGATAAAAATGGTTATCACGAGTCGTGATAATCATTTTATTACCATCGATTTTAAACGACTTTCTGAAAAGGAACAGTTTGAAAAGCAATGCGAAGCCATCATTAATTATAGCGATGGAAATGATAAAATTTTTGAAACGCACCGATATAATGTAACCGATTTTCCTTTGGATGAATTGCGATTATTTTTTGTAAATAATACGCTGATGCTTCCAAGTGAATATTGAATTTTTGAGATATGATTTATATTAAATTTCAAGATTTGAGTTCGGAAAAGCAAGAGGAACTTTTACAAGTTTCAAGAGAACACGTTACATATCTTTATGGAGATTCCATTAAAAAGTATGTTGACGAAACTGGCGCAGATTATGATAGCCTGATAGACGAAGAAATGATTAAAAATTTATACACTTATAGTTATGTTTTTAACATTTAGAAGATTTATAATTGAATTATTAACCCTGGACCTCTAATTATTTAGAGGTCTTTTTTTGTCATGTTATTTTATATTCTGCAACAAAAAGAGCCATTCCTTAAAGATACTTTTAAACTTCAAGAATAACACTCTTAAAAAATCGAATTACAATTAGCAATCGTTAAAAAGCCATTACATTTTTGGATGAAATGGTATTTTTTTTGTCCAGCGAGCTGGACGAAAAGGAATAGCAAGAGGGTAACACGCTAGCGCGATGTTACAATTTTCAGTTTTTACAAAACACTAGTAAAATCAATGCTTAACAGCGATTTGTTGTTTTAGCTTTTGAAATTTTAGCATTGTTTTTTCAGAAAAAAGCCTCTCAGCCCAATAAAAACAACAAAATTTTTCAGAAAAAATGGATAAAGGATTTGAAAAAGAGCGATTTGAGAAGCTAGGAATTAAAATTTCTGTGGCAGATAGATTTCGAAAATTTTGTAAAAAAATGGGTAAGTCTCAATCCATGACTTTACTCTTAATGATAGACTTTTTTGAAGATAATGGGATTTCGCCATATGAAACTTTAGGGCCTAATATGCAAACATTGGAGAGTGAAATCAAGAAACGAATCAATGCTGTAATCGCCATTATAAAAGACATCGAAAAGAACCATGACAAACCCACAACTGCAATGTTAGAATCCTTGTTTATGGGCTTAGAACCAAAACCAAAAAAACTCATTTTAGCAAAAGAAATCAAAGATACAAAAGTGCAGTTTGTAGAAAAGAAAGATTCAAATAATCAATTATAAAATTATGTACATCACAATTACAGCTCAAAAATTAGGAGGAGAGTATTCACAAAGTTCTGCGGATTTTGCTGAGTATCTGGAGAAGGAAAATCAAGGTTTGGAGCAAGAGGATGTGGAGTATTTTTTTAATCAATATGGAGATGAAATTGAAGCCGAAGAAGTGGTAAAAGAAATTGATGGCAATACGGCTAAACTCAAAAAGAAAGAGCCGAAATTTTATTCAATTACAGTTAGTCCAAGTAAATATGAACTAAGAAAATTGCAGAATAATTCTGAAGATTTAAAGAAATATACCAGAGCCATAATGAACGATTATGCAACGTCCTTCAATCGTGAAATTAATGGTAAACCGATAACCGTTGACGACATAAAATATTTTGCAAAAATTGAGCATCAACGAACGTTTAAAGGCACAGATAAACAAGTAAAAGAAAACCAACCTTTTGCCACAAAAATACTTCAGCTAAAATCAGATATTCGGAAAATAGAGAATCATCAATTAGATGGAAATATAAATAAAATGAAATCCCAAATAATCCAACTCGAAGCCGAAGCACCACACCAACAAAATGGAAAACGGATTGTTCAAGGCATGAAAAAAGTAGGTAACCAAAGTCATATTCATATTATCGTGAGCCGAAAAGATGCATCAAATTCTGTGAGTTTATCGCCAGGATCTAAATACAAAGCTTCTAAAGTTGAGATGCATGGTAAAGTTGTAAAACGAGGGTTTGATAGAGATGCGTTTTTCACAAAAGCCGAAAGCACTTTTGACAAAACTTTTAGCTATAACCGCAACTATGCAGAGTCCTATAAATCGAAGAAAGATTTCATTAAAAATCCGAAGCTCTACTTCACAACATTATTAGGATTGCCAGCAAGTGAGAAAGCAATAGCTTTTAAAATGCTCGCAAAATCTGGAGTGCCCATTGCGAGCATTCCAACGAATCAAGTACAGTTGGCACTTAAAACCATAAGGTATTTGAAACGTGGTGTGGACATTGCAATTAAATCTGGATCAATAGGTATTTAAGATGGAAATACAAGGAATCACATTTACGATTGGATTATTATTTGGAATGGTCTTGGTGTTTTCAAGTCTTTTCAGAATGACCCGATATGCCTTTTTAATAAACCTATTTTTATCTGTAATTTGTTTAGGACTACTTTTCAAATTGAGTCCTTATTTGATGTATTGGATTATACAGTTAATTTATATTGGTTGTCCGCTTTTGCTTATCAATACGGTTCTCTATGTATTTCTTCACAAGGAGAATGAAGTTTTGGATTCTGATGATAAGCACCAAGTTCATTTTAAAGTAAAGCGTGGTAATTTCAAAATAAACAACATCAAACGAGGAGCTTCAATTATTGGTTCTGCAGGAAGCGGAAAAACCGAAAGCGTTGTCTTTAATTTTCTTCAGCATTTCAGCAAGCATAAATTTTCTGGTGTGATTCACGATTACAAGAATTTTGAAATTACAGAAATGGCATTTCCTTTATTTGAAAAAAATGAGATTGATTTCAAAGTGATTTCATTCGATAATATTCATGACCGAGTGAATCCAATAGCACCAAGATACATGACCAATGAAGAAAGCGTAAATGAAGTTGCAAGAGTACTTATAGAAAACTTATTAGAGCAAAGAGAGTCCGGTAGTATAGGAACAACAAAGTTCTTCAATGATGCAGCTGAAGGGTTAATTGGTGGTTTGATTTGGATGCTGAGAACGTCATATCCGCATTTGTGTACATTACCACATTTAATAGCGATTTATCAATTTCTAGATACAGATAGCCTAATTGCTTTTTTGAGCTTAAATACAACATCGAGAGCGATGGCTGATGCTTTTATTAGTGGTAAGGATTCCGACAGACAAACTGCTGGTGTAAAAAGCACTTTGGCCAATGCGCTCAAAAAAATAAGTACACAACGTATTTTTTTGACCTTATCCGCAGACGATGTTCCGTTAGATATAAATAGCCAGGAGAAACCTTTAGCGATTTCAGTAGTAAATAATCCAAAATATGAGACTGCATATTCGCCAATTATTGCGACTATTATTCATACCATTACGAAGCAAATGAGTGTGAGGAATTCAAACGCTTCATTTCTCTTAATGGAAGAAGCACCAACTATTCGGCTTTTAAATATGCACAGAATTCCAGCTACATTACGAAGCTATAATATTGCCACGATTTACGTGATGCAAGATAAAATTCAAAACGATATGATGTATGGAGATAAAGCGAGTAAAGCGATTTTAAGCAATTTATCTTATCAATTTTTCGGAAAGGTAAACGATCCAGACACAGCGAAATATTATGAACGCTTTTTTGAAATCGTAAAGAAAGAAACCACTAGCGTAAATCGAGGACACAATCTCAATTTTGATACACGAATTACAACAGGAGAACGTGAAGTCGCTAAAATTAGAGCAGATGTGTTCTTTAGGTTAAAAGAAGGCGAGTTTATTACGTTTGCGGATGGTAAGGATAGAAAAGTACAGTTTAAACTTCCCAAAATCGAAAAACGATTACCAACGAAACCACATGAGTATTCTGATGCTGATTTGCAGGCTAATTTTGATAGGGTGTATAAAGAGGTAAGAACTATTTTTAAATAGAGAATATAGGATTATCTTTATGCAGATATAAACTAACTCTTTAAATAATTTATGACTGGTTCGGCACCACAAGCAGGATTCTATTATCAAAATAATATTGCAGCTCTTAAAATAATTGAAAGCCTGTTTTTTAATTCCGATATACAATATATTCAACTTGAGAATTACGACAGAGGAAACCATATAGACGATGTTATTATCAATAGAAAAGATAAAACAGAGTTCATACAAGTTAAATGGTCTGAAGATGAGAATAATAATTATACGCTGTATAACCTTATAAGTAATGTTGATGGTAAAAAATCAATTTTTCGTCAGCTTGCAGATGGCTATAAGAGCGTTATAAATTCAGAAAAACAGTTTCAAATTATCCTTTATTCAACAAAAGTTATAAGTAATGCAGCACGACCTAGTAAGAACATTACAATAGGGCTGAACGATTTTATAAAAAAAGTTGTTTTACCGATACAGACTTCAGGAAAACAATATGACGCCATCAAAACTGTAAAAGAGTTTTTACCAGTAGTGGAAGTTGTTCGAAAAGAAACTGGGTTACGAAAAAAGGAATTTACAGATTTTCTTAGCCGATTAGATTTTCAGCTAAAGCAAGATTCAATTCATATTATAAAAGATGCCATTGGCTCAAAATTTAGCCTCTTGGGAATTGAAAAAAACTTAGTTGACAAGCTATTGACTTCCGTAGTAGAATGGAGTATTTCTGCGGAAAAAATTACTAAAGAAAAAGTTTTAAAACAACTTGGTTTATCCGATAGGTTTGAAGATAAACTTTCACATTACTTTAGGGTAGTTGACGATGATTACTACGTAGCTAACGATAGGTTGTTGAAAGCAATACAGAAATCGGTTGATGAGCTGGGTGGTGGCTATATTCTTGTAGAAGGTCTGCCGGGAATTGGAAAATCCACAGCATTAACAAAATTTCAGGAACTAAATGACAATATAGCGTTTTCGTATTATTGCTTTATACCAGACTCTAAAAATAATTTTGGGGAATTGCGGCACAAGACTAATTATTTTCTAAAGTCTATGTGTGTTGGTATTGAGAATCGCTTTCCAGATGTAAATTTACCTTCTCGCTATTCTAATAATTATGAAAGTAAATTTGTTGAATATATTGACAAGCTTTCAACTCTCGGCAGAAAAATAATTTTTATAGTAGACGGCTTGGACCACGTACATAGGGATTTGGCTTTTTCTGAAAATTCCTTACTGAATAATATTAAGGGCAATCTTCCCGAAAACATTTTTATAATAGTTAGTACCCAATATAAGTCGGTGCTTACTAGAGATGTCCTTCAGCAAATCAACTTAGATTCAAAACGACACATTATTGCTAAAGGATTTACCCAACGAAAAATTAAGGAATATCTTACTAATAAAGTAATTGACCATGCAGAAATACTTGAGTTGGTAGAAAAGGTGTCCTCTGGCATTCCAGTATATCTTCATTATATATCTGAATTGCTTTTAAAAACTGACAAATCCAAATATGTAACACTACTTAACAACTTGCCAGAGTTGAAGAATGGGGAAATTGACACGTACCATGAATATTTATATGGAAGTATCGAGTGTAGTGAATATAATCGATGGGTATTGTCTTTCTTAGCATTTAGGAGAGAGCATACTAGTATTGAGCTAATCAATTTTATTCTTTTAAAGCTTGGTGTAAATGCAGATATAATAAAAGTGAAGCAGGTAATTAATGCCTACTCACATTTACTCAAGCGAAATGATTCAGGTAATTTTAGTGTGTTTCACAACAGCTTCAGGGAATTTATTCTTCGGAAAACGGAAGATATTACAGTTAAGTTCGGTCCAGCATTGATAGACTACTATGAGCAAAACCCAAATACTGATGAAGCTTTTAGAAACTACTTTTCGCATTTGTTTGATGCTGGAAACTACAAAAAGATATTAGAAGTAGTCAACGTAGTTTGGATTAAAAATGCTTGGGCTAATTTACGCCCAATCGAAGAAATAAAAAACAACATTGAAATTGCTCACAACGCCACAATTGAAGAGCTAAATCTATCTGAATTTATAAGAATATCATTTTTAAAAGCTCGAATTTTAAATATAGAATGGAATTTTGAAAGTTCCCATATTGACTTTCCAACCTTATTTTTAAAAGCTGGTCACGTCAAAAATAGTTTAAGAGCAATCTGGGATGGTGATTTCCTTTTAGGCTCTAAGGAATACTTTTACCATTATCTAAGTGAATATCATTTAAAGTTTTCCAAATTACTGCCCAAAACCATTTTATCACGTGGTCTGGGAAAGGAAACCTCAGAATCTAGCTACGATGCTTTAGTGCAAAGTCTTAAAGCTGATACATTAATAGAAGAAGACCCTGTAGCTGTATTTAATAGAATTGATAAAATAACATGGAAAAAGGCAGATAACCATACAAGAAATTTTAAAAAGACTGATTATTCAAAAAAACAAAACAAAAAAATAAATCGTAAGATTAAGCGAAAAGTGGTTAACTACTTATTATCGCATAAACAATTAGATAAGTTGGTTTTGTTGGATAATGCCAAACTGAAAGATGATAAGGTTGTCGTCCCTATTAAGTTGGCTTTAGCAAAATTCTTTGTTAAGGATGATAAAAACACCACAATTGGTATTTTAAATGAGATAGACTTTAAGCAAATTTCCAATGCGAATCTTTTAAGCCAAATATCTTATTTTTCCTCTTTTTTAACATTCGAGGAAATCGTTAAGATTTTCCCCAAACCAAAAATAGTACTGCCAAAAACCGAAAATAAAATCATCGAACAGCGCAGGATGAATTATAAAATAAAAAAGAACATTGTCTCTTTGTTCGACTTGCTTAAAGTAATTTGGGTTTTTGAGCCAAGCCTCATTAATGTTGTAGAACTAAAAGTAACCTTACTGAGAGACCCTTCGCTTGGAATTTATGAATCAATCTTGAATCTTTCACAATTTTGGAAAGATAATAAGACCACCAAAGTAACGGAATCCTCAAAATTAAAAGCACTTAAAAAATCATTAGAATATCTATACATAAAACATCCAAAATTTCTTCAAAAGAGAAGTTATGGACTAATGGATGGTGATGACGACAGTTATTTCATTCGTCGTAGCCTAAACGATATTACTAACAGCCTATTTCAATTAGCTTCGAATAGTTTAAAAATTCAGAGCTTAAAGAAGTTTACATCGTATTGGCTAGAATTAGAAGTCAGTAATAATGGTTATAGAGAGCACAAAATTGGGATTGGATTTGCTAGAATCCTGAATGAAAAACACAAAGATTCGTTAGGTGCTGAAATTTTAAAAATCATACAACATTCTGAAGAAATTGTAAGACAAGATGAAGATACCAACTCGTTATTGGAGCATCTTGGTGAAATAGCTGAAATCTATGGAATTTGCGATTTTCAAGACCATTTTATGAGACTATATAATGAATTCATTATAGTCGCTTTTGGTGTTGGCTATCGCAAGGATTATCAGGCAAGCTACATCACTAATGCTTTAGAGGCAGTACACGAGACAAATCCAGAAAACACACTAAAGAGGCTAAAGGACGCATTCTCTATTCAAACACAATTAGCTTATGCTGGCAACGGAAGGATGAATCATATCTGTAAATCAGACCTAATTAGTTTTACTGGAGAAAGATATCCAGGACTGGCATTTGAACTTTTAAACTATGAGGAAAACAGTTTAGGACGAAGTGAAGCCATTTCAAGAGTATTAAAGCCACTTATTGAAAAAGCTAAAATTGATGAATTACGACTCTTATTTACCGTAATAAAAACTTTGCCAAAATGGGATGTTGGCGGCACATCAAAAGGTGAGTTTTTAGAATTGACCACTCAGTTATTGAAGCGTACTTTAGAGATTGACGAGAAAGACTTTATACCTAATATTTTAAATGAAATAAAGTTCAATATGTTGGTAGAACTTGAAGAACCAAAAAAGTTTGAAGAGTTTTATAAGCTATTAAAAACGTACAATTTAAACCCAACAGATTATGAGCTACCTGATATTGATTTTAAAGAAGATGAAAGCCAAAAGAAAAAACAATATATAGGTAAATTTCTTGCGCCATTTTCCAAACCAACAAAAGAGCAGTTTTTAGATCTATTCAAAAATGACTTTGAAAAATTCAATGGCACATTGGAATCACTTAAAAGAACACATATTGAAAACAGAAGACGAACAGGTATTAGAAATGAATACTACCCCTTAAAAGAAAGTTTTCAAGAATTTTTTGATACACTTTCCAAGACTGAGCAAAAAAAAATAAAACCATATCAGATTCTTAGATGGTTTAATGAATACAAAAATAATATAGCGGATATTAAAAATTCACACATTGAAAAAGATGAGATTGAACTGTATTTCAAAGCGCTTTTCGATAAAATTGATAAAGCCTATCCCAAAGCAAACTTCAAAAAATATGTTATTGAGGATTGTGACTTAAATAAAATTGTAGATGAAACTTATACAAATGTAAACAATAGTCCAGATTCTGTGCTATACGCTGTCCTCAAAGACGAAGATGTTTTCGAGATAGTTACTAAAGCATCTTTGTTGAAACAGCAGAATATAGAGGAATTTTTGGATAGATGGGTTAAAGACCATACCTACTCGAAGGCAATATTAATTCTGGCCAATCGATTGGTGAATCCTCAGCCAGAAAAGGCAAAAAAAATGCTTGATGATATAGCAAAAAAGGAATATGACAGCCTTTTGTTTTCAAATCATTATAACAAGGACACATTAGGTTTTAATGTAGTTGAAACATTAATAAAAGCAGACCCAGAATTCGGAAAACGTTATTTACTCAAAAGCTTTATTTCTCAAAAAGGAAGATATTTCTACGAACTTTTAAGCAGTATTAATAGGCTAATGGAATACACACCTTATTTTGAAGGTGAGAATGTGGCTGACTCTTTTTTTAAGGCCAATTTTGAATATAATTTGGGATTAGCTGAAGGACTACCACAAAAGATAGTAGATTATGATTTTGTGGAACAATATAGCGCAGACGTTGAGTTTTCAGAAATAATAATAAACTATATCGTCTCTCTTTTTGATTATCCAGTAATCAAAATTCGTGAATTGGCTTTACAGAGCTTATTGGACATTTTTATAGAAATTCCAGATTATCTCACATGTTTTCTTAAGAATAATCTACAAAATTTAGGTTTTAATAAAGTTGAACATTTACTTACTGTGCTAATAAGTATTGCACTCAAAGAGCCTAAATTACTTGTTGATTATAAGAAAGAAATTTGGGTTTTGTTTCGCCTAAAACACTTTAATATCAACCAGCTTTTAAATACGTTATTTGTTATTCTATCAAATCACGATAAAAAATTATTAAACAAGAATGAGCAACTTTTTATCAAAAATTTAAACCAGCCTAGTACCATTATTATACCACAGGAATTTAAGGTGTATGAGAATGGTGGCAGGTTTATTTATTCAGATTTTCAAGCAGAAATATTATATAAAATCAGCAAAAATGATTTATGTAATGAAGTTGTGCAAGATGAGCTATATACAGATTTAAAACAGCAAAAAGGACTCGGTAATTACGATGCTGAAAATGAAGGAATAGTACATCGAAATTATAATATCAACACAAATTTTGATGTCATTGAAATACATTCAAAGTATTACGAAGAAGTTAAGAACAGCTTAAATGAAATACTGTACAAAAAAATTAAGCAATATTGTTTTGAGCCTAAATTTATAGAAAAACTGGCTCTCGATATGAGGCTTTATGATCCTGCAAGTCTTTTGTATAAAACTAATACACGTCCGAACTATAATAATTGGCTGCCAAAAACATCTCCGGAAGATTTTATGCAGTTTAAAGATTTGCATATTGAGGCTGAAACATTTGTATCACGCGAGCAAAATTTCGTAACACTATTTGAATCTGGCAGCCAACGGTCTTTAGATGGTTATAGAGAATCAAAATTTACTACTTATTTTGAGGTAAGCACTTTCTTGAAGAAAAAAAACTCCACTATTGATATTGAGAGTTTAAAATATGAACATTTTATTCCTGTAAAAAACAGTTATGATTTCGAAATGCCCAGTTCTACAAGAAGTATTCATTCATTTCCAGTAAAAGGAATATTACCAATACTTGAAGTGTCTAAAAATAATTTTCGAGGCGAAAATGGCATTTCTAAGGCAATGGTAGCGAAAGAGTTTTTAGAGGACTTAGGTTTTAACCCAATATCATTATTAGATTTATTACAAGATCCTTCAAACCAGGACCATATTAAAGCTATTCAGTGGCAAAACGCTTACACTTCTGGAAGAAGACGTTACAAGCCAAGCTCTGAAGGGTTTACATTAAAAATTGATAGATTAAAGTTAAAAGAGTTTTTAGATAAAAACGATATTGAATTATGTTTGAGTATGGAATTGTCAAGAGCTAATACACCTTATGTTAACGAGTCTCAAATGAACTGGAAGCATTATCAAAAAGTTCTAACGGTAAAAATTTAATAGATTTATAATAATTACAAAGGCGCTTTTTCCTTCGGATCTCTTACTGTAACTTTCCATTTACCATCAAGCTTTATCAATTTAAAAATACCAGGTGTTTTATCGTAAGAGGTCGAATACTTTATCCATGCGACATTGCCTTCAGTAGCTTCATCGATAAGTTTAAAATTAGATTCTGAGCTTTTAGGTTTGGCAAACATTTTCTGAAGGTTTGAAAATGTCACAAAACCTTCTGGTGTAGTGTGTTTTTTAAGTGTGGCTTCATTGCCTTGATAAAAGCTTTGAGCAACAATTTCTGCTACAGCAGCAGGCGAAGAGTCCTGTGTGCCAGCACAGGAAACAAATAGAAGAACGAGTAAACAAATGACTAATTTTTTCATAATATTATTAATTTGGGTTATTGATATATTTATTAGATATTTTCATTTCAATATTGCGTTCTCCAGCTTTCTCGTTTAATTCTAAAACTACCCTTCGGTCATTGGATAGTGAAAATTTCGGCATGACATATATGAATCTTACCGTTTCATTTACCACGATTTTAGAAGGCAGATGATGTTTGAAAATTGGCTCTTGATACAAACGTTGTAAAGATTTCTTTTTTCCTTTTTGTCGAGTTTCGATGGAAAGATTCAAGAAATTCAAATCGTAATCCAAAGTAGAATTATTCCTAATTTGAATAACAAAGTAGAGCTCTTCTTTATCAAAAACAATATTTTCAAGCCTTAATATAACACCATCATTTCGCCTTGTATATCTTCCAAGATATTGTCTTCTATCAAGAAGATAAGAGCAGAATTTTTGATAATAATACGTTTTGTTATCAATACTTTTTTCAGAAGTTTCAGTCTGAATAGAATCTGCCACTTTTGGTTTTTCATTCCCAATACTATTAGATAATGGGACAAAATAATTGAGTTTTGAAAGCTGCGCTTTATACCTTACAATATACGAAAAAATTGAACCATTTCTATTGATTACCAGTAGATTACTTTCTTTTCCTTGTTTGGCTTGAAGTAAGCCAAAATATTGTTCTTTTTCACGATTATAAGTGAATACAAAATTTTCTGAGCCAGTAATTCCTTGTCTTATAGGCTCTGGAAAAAAAAGTGCAACATTTTTGCTGTCGTTAGCATAAATAGTGTCAAGAATTTCTGTTGTTTGTGCTTCCAATAAAGTGGAAATCAATACGGATAATATAAATAGTATTAGTCTCATAATTTAGGTTTTAAAATAAGTTTATAATTGTTTAGCACAGTAACCTTTACATTTCGGTTACTACGCCTAAGTACTTTTGTGATTCCACCTACTTGCGGAACAGTAGGGATGTTGATATCGCCTATAACATCGTCCAAAACTTCACTTGTAGCTTCAGCTCGAAAATTGTTTTCTACATAAATGCCTTCACTACCATCTTGTAAATCGAAAGCTTTTAGTTTTGTGGGATGATGATTGATATTCTCAATTTCAATTAGTGCTCGATTAGGCTGAAAGCTTATAAACCCGAATAAAAATGTATTCCTGGGCATTTGTTTACCGTTGATTGTTGCAGCTTTGGTAAGACGCATTCTTAATCTAGTATTCGCTTTTACAATTTGGTCGCCATCAACAATCGCATAAATAGTGGCATCCGTATTACCAATAATTGAAAATTTATTGGGTTTTGGTGCAGCCGCAAAAAACAATTGATGTTCCAGGCTTAATTCTTTAGCTTGAATTTTAAGTTCTCGGATTATTTCTGAGGAATCAATTTCTACAGGTTGTTTCTTTTCGACTTTCTTTTGTGCGAAGTTTTGATATTTTTTTTCAGAATATTGAATTTTACCTGCATCATAAATACTATCTACAATACGTTTCCTTTCACGTACTGGAAGATTAGGATCGTAATAGCCCAAAGAATCAATTAATTTCTCATCATAAATACTAGGTGCATTGTTTTCACGCACTTCTTTTAGATCATTAAGTGCATCCAATTTAGAATCATACTCTTTTTGATTTTCTTCTAAATCTGGTATCAAGGTCTGTTCAAGGTTTTCATTTTCGTTTTCATCATCGCCCATTATCATTACAGAATAGGAAATAAGAAATATGAAAACAATAGCTAATACTGCTATAAATACTATTTTGTTCTTTTCAATTTTCATAAGAGTGGTATTTAAATGCCCATTATGGGCTTTCATCGCTAAGTTTTTTTAAAGTATTTTCGAAATAATTTGTAATTAAAAGTCCGTGCGGATTGTTTGGAAAGTTTCGGTCAACTATAATTAGGTTTCCGGTGGAAACCAATTCATAAGTATCAATTATAGAACCTCTATTGATTTCAAAAACGGTAGTTGTAGTAAAACTATACGAACCATTATTTTCTGTTATTTTTGAATCAATACTCAATACTTTTTGAACCAGGGAATATTGCAATAATCGATTATAGACACCATCCGCTTTTTTCTGACGATATAGATTATCCACCGAATTATTTCCTAACCAAAGCGCCTTTTTTAGATTCTTTTCGTAGTTGCTTGCATCGATGTTATAGAAGTAATTGTTAAACAGATCTAAATGCGCTAGAGCTTCAACTTTAAAGTTTTCTTTTTGACTAACAAGCTTCAGCGGAATGATACTGCCATCTGTATTAATAGCAAAAGCACTTTTCATCGCATTTTTATTTGTTGTAAATGCTATCCAAAGGGAAAAGCTACTAGATAGCAAAGCGCAAACGACTACTGCCAAAACGATAAATCGATTCAGTTTTAGGATATTGTAAATGTTTTTATAGGGTGTTTTCATATTTTCTATCTTTAATCTGCCTTAGGCAGTAAACAATCTGAGCGTAAAAGATGTAGCGCGTTTATATAATTTGAATTTCAGGAATACGATAAAGCCTACCGAACCCAATTGCACAACAGGCGCAAAGAATCCTTGGTCAAAATCGGTACCAAATAAGTTGGTCCAGAAATTGGTATTTATTTCAGTATATATGGCATTTACAAATACATTGACTAGAAAGAAAGCTGGCACTAGCATATAGACTGCTGCATAAAGTTTGAAAAAGGTATAAGCAAGTGAACGGAACTTTTCGAATACAGCCAGACTTATAACCAATGGAAAAAATGCTTGCATAATTCCTAAAAGAAAGAAACGTTCTGCTAAAAATAGAGGGTAGATAAACAGGTCAAGAATCCATAAGATGGTACTCAACATAAATGCTAATATCTTGAATCCATAAAGTGGTGTTACCAAAGCTTCATAAAGTAAAGTCATTGCCATACTTGCAGCATCCAATAAACCTACCTCTTCTTCAAGTGGTAAATCCTGTAATTGCAATGGTAATAACGCAGGTGCAGTCCCTCGATATTGTCCTTCAATAGCAACTAAAATACCATCGAAAAACCCTAACACCTGCGTTGAAAAAATAACCAATAACACCACAGCAAAATTCTTTGCGAGTTCGCCAGGACTCAATCCCCAAGAATAACCATCTTTATCCGCAATCCCTTCATTGTACTTTTTAAGAATGTTGACTAGAAAAAACAAAACAGCAAGCGTTTTCATTCCTGCAATGGTATATTGAGAGAAACTGCTGTTCTGTATGGTTTGAAACACCGTATCGATATATTCTAGTCCAATTCCTAAGAAGATGATTGCGGTCATTTCTAATAGTTTGTTTCGCGATTATTGATTTTATCCTGCATTTTTCTAAATGAAATAATGTCTTTGTAGCGTTTTGTTTTTGTATTAATATTTGAAACCATTTCCTTCGATTCCAATTCTTTTTCTTTTAGTACTTCTGCACGTTCAGCATCTGTCATTTTAAGATTATCGCTGGATAAAATTTCGCCCATAAATTCAATGGTGTCTAATGAGTTTTGCACAATAGCATCAAAAGATTCTGCAATACGCGTAACCTCTTCAGGTTTTATATAAGGCGAGTTCAAAATATCCTGTAAATCGTCCTGCATCACATTGATAAGACGTTGATTGTTTTTTGCAATTTCTTCAACCGCTCTGAGTTGTTGTACTACACTAGATACTTTTTCTATGGCTTCTTTTGCATCCTTCAAAAATTTCACAGACTTAATCATTTGAGCTGTCTGTTTACCTGATTCCACCAATTGTTTTACCAAACTGATAAAATTGGTGTTGTCATAAGTGGGCATT
>TARA_R110002051_G_scaffold64384_2_pt1 | contig 17263 bp, 16 predicted proteins | sample TARA_R110002051 | Tara Oceans TARA_R110002051 (sample SAMEA4397023) | marine metagenome | biome: Polar Biome; feature: [MES] marine water layer (ENVO:01000295) within the mesopelagic zone...; material: water (ENVO:00002006), including particulate matter (ENVO:01000060) such as......
ACCACCAGACAATGCCGCGCGCGTCCCGCTTTCAAAATCATCGGTGGAGTAAGTGCCCATAAAGGGCATCTCAAGATGGGTATGCGGGTCAATCCCACCCGGCATCACATAACACCCCGTAGCATCCAACTGCTCGTCACCCTGCAAATTCGGGCCGATCTGCACAATCACGCCACCCTCGACCAGCACATCCGCCTTATAGGTCAAATCGGCTGTTACAATGGTGCCATTCTTAATCACGGTGGTCATCAGTCGTCTCCTTTACGTCGGTATCGAAATTGGGCTGCGGGCTGGCACGGATATTGGCGGATCACACAACAACCTGCGCCGTCTCAACCACCGCATGGAACAAAACATCTGTTCCAGCCGCGGCCCACTCCTTGGAAATATCCTCGGCTTCATTATGGCTCAACCCATCCACACAGGGGCACATCACCATCGCGGTCGGCGCCACGCGGTTGATCCAACAGGCATCATGCCCCGCGCCAGAAATCAGATCCATGTGACTATAACCCAAACGCTCGGCTGCACTGCGCACCGCAGTCACACAACCCTCATCAAATGTCACAGGGTCAAAATGACCAACAGGCTCGATCGTCATCGTCAAGCCCAAGGCCTCGATAATTGGCACCGCTTCTGCCTCCAACCTCATCCTCATGCTCGTTAATTTCTCCAGATCAGGTGACCGGAAATCAACCGTGAAAACACACTTTCCAGGAATCACATTGCGGCTATTTGGATAGACATTGCACTGCCCAATCGCCCCCACTGCGCTCGGCTGATGATCCATCGCGATTTGATGCACCAATTCGGTGATCCTTGCCATGCCCAGACCCGCATTCACCCGCATATTCATCGGTGTAGACCCTGTATGGGCATCCTTCCCGATTAACGTGACCTCTAACCACCAAAGCCCCTGACCGTGTGTAACAACACCAATCTGCTTATCTTCTGCCTCCAGAATCGGACCCTGCTCGATGTGCAGTTCAAAGAAGGCGTGCATCTTGCGCGCGCCCACCTTTTCATCACCACGCCAGCCAATCCGCTTTAACTCGTCGCCAAACGTCTTACCCTCGGCATCCGCGCGCGCGTAAGCCCACTCTTGCGTATGCATCCCCGCAAAAACGCCCGACGCCAGCATCGCAGGGGCATAGCGGGTGCCCTCTTCGTTCGTCCAGTTCGTCACAACGATCGGATGCCTCGTCTTGATGCCCAAATCATTCATCGTGCGCAAAATCTCAAGCCCGCCCAGCACGCCCAGCACACCATCATACTTGCCACCGGTGGGCTGCGTATCCAAATGCGACCCCACATAAACCGGCAGCGCGTCAGGATCCGTACCCTCGCGTCGGGCAAACATATTACCCATCTGATCAACACCCATCTCGCAACCCGCGGAAATGCACCAATCTTGGAACAAATGGCGCCCGACACCATCCGCATCGGTCAACGTCTGACGGTTATTCCCGCCCGCAACACCGGGTCCGATCTTGGCCATCTCCATCAGACTGTCCCACAGTCGATCAGGGTTAATCCTTAGGTTCTCTCCGGGGGCAGCCATGCGCATCTCCTCTAGCAAAACGGCGACCAACTGGCGACAGGGAGGAAACCCGCCCGCTGGCCGTCTTGTTTTGACCAATCGGTCAAAGCAACGCTAACAGGGGCGCAACATCTGTCAAGTTTTCCGCACCTATTTTGAACAAATGATCAAAAAGATGCGGCCGCCGTCAGTTTTTCATGGCAACGACCGATTTTTGTGCGAAAGATGACAGCGATATGAGCAAGCCACCGACACGCATCCAGAAAAAGAACCGCGCCGCGATTTTGACCGCTGGTCTGGAAGTATTCTCACAATACGGGTTTCGCGGCGCGACCCTAGATCAAATCGCCGACGCAGCCGGTTTGTCGAAACCAAACCTGCTTTATTATTTCCCGTCCAAAGAAACGATCCACCAACAGCTTCTGTCTGGCCTGCTCGACACTTGGCTTGACCCATTGCGGACCATGCGTGCAGACGGCGATCCGATTGCTGAAATTCTGGCCTACGCGCAACGCAAACTTGACCTCTCGCGCGACTTCCCCCGCGAAAGCCGCCTTTTCGCAAACGAAGTCCTGCAAGGCGCGCCACGGCTCGGCGACGCTCTTCCCGACCTCAAGGCGCTGGTCGACGAGAAAGCGGAAATCATCCGAGGCTGGTCAAAGTCTGGCAAAATCACCAATATAGACCCACATCACCTGATCTTTTTGATCTGGGCACAAACCCAGCACTACGCCGATTTCGACGTGCAAGTGCGTGCGGTTCTCGGACATGACGACCCCTACGCAGAGGCCGCCACTTTCCTCGACCATATGCTGCGACGCACCCTCGCGCCTTAGCTATTCGGCGGCAACATACCCGGGGTTATTGGGATGCGTCGTCCAATTCGCATAGTCATCTGACACCACTTTGCCCGTGCGCGGATCAACCTCGCCCGCGGTCATCGGCACCATCGTGATGCAATCCTGAACAGGACAGACATCAACGCATAGATTACACGCGACGCATTCCGCATCGATCACTTCAAACACGCGATCATCCGACATGGAAATCGCCTGATGCGATGTATCCTCGCACGCGGCATAACAACGCCCGCATTTGATACAATCATCTTGGGAAATCACCGCCTTGGCGACATAATTCAGGTTCAGATACTTCCAATCCGTCACATTCGGCACCGCCATGCCAACAAAATCATCTAGGGTTTCATAGCCTTTTTCATCCATCCACTGCGACAGACCCGAAATCATCTCCTGCACAATCTTGAACCCATACGTCATCGCCGCCGTGCAGACCTGCACATTGCCACAACCAAGCGCCATAAACTCTGCGGCATCGCGCCATGTCGTCACGCCACCAATGCCCGAAATCGGCAGGCCGTGCGTCTCGGGATGCCGCGCAATCTCTGACACCATCGACATGGCAATTGGCTTAACAGCGGGCCCACAATACCCGCCGTGGCTCCCCTTGCCATCAATCGACGGCTCGGGCGACATAGAGTCTAAATTGACCGAAGTGATCGAATTGATCGTATTGATCAGGCTTACCGCATCGGCACCGCCCCGCATCGCAGCCGCCGCAGGCTTGCGCACATCGGTGATATTCGGCGTCAATTTCACAATCACCGGCTTGTCGTAATACTGCTTACACCAGCGGGTCACCATCTCGATATATTCGGGCACCTGCCCCACTGCCGCACCCATGCCGCGCTCTGACATACCGTGCGGACAGCCGAAATTAAGCTCGATCCCGTCTGCACCCGTCGCCGCCACCTTGGGCAAAATATCCTTCCACGCCTGCTCCTCGCAAGGCACCATCAGCGATACGATAATCGCGCGGTCAGGATAATCCGCCTTTACGCGGGTGATTTCCTCTAGGTTCACCTCCAGCGGGCGATCCGTAATCAGCTCGATGTTATTAAGCCCCATCAAACGACGATCCGCACCATAAATCGCACCATATCGCGGGCCATTCACATTGACGACTGGCGGGCCTTCGGATCCCAGCGTCTTCCAGACAACGCCACCCCAGCCCGCTTCAAACGCGCGACGTACATTGTATTCCTTGTCTGTCGGCGGCGCAGACGCAAGCCAGAACGGGTTCGGGCTTTTGATTCCTAAAAAGTCGGATGTCAGATCGGCCATATCACTTGCCCCCCATCAAAGTTGCATGAATATCCATCGCCGCATCGCGGCCCTCGGCCACCGCAGTGACGGTCAAATCATCGCCGCCACTGGCGCAATCACCACCGGCCCAAACACCCTTGCGACTAGTGCGACCAACATGATCAACGGCAATCTTGCGACCCTCCAGCTTTAGCCCGCTATCAGTGTCTAACACTTGGCCAATCGCCTTAAACACCTGATCGGCAGGTAGGCGGATCGTTTCTTTCGACCCGTCCGTGTAGGCCAGTTCAATCGCGCCCTCGTGCAGCGCAACAGGCTGCACATTGAACATCAAGGTCACGCCTTTGGACGCCGCCAGATCCTGCTCGTAGGCACTCGCACTCATGCGGTCACGCCCCCGACGATAGGCAATCGTCACCGTTCTCGCACCCAATAATTTCGACTGAACAGCAGCGTCGACGGCGGTCATACCACCGCCGATCACCACCACATCGCGACCGACGGGGAGAGACGCCAGATCGCTGGCCTGTCGTAAATCCGCGATGAATTCAACAGCGTCACGCACGCCGCTCTTGTCCTCACCATCCACTGACAGGCTATTCACGCCCCCAAGACCAACACCCAGAAAAACCGCATCAAAATCGGCGGTCAGCGCATCCAAAGTCAGATCCGCCCCCAACCGCTTACCGGTTTCTATCGTGATCCCACCAATACCCGACAACCAATCTACTTCGCGTGCCGCAAAGTCATCGGTGGATTTATATGCGGCAATGCCAAACTCATTCAGCCCACCCGCCTTAGATCGGGCATCGTAAATGGTAATATCAGACCCTAACATCGCCAAACGGTGCGCTGCCGCCAATCCGGCGGGCCCCGCACCCACAACCGCAATGCGCTTGCCCGTGGCTTTGCCGCGCACAAACGGATGCGCCTGTTTGGCCATCACCGTATCTGTCGCGTGCCGCTGCAAACGGCCAATCTCAACCGGCTTGCCCTCTGCAGTCTCGCGCACGCAGGCCTGTTCGCACAAATCCTCGGTCGGGCACACGCGGGCGCACATCCCACCTAGAATATTCTGCTCAAAAATCGTGTGGCCCGCAGCCTCTGACGTGCCTGTGGCGATCTGACGAATGAACAAAGGAATATCAATGGCCGTCGGGCAGGCCGTCACACAGGGCGCATCATAACAAAAATAGCACCTGTCCGCCGCAACCAACGCCTCATGTGGCGTCAACGGCGCGTGTAAATCCGAAAACCCCGCATCAAGCGCCTCTTTGGGCAATCTCCCTGCGGCAATTCCGGCTGTTGTTGTATCAGTCATCAGGCAGTCCTCGGGTGTAAATCAATACCCACAGCCTGACACAAGTTTATTTTTTATCAAATGGTAAATTTTAAGCGATTAAAAAACGACGCCATCCACCTCATAAATAAGGGCTTTTAAAACGTGAAAGGCGCCACAATGACCCGTCGACCCAACGTTAGCGCATCTGCAACATGTACCATCGGCGCCAAATCCACGTCACCAACACCGTCGCGAACAAGCCGCGCCATGCGCTGATACAACGCCGGATATTCCTCCAACGGGGTGCCGTCCACACTGCGCCCGTTGATGACACACACATTTCCGCCCTCCAGCAAATGCACCTGATCATCGCCCGCGTGAACAGTCATTTCCCACATCTGCTCGCCTTGTTTAAGCCAATCAAACGCGGCGGTCACACCGCCCGAAAACCACAAATCCGCGGCAATCGGTGTTTGGCGATTTTCCGGAAACTTCAGCACCGCTTTTTGCAAATGCACAGGCTTCGGCAAGATTTCTGTCAAAATCGACAGCGCATTGATCCCCGGATCAAACACGCCCATACCGCCCGGCTCGAACACCCACTCTTGGTCCGGATGCCAACGACGTACGTCCTCTTTCCAATCAATATGCGCAGCAGTCACATCCTTTTGGGCCAAAAATGCCTTGGCCGCCGCCACACCCTTGGCCATCCGGCTATGCCACGTGGCATAAAGCGTCACTCCAGCCTTATCTGCCATCGCCTGAAGGGCATGAACCTCCGCCAAAGTTGCACCAGGTGGCTTTTCCAGCATTACATTGCGACCAGCTGCAATCGCCCTTGCGGCATAATCAAATCTGGGCACGGGCGGTAAACACAGCGAGATCGTGCGAATATCCGCTCTCTCGGCCAACATCGTATCAAAATCATCAAATGACGGCACACCGGACACGCTGCCTGCGCGGCTCACCGTCGCGGCAAGCGTCCAGTCAGGCGATCCCGCTATCGCAGGCACATGCTGATCAACCGCAATCTTTCCGATCCCGACCAAACAAATTGGGTGTTCCATAAACATCGCCTCTCAAATTCCAACACCCTCACAAATCGCCGTTTTCAACAAAAGGATCAAGTCACGCTGCGAGGTCGGTTTCAGACTTGACCACATGGCGACGCACCTGCCAGCGTGATCAAAAATGGAGAACATAAAATGCGCACTAACATAGACCATTGGCAAGAACGGGTTGATCTCGCCGCCGCTTTCCGCTGGACGGCGCGATTGAACATGCATGAAGGGGTCGCAAACCACTTCAGCCTTGCCATCAACGACGACGGGACCAAGTTCCTGATGAACCCCAATCAAATGCACTTCAGCCGGATCAAAGCCAGCGACATGATCGTCGTTGACGCCAATGACCCAGACACTCTTACAGGGCCAAACGCGCCTGATCCTACCGCATGGGGGCTGCACAGTGGCATCCATCGGGGCGTGCCACATGCGCGTTGCGCCATGCATGTCCACTCGGTCCACGCCACCGTTCTGGCCACTCTGGCCGATAGCACCCTGCCTCCGCTCGACCAAAACGCCTGCACATTCTACGAACGCCAAGTTGTCGATGAAAACTACGGCGGTTTGGCGTTCGAAGACGAGGGTGCGCGCTGCGCCACACTTCTGACCGATCCGCAGAAAAGGGTCATGATCATGGGCAACCACGGCATCATGATCATCGGTGACACCGTGGCCGAGACCTTTAATAGACTCTATTATTTCGAACGAGCCTGCGAAACTTACATCCACGCGCTTCAAACCGGCCAACCGCTCCGCCTCATCCCCCATGACATCGCGCGCAAAACCTCTAGCGAACTTGCCGACTACCCCGAACAAGACACACGCCACCTCAATGAACTCAAAGCGATCCTCGATGAAGAAGGCTCTAACTATGCGCAGTAAGGCGAAAAACACATGATCTACGGCCTGACAGAAGAAAACATCATGATTGCCGATACCGTGCGATCCTTTGTCGAAAAAGAGATTTACCCGCACGAAGAGCTTGTCGAACGCACCGGAGAGGTGCCCCATGAGATCGCACAAGACATCAAACAAAAGACCCTCGATCTGGGTTTTTACGCCTGCAATTTTCCGCAAAGCGTCGGCTGCGCGGGGCTCAACCACCGCGAATTTGCTTTGGTCGAACGTGAACTTGGACGCGGCTCCATGGCGCTCAATCACTTCTTCGGGCGGCCACAAAACATTCTAATGGCCTGTAAAGACGACCAAATCGAACGCTACCTCACACCCACCCTCCGCGGAGAACGCATGGACGCACTTGCCATGACTGAACCGGGCGCTGGCTCTGATGTGCGTGGCATGAAATGCAGCGCTGTGCGCGATGGCGGTGACTGGGTCGTGAACGGCACAAAACACTTCATCTCGGGCGCCGACCACGCTGACTTCATCATTGTCTTTATTGCCACGGGCGAAGACCAAACGCCTCGCGGGCCTAAAAAACGGATCACAACCTTCCTTGTTGATCGCGACACGCCCGGTTTTACTATCCGCGACGGCTATAAATCGGTGTCACATCGTGGATACAAAAACATGATCCTCGATTTTGACGATTGCCGCCTCCCCGACGCGCAGGTCCTTGGTGACGTAGACGGCGGTTTTGCCGTAATGAACGAATGGCTCTACGCGACGCGGATCACCGTGGCGACAATGTCGGTGGGCCGCGCGCGGCGCGTCTTCGACTACGCACTTGGCTACGCGGCCGAGCGTGAACAATTCGGCCAAAAAATCGGTAAATTCCAAGGCGTCAGCTTCCAATTGGCCGATATGATCACCGAAATTGATGCCGCAGACCTACTCACGCTCGCCGCCGCAGACAGGCTCGACCAAGGCATCCCCGCCAACCGCGAAATCGCCAGTGCAAAACTTTACGCCTCAGAAATGCTCGGTCGGGTCACCGACGCCGCGATCCAAATCCACGGAGGCATGGGGCTAATGGACGACTATCCGCTCGAGAGGTTCTGGCGCGATGCGCGGGTCGAACGCATTTGGGACGGAACCTCGGAAATTCAACGCCACATAATCAGCCGCGATCTCCTGCGCGCACTAGGCGCATAGATTTCATGCCTCCGGCGGGGATATTTGCAAACCAAAGAGGTGAAACGGACATGGCATCACGCGTGACGCGCATGCCCGCCTCTTTGGTTGCGGTCATCGGCGTCCCCGCCTGTACCGCACTATCAAATTGCTTGTTTCCAGTTAACAAACTCTCGCGGCATCCAGCCACGATAAATCCCGCCAAAGGCCCCGATCATGCGACGTAATCTCAACCGACTGCTACGCCCGACCTCTATTGCCATCATCGGTGGCGGGGCATGGTGCCGCGCCGTGCTAACACAACTTACCAAAACAGGGTTCACAGGTGATATCTGGCCCGTTCATCCAAATGGCGGCGAAATCAACGGTATTAGGATCTACAAAAGCCTTTTAGACCTGCCCCAAGGACCAGACGCGAGCTTCATCGGCATCAATCGCAACGCGACAATTGATGCCGTCCAGACCCTAAGAGACCTTGGCGCAGGCGGCGCGGTTTGCTTTGCTTCAGGCTTCGCCGAAGTCGATAGCGGCGCAGTGCTGCACACCCAACTCCTCGCTGCTGCTGGCGACATGCCAATTCTCGGCCCAAACTGCTACGGATTCATCAACAATTGTGACGGAGCACTGCTCTGGCCCGATCAACACGGCTGCACACCCGTCGACAGCGGCGTTGCAATCCTCACCCAATCTTCAAACATCGCGATCAACCTCACGATGCAATCACGTGCGCTCCCCATCAGCTATGTGATCACCTGCGGCAACCAAGCCCAAACGGCCCAAGCCGAAATCGCCCTTGCGCTTCTTGACGACCCCCGTGTCACCGCAATTGGGCTTCACATCGAAGGCTTCGGCAACACAACCGCGTGGCAAACGCTCGCGCGCGCCGCAAAGGCCAAAAACATCCCTCTCGTCGCTCTGAAAGTCGGAAAATCGACGCAAGCACAAGCCGCAACAATCTCCCACACCGCCTCGCTCGCGGGCAGTGACACTGGCGCCGCGGCCCTGCTTGATCGGCTTGGGATCGCCCGGGTCAACGACCTATCAACGCTCATAGAAACACTCAAAATCCTGCACACTGTTGGCCCGTTGCCAAACAACAACATCGCCACGATCAGTTGCTCTGGTGGCGAAGCATCATTGGCCGCCGACCTTTGCCACGACCTTCCTCTAAACTTCCCTCCGCTGAATCAAAAACAGCAAAATGCGCTGTACGCAGTCCTCGGACCTAGGGTCTCGCTTGCCAATCCACTGGACTACCACACCTACATTTGGCGCGATACTGATGCCATGACTGCCGCGTTTTCCGCCATGATAGACACTCATTTGGCCCTCACTATGCTTATTGTCGACTTCCCCCGCGCGGACCGCTGCGATCCGTCCGACTGGGACTGCGCCGTGCAGGCCGCACTGAACACGCGCGCGCAAACAGGTGGCAATATCGCGATGGTGGCGACGCTTCCCGAACTTATGCCCGAAACCGTCGCGAAGCGTTTGATGGAAGGTGGCGTCATCCCGCTAAGCGGGCTCCGTGACGCATTAAACGCCGCCGCCTGCGCGGGTCCAGTCATGCCGCTCGACACAGACCGCGACCTCACGCGTCCAACGCCATTTCAAGAAAGCAAAACCCTCACCGAACACGATGCCAAGCATGCACTTACTGCCCATGGCCTGCGCGTCCCGCGCAACGTTGCAACCGACGCTGTTAAACCCGCCGATCTCAACGGGTTGCGCTTCCCTGTCGCCCTCAAAGGGATCGGCATTGCCCATAAAACAGAAGCAGGCGCCGTGTGTCTCAACCTGCCCGACACCGATGCGGTCATCGCCGCTGCCGCCTTGATGCCGGTCAAATCCTACCTAATCGAAGAAATGATCACCGAAGCAGTGGCCGAGCTATTGGTCGGCGTTGTCAAAGATCCTGCGCACGGGTTTATCCTGACAATTGGTGCAGGCGGTATATTGACCGAGCTTTTAAAAGACACAATCTCGCTGCTTCTTCCAAGCAGCGCCGAAACGATAGAACAGTCACTAACAAAGCTGAAATGCTATTATTTGCTTACGGGATACCGCGGCAAACCCGCAGGCAAAATCGACGAAATCGTCAACGCCATTCTTTGTTTGCAAGACTATGTTCTTGCGAATGTGGACATAATTGAAGAAGTTGAAATCAACCCTCTTATCTGCACAACAAGCACCGCAATCGCAGCAGACGCCCTGATTAGGATCGCAAAATGACCAACCCAATTATCACACGGCGCGACGGCGCGGTCCTGCATGTGACCCTTGACCGGCCCAAAGCAAACGCAATTGATCTGGCCACCAGTCGGATCATGGGTGAAACTTTCGCCGCCTTCCGTGACGACCCTGACCTTCGCGTGGCGATCATCACAGGGTCGGGCGATAAATTCTTCTGCCCCGGCTGGGATCTCAAGGCCGCCAATGACGGGGATGCCGTTGACGGCGATTACGGCATCGGTGGGTTCGGCGGGTTGCAAGAATTGCGCGATATGAACAAACCGGTCATCGCCGCCGTGAACGGAATCGCCTGCGGTGGCGGTCTCGAACTGGCACTTTCCGCCGATATAATCCTTGCGGCCGATCATGCGACTTTCGCGCTTCCCGAAATCCGCTCGGGCACTGTGGCCGATGCCGCATCTGTAAAACTACCCAAACGCATCCCCTATCACATCGCGATGGAGCTTCTACTGACAGGGCGCTGGTTCGATGCCACCGAGGCGCTCGGATGGGGGCTCATTAACCACGTCCACCCAGCCGACCACCTACAGGCCGCCGCCTTGGAAATGGCGCATCTCATTGCCTCCGGCCCACCTTTGGTATCGGCCGCGATAAAAGAAATCGTGCGCGACGCGGAAGACAGTAAATTTCAGGACAGCATGAACCGAATAACCAAGCGGCAACTCGGCTCTGTCGACACGCTTTATTCCTCCGAAGATCAACGCGAAGGGGCGCGCGCCTTTTCCGAAAAACGAGACCCCGTATGGAAAGGATACTAGGCCTTTTGAAATACCATCAAACGCGCCACATCATTGCGAAGTGCTTCGTCGGCACGATCATCGTAAATACGCACATCTCTCAACGTTAGACCCTTTAATTGCGGGCCATGGGTCTGCATTTGCTTGGCAAAACCAGCGGTTTCATAGTGCGCGGCATTCACTGAAATCACAAAAATCGCACCACTTGCCGCCACATCAAGCAACGGCAATATCCCCTCCGGTCCCACGTGGCCCATCGTAAATGTTCCGGCACTGATCACTCCGTGATACTCACCCGCAATTGACGGCAAAGGGGCCGTTACATCCGCTGCAATCAGATTGCGATACAGACCCTTCATTCGTGCCACGCCCAGCATATCCTCTGACAAATCCAGCCCATCAATTGGGCCGATGTCTTGGCGCGCCAAATGCTCGGCCACTAACCCCGTGCCCGCCCCGACATCCAAAACAGGGCCCGTACCACTCGCAGTCAAAAACGCCTGCGCAACAGCCCGCGGCAATTGATACCCCTGCCCATCGCCAAATGCGCTGTCATAGGAATGGGCCCAATGGCGATACAACCGCTTCACGTCATCCTTCGATGACATGCGGTAGGCATCTTTCACTGTCGGGTCACGGCTCATTCCCTTACGCTAGCACAGACTTGCATCTGCACAAAACTTCGCGCACCACTGACACATGACAAATACCCTCCTCTCCTTCGGGCACGGCTACACCGCCCGCGCCCTTTCCAGAATTCTGCTGGCGCAGGACTGGCGGATCATCGGCACCACCCGCGATGAAGACAAAGCAGCGCGCATGTTGAGCGCAGGTATCGAACCCCGCATTTGGCCGGGGGCCGACATGACACCCGCGCTCAACGCCGCAACGCACATCCTGATTTCCGCAGGGCCGAATGATGCAGGCGATCCCACTTTAGCCGCATTAGTCTCTGAAATCAGCGCACGCACCAACCAGCTCACTTGGGTCGGCTATCTCTCGACAACAGGGGTCTACGGCGATCACAACGGTGATTGGGTCGATGAAACAACGCCCCTCACGCCCTCCACCACACGCGGCATCGCCCGCGTTAAAGCCGAGGCAGAATGGCAAAGCATCCCTGACCTGCCGCTCCACATCTTTCGTTTAGCAGGCATCTATGGTCCAGACCGCGGACCCTTTGCAAAAGTGCGCAACGGTACAGCGCGTCGTATCATCAAAGAAGGCCAAGTGTTCAGCCGCACCCATGTCGCCGATATCGCCCGCGTGCTCGCCGCATCAATCAAACAGCCCAATCCGGGTGCGATCTACAACGTCTGCGACGACGACCCCGCCCCACCGCAAGACGTCATATCATACGCCGCAAAACTGCTCGATATGCCTCTGCCAGAGGCGATAAATTTCGAAGATGCCGAAATGACGCCTATGGGACGCAGTTTTTACGCCGAAAGTAAAAAAGTGCGTAACGACAAAATTAAATCCGAACTCGGCGTAGAGTTGCTCTATCCAGACTACAAATCAGGGCTCAAGGCCCTTTTGGCGCGCGAACTCGGCGGTTGACGCGAAAAATCGACCACCGACGCTTGCTTCAAATAACCCTAGGCGCGCTGAACCCCAATCTTGGACACACCCAAAACCTCTAGCACTTTCGTCTCGATATGATCTGCGTTCAGCCCCGCCATCGCATACATATCGCGCGGGTCCGACTGGTCAATAAACGTGTCGGGCAAAACCATCGACCGAAACTTCAACCCATGATCAAACACGCCCTCATCGGCCAGCAATTGTGCCACATGCGACCCAAATCCACCCACGGCGCCCTCTTCGATGCAAATCAAGACCTCGTGGTCCGCCGCCAACTTCAAAATCATCTCGCGGTCCAACGGCTTGGCAAATCGGGCGTCCGCAATCGTCGGAGTGATCCCCTTCGCGGTCAATGCCTCGGCCGCCGCTTCGACCTCCTGCAATCGGGTCCCGAACGACAACAGCGCAACACGCTTGCCTTCACGGATCATACGCCCCTTACCAATCTCCAATAGTTCAGGGTCGGCAGGCATCTCGACACCCACACCTTCACCACGCGGAAACCGAAACGCGATCGGCCCTTCATCATAGGCTGCCGCGGTGGCCACCATGCGGACCAGTTCTGCCTCATCGGCCGCTGCCATCACAACAAACCCTGGCAAGTTCGCCAGAAACGCCACATCAAACGCGCCCGCATGGGTCGCGCCATCGGCCCCAACCAGCCCCGCGCGGTCAATCGCAAAGCGAACTGGTAAACGCTGGATCGCAACATCATGCACAACCTGATCATATCCGCGCTGCAAAAACGTTGAATATAACGCGCAAAACGGTCGCATCCCGCCGGCTGCCAAACCCGCACTAAACGTCACCGCATGCTGCTCGGCAATACCCACGTCAAAACAACGGCTGGCATAGCGCTCCATAAATTTCCTCAACCCCGTGCCATCTGGCATTGCCGCCGTCACCGCGCAAATTTTAGGGTCTAACGCTGCATATTTTAGCAATGTATCGGCAAATACGCTTGTGTAAGACGGCGCATTGCTCGCTGCCTTTTTCTGCTCGCCAGTGACCACATCAAACTTCGCCGTCGCATGACCACGATCCAGTGCCGCCTCGGCGGGGGCATACCCCTTGCCCTTTTTCGTGATCGCATGGATCATAATCGGACCAGTCGCGCGGTCTTTCACGGTGCGCAAAACCTGCAGCAACTGTTCCATATCATGGCCGTCAATCGGCCCCACATACGAAAACCCCAACTCCTCGAACAACGTGCCGCCCACGGCCATATGCTTGACGATATCCTTGGCGCGGCGCGCGCCCTCGCGAAACGGCTCTGGCAGCAATGATATCGCGCCCTTGGCTGCCGCCTTGAATTCCTGAAACGGCTCACCGGCATATAATCGGCTTAAATACGACGACATCGCACCAACCGGAGGGGCAATCGACATGTCGTTATCGTTCAAAATCACAATCAATCGCTTGCCCAAATGGCCCGCGTTATTCATCGCCTCATAGGCCATGCCCGCAGACATCGCGCCGTCACCGATCACAGCAATCGCATCGCCACTATCGCCACCCAGATCACGCGCCACGGCAAAACCTAACGCCGCCGAAATCGACGTGCTCGAATGTGCGGCACCAAACGGATCATAGGGGCTCTCGGATCGCTTGGTAAAACCCGACAAACCGTCCTTCATGCGCAATGTGCGAATCCGGTCCCGGCGTCCCGTCAATATCTTATGCGGATAACACTGATGCGACACATCCCAGATAATCTTATCCTTGGGCGCATCAAAAACCGCGTGCAAGGCAACGGTCAACTCGACCACACCCAAACCTGCACCCAAATGCCCGCCCGTCACAGACACCGCCGAAATCGTCTCGGCGCGCACCTCGTCTGCCAGTTTGCGCAGCTCGCGGTCGCTCAATGTTTTCATATCCGCTGGGGACTGAACGCGGTCCAAAATCGGGGTCACTGGAATGGTCATATCAGCCTCTTACTTTCGACGCGCGATAACAAAACGCGCCGCCTCTTTCAACGTCTCCGCGTCGTCACCATAACACGATAGGCGGTCACGTGCCTCGTCAACCAATTGGGCCGCGCGATCCTTTGCGCCCTGTAGACCCAAAAGCGACACAAACGTCGCCTTTCCAGCGCCCGCATCCTTGCCAACTGCCTTACCGACTTCGGCCGCATTGCCCTCAACGTCCAAAACATCATCCGCAATCTGAAACGCAAGGCCCAGCGCCCGACCATACTGCCGCAATGGCGTCTCGTCGGCATCCGCAATCCGCGGTCCCGCCGCCGTCGACCATTCAATCAGCCGACCTGTTTTCTTGGCCTGCAAGCCCTCAATTTGCGACAGCGTCAGCGGCGTATCAGCCGTTTCCGCTGCAATATCAGCGGCTTGCCCGCCAACCATGCCACTGGCACCTGCATCTAATGCCAACATATGCGCCATCAAAACCTTGGCACGATCAGGAATTTCCGCCAACATAATCAACTCGAACGACAACGCCTGCAACGCATCACCTGCCAAAACTGCCGTGGCCTCATCCCACTTGCAATGAACCGTCGGACGGCCCCGTCGCAGGTCATCATCATCCATGCAAGGTAGATCATCGTGCACCAAAGAATACGCGTGCATCGCCTCTATCGCGCCCGCAATCGGGGCCACAGATTTCGGGTCGACGCCGTGCAATCTCGCGCCTTCCAACACCAGAAAACCGCGCAACGACTTTCCACCTTTGGTGGCGTAAATCATCGCCTCGGGGATATCCGTTCCATCAAACCGTACGGCCGCCGCTATCACGTTGTCCACCGTATCCGCTGCCGCCTTTAACGCTGCCGCAAAATCAGGCATCCAACGGCGCAGTCCCGACAGCATTGCCATCACCATCCAGCGTCAGCTTGGCAACCTTTTCCTCGGCTTCCTTCAACTTATCCTGACAGCGCTTGCGCAATTCCGCGCCACGCTCATACAGCGCAATGCTCTCGTCCAGCGCCACATCGCCACGCTCCAACTGGCCCACAACCTTTTCCAACTCGGCAATCGCGGCTTCAAAACTCATGGTCTTCACATCGTCACTCATTCGGATCTCTCCCTCAAAACTTTCACATGGGCGGCGGCACTGGCACCCAAAGCGGCCAAATCATACCCACCCTCAAGGCTGGATACCACGCGCCCTTTGCAATGACGATCCGCAAGATCGCACAGTTTTTCCGTCACCCATGCAAAATCCGCTTCGGTCAAATTCATACCCGCCAATGGATCATCTCGGTGTGCGTCAAATCCCGCGGAAATGATCAGAATTTCAGGGGCAAACGCATCAACGCGTGGCAACACAGCACGCTCCATCACATCGCGAAACGCCTTTGACCCCGCACCCTCGGGCAGTGGACAGTTCAGCACGTTATCAACACCCACCTCATGGGCCATCCCCGTGCCAGGATACAGCGGGCTTTGATGGGTCGAACAAAACAAAATCCGTGCATCGTCCTCGACCAAATCCTGCGTGCCGTTGCCGTGATGCACATCAAAATCCACAATCGCAACGCGGCTCAATCCATGATGCGCCAACGCATACTTAGCGGCGATCGCAACATTGCCAAAGAAACAAAACCCCATCGGCGTCTCTCTCTCGGCATGATGCCCGGGCGGGCGCATCGCAACAAAGACATTCTGCGCCTCGCCACCCATCACCATATCCACCGCGCGCGTCACCCCACCCACACAGCGAAACACGGCTTCTAGCGTGCCAACCGACATATGGGTATCAGCATCCAGACTGCGCCACCCGCTCTGGGGCGCCGCCGCTCTGATCGCATTCACATGCGCCTTGGGATGGGCCAATAAAATATCATCTTCCGCCCCAAGAGGTGCCTTCACGCGCAGTAAGTCCATCGCGCTTAGCGCGCCCAAAACCGCATCCAGCCGCGCCACCTGTTCGGGGTGCCCATTCGGTGTCACGTGATCATAACAGGCATCATGGGTAATCAGTGCGGTCGTCATGCCGCACCCTGATCTGGCACCAGCATATACCCCTCACCACGCACGGTCTGCAAATACCGTGGCTGCTTGGGGTCGGCCTCGATCTTGCGGCGCAACCTTGTAATCTGCACATCCACTGCCCGCTCTTGGGTGTGGCTGCCCGACCGGCTCAATTCCTCGACCAGTGTCGCACGACTAATCGGCGTTGCAGGCTGGCCCGAGAATATCTTCATCAACTGGCCTTCCGTCGCGGTCAACCGCACTTGGGTCTCGCCATGCCACATCTCACCGCGCTCTATATCATAACGGACCTCGCCCAGATGCAGCACTTTTGGGGCCACAACCGCAGGTTCGGCCGCAGGCACACGACGCAAAATCGCATTGATCCGCAACAATAACTCTTTGGGCTCAAACGGCTTCGCCAGATAATCGTCGGCCCCCGCCTCCAGCCCTGCAATACGCTCTCCGGTCTCACCCTTAGCGGTCAGCAACATAATCGGCGTGGTCAGCTTCTGGCGCAAATCGCGACACAACGTCAGCCCGTCTTCACCCGGCATCATTACATCCAGCACAATCAAATCGAACTCTAAGCCCGACAAAATACGCCGCGCATGTGCGGCATCACGCGCCGTCGAAACCAAAAACCCCGACCGGATCAAAAACTTCTGTAACAAGCCCCTGATCCGCTCGTCATCATCCACAATCAACAGGTGC
>TARA_R110002051_G_scaffold19959_1_pt1 | contig 17259 bp, 15 predicted proteins | sample TARA_R110002051 | Tara Oceans TARA_R110002051 (sample SAMEA4397023) | marine metagenome | biome: Polar Biome; feature: [MES] marine water layer (ENVO:01000295) within the mesopelagic zone...; material: water (ENVO:00002006), including particulate matter (ENVO:01000060) such as......
GTAGTAAGTCCTGCTCGTCACGGTCGTTATACTTCTCAACCAAGGTATTCATCTTCTTACTGAAATCGACGCCCTTCACCTTATTGGTTTTTTTAAGTTCACCAATGGCTTTAGCGAGTAGCTGTTGTAGCAGCTCCAGCTTGGTATTGGGCTGCTTAATCACCTCAAGCTTGGCTAGGTAGTCTTCATCGAAGATATCAATCTCACCGTCGGTGTTATCACCAAGCTTAAAGATTTCTTCGACCCCATCACTCAGCAGCGCATCTTTCACCAGGTCACGCACTTTTTGGTTCATTTGTTCAACGTCAGGTGCGCCACCAGTGGTGATTTTAAAGATGATGGTACGAATGGCTAGGTAGTAGTGAATCTTGTCCTTGTGCGCCTTTGTGAGCTCACTGCTACCCACGCAAATATCATAGGCAGACTTCAAACGCTTGGCTAAATCCATAAAGCGTTTTTCTAGCTTTTTAGATTGCAGTGCAAAGTCAGCCGCTGCATTTAAGCAGTTCAGCTGTTCTAATGGCGTACCGTTGAAGTACAGGGTCGAGTCGAACTTATGATAGACGGTATCGAGTAGGTTTAAATGATCTTTCACCACCACCACTGACTTTTGGATGTCTTCTAGGTTTTGGATTTGACCGCCGGTGTAATGCGAGAGCGCCAGGTTCATCTGCTTTTTGATGCCGATATAATCAACCACTAAGCCACTCTCTTTACCTTCAAACTTACGGTTGACCCGTGAGATGGTTTGAATCAGGCTATGCTTTTGCAAAGGTTTATCAATGTAGATGGTATCGAGAAAAGGTACGTCAAAGCCTGTGAGCCACATATCGACGACGATGGCGATTTTAAAGTTGGACTTGCCGTTTTTAAACTGACGATCGAGCTCTTTGCGGTAGTCTTTATTACCAAGATTATCCCACATGCCTTTTGCGTCATCCTTGTTACGAGTCATGATCATCTTGACGCGCTCCATAGGTTTAACTTTTTTCTTATCGCTTTCAGATAAGGTTGAACCTTCCTCGCACGCTTGTACCTCATCCCATTCAGGACGCAGCTCTATGATGTCTTTATATAACTGATAGGCGGCTTCACGGCTGCTACAGACAAACATCGCCTTGCCTTTTTGCGTGCTGCCTTCAGCCACGCGTGCTTCATAATGCTGAACAAAGTCCTCAGCAATGGCGCGGATACGATCAGGGTCACCAAGAATGGTGGACATACTGGCCATGGCTTTTTTGCTTTTCTCAATCTGATACTCATTAGCACCAGCGTCGGCGCTTTGTTGATAGTATTTTTCGACTTCATCAAGCTGCTTGCTATCGAGTAATACTTTGGCAGCGCGACCTTCATAGACAATACGCACGGTGATTTCATCAAACACCGATTCAACCATAGTATAGCTATCAACCACTGGACCAAACACATCAAGGGTGGCATCAATCGGTGTGCCTGTGAAACCGACGTATGTGGCATTGGGCAATGAGTCATGTAGGTACTTAGCGAAACCGTAAGTCTTTTTAACGCCATCTTCAGTGACGGTAATCTTCTGTTGGAGGTTGATTTGACTACGGTGTGCTTCATCAGAGATACAGATAACGTTGGTACGCTCTGTCAGTAAGGCTAAGTCTTCGGTGAACTTATGAATGGTGGTTAGGAACACACCGCCACTCTTACGTCCTTTGAGCTCTTCTCGTAGCTCAGCACGACTCTCGACACTGATGATGTTCTCATCACCAATATAGGTCTTAGCATTGGTAAAGGTTTTGGATAACTGATCATCCAAATCGGTGCGGTCAGTGATTAAGATAATGGTTGGACTACCAAGCGCCGCGTCTTTCATTAGCAGACGGGCTAGAAACAGCATGGTAAAGCTTTTACCACAGCCAGTCGCGCCAAAGTACGTACCACCCTTCCCGTCACGTAAGCCATTATCGTCAATTAAGTTGCCATGACTGTCGAGCAACTTCATGTGCTGCTTGATATTGTCGTATAGCTTGGTGGCGGCATAATACTGCGGATAGCGACAAACGATTTTTTCTTCCTTGCTTGATTTGTCAGGTACGTAAATAAAATTACGGATGACATCGAGCAAACGCAATTTATCGAATAAACCACTCATCATGGTTAGCAGTGAATGAATGCCGTCTTTCTCTAACTTCTCATCGCCTGTGACTTTGCGCCAAGAGTAGAAGAACTCATAAGGGGCAAAGAATGAACCCATTTTTGAGTTGACCCCATCGCTAATCACACATAGGGCGTTGTATTTAAACAGCTCTGGAATATCGCGCTTATAACGGGTGGTCAGTTGGGTGTAGGCATCGAACATGGTGGCATCTTCACGAATGCTGCTCTTAAACTCAAACACCACCAGTGGTAAGCCGTTGATGTAGAGAATGCCATCAGGAATACGCAGCTCAAAGCCTTGTATCTCCATTTGACTCACGATGCGAAAGCGATTGTTATCGAGTGCCTCATAGTCAATCAGCTGGATGTATAAGTCTTTTTGGGTATAGTCTTCACGCTTGAGGGTGAAGCCATCAGCAACAAGCTTCATGATGGCTTTATTGGTGTCGTAAAGGTCTGAGGCTGGGAGGTATTCAAGCTTATGGATGATCGACTCAATCTCGTACTCTGTGATCAAGTCATCTTTATAACGGGTGGCTAGAAACTGTCGAAGATCGGACTTAATCAGCACATCGTCAGGATTACGGTCAAGCGCTTCACCAATTGTATGTGGATAGCCTTCAGCCGCTAGTAGCTCGATAATGGCTTGTTCAAGTCTGTCTTCGGTGAATTTCACTATACATTCTCCACAAGAGCTTCAGCATCTGTGATACGCAACTCGCCTGACATAAGCTTAGGTAAAAGAGTGTCGCGGAGCTTGACGAGGGTTTCATTTTCTTCGGCAGTAATCCTTACCTTTTCATAATACGGATTTATAATAGCTGTAAATTTTTCATTAATTTTGCTACCTGAGTTTAGAAAAGGAATTCTGTTCATATTACCTTGATTAATTTTTAACTGAACAGCACCAGTTATATAAGCTGTTAGGTTTTGAGATTGCATAAATAACATTAAATGTTCTGTGCCAACTCCATTTTTTCCTTGCAAAACGTGAGCGTGGTTATTAACCCATGTCTTACCCCAAATGTATTGCACAAAAGGGCTGCCATCTTCTTTTATTACAGAACCATCCTCACCAATAAGTAAGTAAATATCATCAAGAATCCATTCGTTAATATAATCCATGACTGATGTAGCGCCATGATAAGGGATAACTCCAGGCTTTTTACTTTCTCTTTGTTTTTTGGATAAAGGAATTCTTAATCTATCAAAGCATATTGAAACGTCACCAAAACTCTCAACCATCCAACCCCTCGGAATCCACCCCATTTCCTCGCTAAACTCAAATTCATCAGGGAATAAATTCTGAGTATCTGAATGGTCTTTTTTCTCAATACCTTTACGCTGCTCAGCACGCTCGACAAATTCATCAGGAATAGCATTACCAGCTGCAAGCGCATTATCAATAACAGGATCAAAGTCCACAAACCAGCTTTTAAACAACGCCTGCGCCATCGCTTCTAACGTTTCGTTCATTTGGCGGTTGAGTTCGATTTTATCGTCTAAGGAACCGAGGATATAAGCAATGGCTTTTTGTTCTGTGAGTGGTGGTACAAACATTTTTATCTGACTAAAGTCACTTTTGTTCAAAATCGGTTGTGCCGATCCTCCAGCCAGTCCTCTAATTTCCGCCTTTCTTGAGCTTAAATTATAGTAAACAAATTTATAATAAAACTCATCGCTTACTACTATAGAATTAATTTGTTGATTCGTTACAGACAGATATTTTGTAATAGCTGATTTACCCATGTCAGAACCAATACATGACACCGAGATACTATTAGCAGGAATGATAGAGTTTTTGACTGATACAGATCCAACTTTACTTAAATATCTTTCAGTCTCACTAATAATCCTCTGGTCATCCATATCTCTAGGTGTAATAAATGGAATTTCGTGACCAAAATTTTCTATTACTTTTGTTTTAGGTGTTTTCCCTGTAACTACTCTACCAATTTCTCCAAGACTAACCTCTTTCCAATCACTCCCCATAACCCAATACCTCCAAGTTCTGACGAATCGTTTCATCTAATTTTGATGATTCCTGCATTTGTGTATATAAGGTTTTGCTTAGCTCTAACATCTTAGTCTCAAACGGAATGCCATCATCTTCTATCGCCGCCGCCCCAACATAACGTCCTGGCGTCAGCACATAATCATTGGCTTTGATATCATCTAAGCTTGCCGATTTACAGTAGCCTGCTTCGTCCTCGTAGGCTTCATAACCGCCCGCCTCCGCTTCACCGCGCCACGCATGATAGGTCTTAGCTATCGCCTCGATATCATCTTTCGTGAGTTCTTTATTGGTACGGCTAATCATACTGCCGATAGCGCGTGCATCGATGAATAAGGCCTCACCACTACGATTACGCAGCCCCTTTGCTTTACTATCAGCTGACTTGGCAGCTTTGTCTTTACTGATAAACCATAAGCACACTGGAATCTGCGTGGTATAAAACAGCTGACCCGGTAGCGCAATCATACAATCGACCAAATCGTTTTCGATAATTTGCTGGCGTATATCGCCTTCACCGCTGGTGGTGGTAGACATAGAGCCATTGGCTAGGACAAAACCTGCTGTACCGTGCTCAGAGAGCTTAGATATCATATGCAATATCCATGCATAGTTGGCATTGCCTGTAGGCGGTGTCGGATACCCTGCCCAACGTGGATCATCCACTAGCTCATCAGACGCCCGCCAATCCTTCTGGTTGAAGGGTGGGTTTGCCATGATAAAGTCAGCTTTGAGATCTTCGTGCTGATCTTTAAAGAAGGTATCGGCAGCCACATCACCCAAGTTGCTAGAGATACCACGAATGGCAAGGTTCATCTTCGCCAATTTGTACGTGGTGCTGGTGTACTCTTGCCCATAGATAGACACGTCTTTGGTATTGCCGTGGTGACTCTCGATGAACTTGATGGACTGTACGAACATACCGCCTGAACCGCAACAAGGATCATAGATTTTGCCTTGATACGGCTCTAGCATCTCTGCAATGAGATTGACCACAGACTTGGGTGTATAGAACTCACCACCGCCTTTACCTTCAGTCGCGGCAAACTTACCCAAGAAATACTCGTACACGCGCCCGACGGTATCTTCTTCTGGATTACCGATGGTGTCGATGTTATTAACCACATCAATCAAAGCAGCAAGCTTACTGGCAGTTAAGCCAAGGCGCGAAAAGTAATTATCAGGCAATGCGCCTTTCAATGATTGGTTGGTCTTCTCTATCGTGCTAAGCGCAGTGTCGATTTTAAGCGCGATGTCTTCTTGCTTGGCGTTTTGCTGGATAAAGCTCCAACGGGAATCAATTGGTAAATAGAAGACGTTATCTTTGGTATATGCCTGCACCATGTCGATATGCTTTTCATAGCCGGTATCGATAAGTTTCTGTCTTTGCTGCTCAAAAGTATCACTAATGAATTTCAAAAAAATCAAGCTAAGGACGATGTGCTTATATTCTGATGATTCGACGCTACCGCGTAACTTGTTAGCAGCATCCCAAAGGGCTTCTTCAAAGCGACCATCTTTTATGTTGTCGTTCTTATTTGCAGGTGTTTTAGCCATGTTTCTTTGTTCTCGATTGGTATTTATTGGTTTTAGAAGGTAAATAAGTAATTAGCTCGATAAAGAAGCTATATTGTCATATAGCAATAATAAAGGCTTCTAATACTGTATAGGGGCAACCCTAGATCAAATTTACCAATCTTCATCTTACCATAAGAAAAGTAAAGGAAAATTTCTCAGCTCCGAGATTTAAGTGACGGTGAATAACAGAACATTTAATTTATTTTTTTGAAAATGAAGATGCTATAACATTGCTTATGCAGAGTATAAAAAGACTTGGATTGGACATCTATTGGGTAAATTGGACATCTATTGGGTAAATCGACAGATGAATAAAGGCACTGCCGTTATTTTTTTGCTGAAGAATATTATCGTTAGACTCTGCTTTTATTTCACCTGAGTAGGTACGCCCAGCCTTCACTATTTCAGCATCTTTAATTTGCAAGCCATGTCTATCCGTGGCTTTTTGCATCCCTTCTTGCGCTATCTTTACGATATTTGGCTCATTAATCTTTGCTTGGCGTTGATCCATTTGGAATTTTATTCTTTGCCACCCTTGGGCTAACTCTTTTTTTTCTAAAATTGATAGCTCTCGATCACGCTCATTTACTAATGCTTCATGGGCTTTTGGCTTATTTAGCCATTCACCATTTTTCAATGAGTTATCATAAATTTGCTTGCCCTGCCTATTGTAGATAACAATACGATCTACCGCTTTTTCATCTTCAACTGTCTTAACAGTATCGGCTACGCCTTGGTAAGATTTTTTTTGAAAGTCCTCATCGACATATCGACCGCCCCCAGGCGCACCGCCCCCATTTTCATAACGTCCATGTACACGCATTCTGCTTGTATCTAAGTCAGTTGCTATTACATGAAGCTCAACGTCATAAGGTATATCTTTTGCTTTGGCTCTATCGCCTATTATTTTAATACCGTCAGGCGTTCTTGATGTTTGATCAAAAAGGATATTAGCGCCTTTATCAAAAGCTGCGTCTCTAACTCTATTGCTAATCCCTGCCCCTGCTTGATGGGTCAATTGGCTAGATATACCTGAATGATGATCATTGATTTCTTTAAGCTTGGGGTGATAATTTCTATACCGATCTGCATCAATAACAGCAATATCTTTATTAAACCTTTCAAGTTGAATGCTTGTGATACTTGACTTACCGCTGCCTGATTGACCACCTGTAAAAATTATCACGGGCTTTGCTTGACGATTAAGTCTAAACACCTCGTTTTCAGCAACGGGCTTTCCGAAATGGTCAAGTTCAGAAGTTGATAGCTTGTATTGTTCTTCTAGTTTCTTTGTTTGGGCATCATCCATGCTTGCCATTCCTTTTTATACTTCTGAGTGGTTTTTATTTAAACCTGTAAGAAAATCATCAATGTTCTTTTCAATTCCTTTTCCCATAACGTGAAGGTCAGAAGTGGAATAATCCCCTAGCTCATTTCTTTCATCCATGACTTCAAACAATCGCGCTCTAATAGCTTGCTCATGGGTCTTATCTTCAATTAAAACCAAGTTAAGCTTTACGATAGCTCTATCATAAGCTTCTTGGGTGGCTTCAAGCTGAAGGCTTTTACTACTGGCTACCGATACACCGATCATACTCATAAATCAATCCTTGTTAGTTGGTTGTTCTTCTTCATGGATTATTAGTTTCATATCACCATTTTCTTTAATATAAAGCTTCATAAGCTGTCTAAGCACGAAGCTTTTTTTTAAGCCATACTGCGAAAACACTCTTTCAAACTCTTCTTGTAATCTATCTTCAGCTTGAAAAGTGACAAGGCTTTTTGTTGGCTTATCTTTGCTCATAAAAAATATCCTAGTCTTATTGGGTTGTTAGATCATCTACCCATTCTATCGCTGAGAAGTGTATGCCTAAGCCAATAATTAGAGATATAACCCCTATAACTATTTGAGCTGCATAGCTACCAAACAAGCTACCAATTAAAAATCCTGATAAGCCCCATAGAAGCGATCCAGCAAGCATAACGGGTAATGATAGTATTCTTATTTGAATGGCTGCGAGTAAGGCTAAATAGAGACCGCCACCCCACCACCACGATTTAAAATAAAAACCAAAGAAAATAGCGATTATTGCAATCTCAATAGCAATAATGGTAAAGCTACCGCCATTAAAGTTTGCTTGGGTAACGCCCCTTCTTACTTCTTGATGGTTAGCTGACATTTTCTTTCCTCTTAACTTACTATTATATAATAGCAATTATTATATAAAACTTATATAACTTTTATGTAATAAAAAGAATAATTATAATTCTAGCTCTTCTTTTTGTTTCTCTAAATTACGCTCTTTATTCTTATCTATATCGGTGGATAGTATGTTATTTTTCTCATTACCTACCATTTGATGAGCACTATATTTTTCAGCTGCCGTTGCAATTGAACTAGGTAACTTGCTGATACTGTCAGTGACTACGATAGCTTCTTTTTTTGCCCTTGATACTGCAACATAATAAACTTCTTTGCTTGTTGTTCTGCTTTTGGTGTCGATATTGATTAAAACGTTATCTACCGTTAAGCCTTGGCTGCTATGTACTGTTGAGCAATAATCATGATCAAGGTGGTTTTTATCCTTGGTATCAAAAATATGTACGTCATTAGTTTTAACGTCTCTTGCTGTAAAATGGCTCTTGGCGACTGTTTCAACGATGAGTTTATCACCTGTGGTTGTACCTTTTTCACTATCACCTTTTGTTATTTTTAGCTTGTCACCTTTGGAGACTTCCATTTTTTTAGACTCATAAGCACTTAGTCGCTCCCTGGTAGGGTTAAATTTTATCTGTTCGCCCTGCCCATTTTCTACAATCAGTAAGTGTTTTTCAGTGCCGACCACTTTGTATAACTCACCTTTTTTAAGATCTGAATTATTGGGCTTGGTCTGCACTTCAATTAATGATCCTTCTTTATAGTATTTAGCGTGTTTCATTTCAGCCTGTGACATATCAACCCGTTTAAGCTGTTCTGTCTCATGCCCTGCATTTTTTACACCCATAGCTTCACGAATATGGTCATTAATATAGTCTTTATCTTTATTTGTACCCGTTACAATTAAGGTCTTATCGCGCTCTTCATCACTATAATTCATATAGCGAGTCACAAGCATATCTAGCCTATCTTCTTTGTTTTTGACCTCATGAACAGATTTCGATAACGTTTGTATTGATTGCTTTGGTTGGTCTTTAGCTGCCTGACTGACTGCTTTTTTCAATGTTTCATCTTTCTGCCTTTGGATTTCATCAATAATAGCCAAACTCATTTTATTGTCTTGCAGAAGATCAAAAGGTTTACCTGCATTAATGGCTTTGGTCTGCTGTATATCGCCTAATAGCACTACCCTAGCATTCCGCTGTTCTGCAATTTTTAATAATTTTTCAGCGTCTTTATTGGGAATAACCCCTGCTTCATCGACTATGATTAAGTCATTCTCATTGATAGCATCTTGCATCGACTGGCTATTAAGTAGTTTTGCCAATGTATGAGCATCATGACCATCTTCTTTTAAAGATTTGACCTGTGCGCCATACGGTGCAAAAACATGAACGTTACTACCCATTGCTTCGACTTGGGGTAATGTTTGCGATAAGGTGTAGCTTTTACCTACCCCAGCATAACCTTGAATACCAACTACCCTATCTTCAGTCGTCAATATAAGCTTAGCAGCTGATTTTTGCCCTTCGTTTAGCGTGGTCTTATCCAGTATTTCGTTAGCGGTGTCGGCTTCCATATAAGATTTTTGACTATTTCTACCATCCTCCATAATCTTTAAAATAGTTCGTTCACTCGCTAAATCTTCTTTTGTGACGTATCTATCTTCCAATGGCAATAACGCACCATGTTTAATATCAGTTTTAATAGCCTTAATAGCGGCTTCTTCACTAAGATTACTATTTTTAATTAGGGTGTTTTTCCATTGATCAATCGTCTTCGCTGTCTCTGTGGTTTTGTCTTCAGATGTTTTATAAAGTTGCTCGGCTTTTATTATTTTGCCTTGTTCGATAAATTCATCTAAAAGCCTATTTGCACTTTGATGATCAACCTCCCCCATCCCTCTGATTAGCGTCTCTCTTATGATTTCAGGACGACTCATATTTACTTTTTTATCTGCCAAATGCTCAACAACGTGGCTCATCAGTTTTTGCCCTGAAAACTCTCTGTTAGGCTCATTTACCATTTTTCCAGGCTCTAAATCTAGCTCTAAATTTTCAGCAACGTTACGCCACCTTTGAGTAAGCTCTGTAGTTGGCGCTTCATATTCAAGCATATCTTTTAAAGACTCTTTAGTGTCCTTTGAAGAGTTGGCTTGTAAGGTGTCGTATTGGTTTTCATCTTCTAGCTGCTGCTGATCATCCAAAATTTTGGTGTCGCTTTGATGCTGAGCGTTATCAAGTGGCTGCGGTGATTGTTTATTTTCAAAACCGAATTTTGCTTTTAACCCACTTAACCCTCTGCTTGGGCTGCTGCTATCTCTACTCCATCGCATTCTTCTAGTTGTGTTGGTTTTGCCGTGGTGTAGCTGAAGCTGTTCGTTATTCTGCAATAACATCTTAGACCGTTCGGTAGCACTTGCCACATCGCTGCCATGCAATTCATGCAAACGGTCGTCTGTGGCATCCTCGCTTCGTCCAGACCTTGAAGTGTAGGACTTAGCGTAACTGTCGCTATCATTGTTCTTGTCGGTTGCGCTATTGGTTTGGGTGGCGCTACTTCCTCGGTCGGCTGCTCGACTTCGGGTGTCGTCTGCTCTGTCTCGGTCGTCTCGTTTTGCACCTCTTCGATTAGACTTGTCGTTAAGCTGGTTTTCAATCTGCTCTTTTTCGCTGACATTTTCTTTTTCCTTTGATTGTGTGTTTAAGGCGTGGCTGGGTAATAAGGCGCTTTCAATGCCCATGCGTCTAGCTGCTTGTACCCATTTATCTTGTATCCAGTTTTTATCAATTTTGCGCTTATGCTGTTTGGTCGTGAAGTTCGCCATTTGGCGCTCTTCTTTACTGGCGGTTTCTCTTGTTAAACCTCTTTTAGCTAAAGCTTCTTCAATCTGTTTTGATCGCGTACTAAACTGGGTGATTTGCTCACGGCTGATATGGGCTAGGTCGAAAGTACCATTGTCATTAAGCCTTACGTCATACCCCAACTCTTTACACTTTTTAGCTAAGTTTGTTTGGTATGCTTGGCTTGCTTCAGGAATTTTTTTAACCAGCTCATCGTTATGTAAGGCGCGATAAGCTCCGTCACCTCGTTTAGTAATATTGAGTACCACAGAATGAGTATGTAAATGTGGGTCGTTGTTGCGGTTGGTGTCATGACGAAACATAGCAACTGCTATGTTGTTGGTGTTTTCGACTCTCGTTTTTCCAGCGACTTTTTTTCTTGCTTGGGCGTTACCTTCAATCATAGCCAGTGACTCTTTCACCGCTTCATGATGCGCTTCGATAAGGCGATTATCTCCTGCAACCAACGCTTGAATGCTTACTGATTTTGGCGCATTAAACGTTAGATCCATACCAAGGCGATCATTAGCTGATTTTTTCTTGGATGATGAGTCTCTTAAAATCTTATCTTTATGATGCCCATCGAGCATTTGAGTAAAGTCGGTTTTCTCAACCGATCCATTTAATTCAAGGTCAGCTGCTAATGCCCCGTACCACTCTGACGGCTGTTTTTCTCTCGTATAGTAATCATCTTTTTCTTCTTGATAATAACTATCAATGGCTTTAGTGACTTTGCCGTCACTGGCATCTTTACGGGTGATTGATTTAGGTGAGATCATTTATAAGTCGCTATCAACAAAAGGTTTATTTATTTTTGCATACTCTTTATATTCCGATTTAAAACGGCAAATTGGGTAATTTCCAGCAAAAGAGATAATGCCTTCTAAGTTGGGCATTGATGCTATTTCTGAAGGCATAATCACACGCTCACGTTGAGCCTGTTCGCTTTTAGATCGTGTCGATACGCCTTTACTCATGGATTTATTGATACTCTCTCTCAATACTTCATGCTCGCCTAATGCCCTGCTCATTTCCTCTGAAGTTTCTGAGTCTGTTTTAGATCCACCCATGACTACCAATGACCTAAAGTTACTCATTAAAACGGTCGCGCCTTCTCTGCCATATATTTGTTTTAACTGTGATATGGATTGAACCCCAGCAACAACACGTAAACCGTTTTTACGTCCTTTGGTCAAGGCATCGTCAAGGCTACCGATGTTATCTAAACTGGCAAGCTCATCTAAGAATAGCCATATCTTCCTGTCTTTGTCTTCATCTAAAGATAAAACAGAAGAGCAAACAATATCAATCCAGGCACTAATAATCGGGGTCAAGGCTGATTTTTGCGACTCCTTCCATGTAATGAATAAGTTACCTTTGCCTTTTTCTAAATAATCCCGTATTGAAAAATCCCCATAAGGCATTTCTTTAAAAATCGGTAAGCGCGAAGATAGAACAAAACGCGCAGAACCTAATGCCTTTTCTGATCCCTCAATAAACATACTTTCTGCATCCGTACCTACAAGCTTGCCTTTTAAGGCTTCAGCACTTATTACAGTTGATAAGTTGGTTACTTCATTCATTGAAGGATTTTTGCCAATACCTTTACTAACTTTCAAAACTTTCATTACTGACTCTAACATCACCCTAGCAAAACCATTCCATTCTTCAGATGATGAGTCTGCTGACTTAGGTACAATTGATCTTGTATAATTTCGATAATCAAATGCTGCTTTTATTTCATTAAATATTGACCATCCTCTAGTACGTTTATCAAAAGGATTAAGTAGAACATCACCTTTTTTTGCAAACTTACTAAACATATCTGCATTAGGATCAACAATAACTAATCTATCACCACGATTAATAGCGCATTCTATCATTTCTCTTAATGTTACTGATTTACCTGCACCAGTAGAACCGTTAAGTAAAAGATGTAAATTCTCAATATCTGTTGGAATTGGTACACCTGATATAGTAATTTGTTCCTTATCTTTTTCTTTAGTCATTTCAGAAAGTTTTTCTTTCGTAACGATTTTTGTACCTCTTAAAAACTTTTTATATTTATGACCTTTAAAGCCTGGATCATCAAGAAGTCCTGCAAATTTTGCAACAACAAAAGTCATAATTAAAGTGGTTATATAAATTAATACTAAACGCCAGTCTTCAAAAGCAATTGTTTTATTAAAAGCATACTGTATAAATTTAAAAGTATTCTCTTTGGGCATATCATGAAGCTTTGCCAATGCGACTAGCCAAGTAAGCACTGGTACTACTATCATAAGTAATATGAGAGTAAATATTCTCTGAGCCTTATTCACTTTTAATCCTCCAAACTATTGTAGGCTTCAATCCCTGCTTTATTAACCAATTTTTGAGCATTGGCTACCTTGTTGGGCGCTCCAACTTCTCTTAATATCAATAAAGACTCTAGTACGATAGGCAATAGTTTTTTTAGAATATCACTTTGCTCTTGGCTATCAGTTGTCACCTCTGATCTATTGCTGGAAGACTGTAATAATTCGAGTATTTCGCTCATATCAATTTTCATAAGCTGAAGGTCAGTAATAAAACTATTGGTATCTGCTTCAAGTTTTTTCTTTAGATAGCCACCTGGGGTTTGCCCTGACTCTGCTGCTATTGCTTCTAATTTTAGATAAACTTCAGGCTTTAGTCTAAACGCTACGGTTGGGTTTGTCATATTTATTCCTGTTTGCGGATTGCAAACACTATTATACTATATAAATCATAGATTTAAATCATTTTTGTTTGCACTTTGCAAGCAGAAAAAAGCGTTAGAAGTCATGTAAGTTTATGATTTCTAACGCTTTTTTGCATCCCGATAGGGTGCGTAAGGTGTAGTCATAATTTTCTTTATAATTATGACCGCTTTTAGTGGTTGAAAGAGCTTTATTTTCAACCATAGTGGCTATTTTTGATAAAAAATAGCCATAAGAGCGTTACTACTACCCATTATGATTGAATTATGATTAATAAATGATTAAATTATGATTGAATTATGATTAAATAATCTTGACTTATCGTAAAATCGTGCAATAATGAGTTAAATATGATTAGATTATGATTGAATTATGATTGAATTATGATTTTTTAAGAAAAAATGTGTTATTATGCTTCTAAAGCTAAGTGAGGTAGTAATGAGATGATTAAAAAAAAGAAGGTTGCAAGGTTTCGTGAGCTTTATGATGTTATTAATGTCTTGCTCGACTCTTATACTTACGATGACGTAGTAGAGATTTTAGATAGAGATCATGATTTTAAAATACAAGTAAATACGTTGACTCATTATGTTTACAAACATAGGAAGATGCTTAAAGAGTTAGGTGATGTAAATGGTAATCACAAGCCAACTTCAGAACCTAGTAGTATTCCTGTAGAAGCAAGCAAAAGTTCAGTAGAAAAAAACGATAGTGTCGAAGACGCTAATAGCAGCTCAGATGAGGATTATGATGATTTGGACGCTGCTATAGAAAGAGCAAAGAAAAAAGTTAGCACTAAATCACATGGTAAATCAATTCTTAATAGAAGATAGGGAAAGTTATGTCTAAATCAAAAGATCTTAAAATTGCGGTACTCAATTATAGCGGCAATGTTGGTAAAACAACTATTGTAAATAATTTACTTGAACCACGTTTATTAGATACTCCAATTATTGCTGTAGAGACAATTAACGATGATGGTACTGATCAAATTAAGATTAAAGGCAAAGATTATGGAATGCTTCAAGATGAAATGTTGATTAATGATAGATTGATTGTTGATATTGGCGCTTCTAACATTGAAGAGACAATGAGATTGATGAAGCAATATAAAGGTAGTCATGAAGACTTCGATTATTTCTTAATACCTACTGTTCCTGACGGCAAGCAACAAGTTGATACTGCATCAACTATTAAAGCACTTAAAAAAATGGGCGTTCCATCTGAAAAAATAAAAATAGTTTTCAATAAGGTTGATGAAGATATAGAAAAAGAGTTTGATGTGATTATAGAAATCGCTAAAGCAGCAAAATTATCTATACCAACTGTTGGAATAGAATATAGTGCCGTTTACCAAGAATTACGTGACAGTGGGAAGACAATGGCTGAATTATTAGCAATGACTGATTTACGAAAACAAATAAAAGCGACAAAAGATCCTGCTGAAAGAATTAGCTTAGCAGCTCTCATTGGCACTCAAAGATTAGCTGATAGCGCCCAAGAAAACCTTGATGCGGTATTCAAGGATTTATGCCTATAATCAATTTATACCAGCTGGCAAAAATTACCCATCGTCTGCTGACGATGGGTTCTTTAAATGTTTTTTTGGGGGAATAATTATGAGTAATGGTGGCGGTAGAAATACAATCCGTGAAGCTATGGCTGCTCATGCTTTAGAAGAGATTGATGATTTGCTGGATAGGGTAGAGATTGCTACAGCTCAATCAAAGGATTTAGTCGAGTCGATACCCAGTTATTTTGAAGACGCAAGCAATGAAGTTGCTGATATTATTAAGCGTGGCGTTGAAGCTGATATTGAAAATGCTCATAAGCGGCTCATTACTGTTCATAAGCAAACTAGCGAGTCTATAGAAGTATTAAGGCGCTTAACGGCTCAATTAAGCTCACTAGACAAGCGTATTGAGAAAAACAGCGATACCCTACAGCAAGCACTAATCATCGGCGCTAGTGCGTTTGTAGGGGGTTTTTTGGCGGTGCTTATTGGTCTGTTCTTCTTTTCTTAGTTTTAAAATCGAAAAGTTTTCGTACTTCTTCAATAGTTAAGACTTTCTGAGGATCGGGGAGATCACTAGGTATCTCAATTAATAGTTTTTTAGCGACATTAGAAACAAAAGGTTTTCTATTTCCTGGCAAGCTTCTTACTGCCCACTTCACTAAGTCTTCACTACGACATTTAACCATATAGGCGCACTCTATACGATCTCTATCACTTGCGATAATCACGCCCAACTCGTTAGTTTTCATAATCATACCTAATAGATCATTTTATGACATATATTATATAACGTAGGCATAACTTTGTCAAAGAAATAAGGGCTTTATTTACTTATAAACCATAGGTTTGTAAGTAGCTGGCACAAATTTAGGGCTTATCTTATAGTAAGGATGCTGATTTGTGACCAATAAGAAAATCGTCCAATTTTGGATACTTGGGTTCTTCTTTTCATGCTCATAGGCTGATATGGTCGTCTTACTGGTTAACTGCATAATATCAGCCATTTCCTGACCTGTAAGCTTAGCTTTAACACGGTATTCTCTGCGCTCTTTGCCTGACGCTGGCGCTTCAATTAATAAGCTGCCATAATTTTTTTGACGTTGCGTTAACAGATATTTTGGATGACTATCTGTTATTAAGCTAAACAGTGAGAATGTACGTGGGTCTAAATCAAATTCTCCACTTTCAAAACGACTTATTAAATTTTGATTGTTTAACCCCAATGCGTCTGACATATTTTGTTGAGATCCACTACTAAATTTTAGACGAAGCTTAGTAAATTTTTCTCTATCATGGTCAAAAGGTATTACCACGCCATGCCATTGAGTTGTTTGTTTGCTTTTCATTTTATATTCCTTAGATGTTTATATTTTTGCTTAGGTTATTTAGGCTTATATAATACAAGGCTAATTATTTAGCCTTGTATTATATGACGTAGGTATAACCTTATCAAGTCATACCTATAAAATATTAGAATTAGAAACTGAAGGCTAGTTGTATCACTTCATCAGTAGCGTACTTCACTGGATCAAAATCAATTATTTTCGTAGCTGGCTGCTCTACTGGCTGCTGCTGTACGGCTGTATCTTTTCTTTGACGCTCTAACTTTCCAGCCCATCCATACATCACATAAGCTGGGGTAAACCATATCTCATTAGTTTCAAGCGTTAAGCTATTGCCTACTATCACTTGCGCTGGCACATTCCATAAGCTTAGCTGTATATAGCACATTAAAGCAGCGGTACGGTCTATATCTATCGCTTGTACCCACATTGTTTTTGCTGGATTATAGCCTTGCTCGATCACATTTTTAACGGTTGCTAGTACCATGCCCCCAGCTCCGCAAGCATTTTCAAGCAAACTAAAGAAGGGTTTATTTTTCAAAATATCTTTGATATTAGGACATTGCAAATTTGCCATTAACTGACTAACTGAGTCTGGCGTAAAAAACTGACCTTGCTCTTTATCGCCCAGCTCTAAATTCATATAGATTTCGCCTAGTGCATCGTGTGGATAACTTTGTAATAAATCGACTAGCAAACCTAAGTTTTCAGCCATTAAAAAGCGATCTTCTTCATCATAAGTTTTAATGATAGATAAATAGCGGTCTTCTCGCTGCTGATCAAACCATGCCCCTTGATTGTGAAGGCTGGCTGCTGATAAGTAGATAAAATCATCAAAAACACGGTATCTTTTTTTATCTCGCGCCATTGTATTAAGGTTTTTAATCAATGCTTTTTGCTTATCCATCTTACTATCTCCACTTTGTCGGTTAAAACCTCCGACTGGCTCGGTCTCCACCT
>TARA_R110002051_G_scaffold323981_1_pt1 | contig 17256 bp, 33 predicted proteins | sample TARA_R110002051 | Tara Oceans TARA_R110002051 (sample SAMEA4397023) | marine metagenome | biome: Polar Biome; feature: [MES] marine water layer (ENVO:01000295) within the mesopelagic zone...; material: water (ENVO:00002006), including particulate matter (ENVO:01000060) such...
TGGATTAAATTCAGAAGAAATTAAAATGCTTGAATCTTTTGCTCCAAATCTTCCAAAGGTTACTAAAAAAGAAGCTGATCTTTTAGCAGAACGTACTCCAGAAAGAGAAACAAATTTAAAAGAACTATTAGAAGATTCAGTTGAAAAAAATCCATTTTATAGAGCTACTAGAAATGGATTTCAATTTGAATATGAAGAAGCAGCAGTCATGCCTTTTGAAACTGGTATGCATGTAGGGCCTTTAGAACAAGCAGACGTTATGGCTGCAAGAGGATTTGGATATAAGTTTGATCCTTTTTTTGATACATATAAAGATTTAAAAGAAAAAACACGCGAAGAATTTCAATACGCAAATAACGTAGCTGATACAGATACTGCGTCTGATTCATTTGTACGACCAGTTTCTATTAACAAAGGTTACGTTTTTGTTAAAAGACCATTAACTATTGATGATGATTTTGGATCGTGGAAGGCTGAAGATTTAATTGAAGATGCGCAACAACTTAAAAGTTTAATTAATTCTATGGTAAATGCTAATCCTTCATTACGAGTAGATACAATCTTACCAGAAATAAAAAAAATACAAAGACTCTCTAAGAATCACGGAGATTGGGAAAGTAGTACTGACCTAGATGCTATGGATGAATTTTTATATGCCGCAAAAAAACAAATAAGATTAGCACATTTAAATAATCAATTTAAAGATATGATTAAAAAGTTTGGATTTGATTCAATACGATATAAAAATGTTTTTGAAACTCCTAAAAATAAAAAACCTAAATACTCTTATATTTTATTTGAACCTAATCAATATAAAAGTGTAGGAGCTAGTGAGTTTGATATAGGAGATCCTAGACAAAACATACGAACAGGTGGACTTTTACGAACATTACAAAGGAAAAAAGCAGCATGAGATATGAGATTAAAAAAGGTGATACTCTAAGTGGTATAGCTAAGAAGTTTAAAACATCTTGGAACCAACTTGCAAGAGACAATAAAATTATGAACCCTGATAAAATTAGAGCAGGTAACTCTATTATTGTACCTGAAATGGAAAGACCTTCTACATTAGAAGCTCAGGTTGCTGTTGCAAAGCAAAGACCTCCAATAAAACAAGCAGCTATACAAAGATCTAAAGAAGATCTTACAAGACCTCCAAAGGAAAAAGGAATAAACTTTTCTTTGTTCCCTCAAGCTCAAGCTATGCCTAAAAAAACAACATCTTATAAAGTTAAAAAGGGAGACACCTTTAATGCTATTGCTAAACGTAATGACATGACACCTGATCAATTAGCTGAGTTAAATAAAGGAATAAAAAATAGAGGAAAAATAAATCTGGGTCAAGAAATTAAATTAAAAGATGATCGTGGTTTTTTTGGGAAAACATCTGATTATTTATTTGGAGAAGATGAGCCTGTTAAAAAATCAATTATGTCTAAACCAGAAAAAAGAAATGAACCAATAGTTCCTACTAATGTAAGACAACTTGTTTATGATGTTTTTGGAGGAGAAGAAACTATAACTGAAAAAGATTTAAAAACTTCTGAAATAAAAGCTTTGCAATCAGCCGTAAAATCAGCACAAAAAAGAGGATCTTCTGCTATAGAATATAAAGATTATGGTACTCAAAGGGAAGGCGAAAGTCAATATACTGATGTTGGTGCAGCGGGTAGTAATAAGAGTATACTTAGTAAGCTAGGAGATTCTTCATATTCTATGAAGACTCTTATAGGTCAAGGAGGTATTACTAAAAATGAAAAGGGTGAAACTATTATATTAGATAGCTATAATTTTAATAATGCTGTTGATGGTTCTTTTTGGGATTATTTAAAGGATGCTAGAGGTGCAGGTACAAGTTTATATGCTCAAGCTAGGACAATAGGTAAGCATTTTGGTAGTAGTGAAGGAGAAGGAAGTCCTATTGCTATTAATTTAGGAATTATTTAATGTACAAATACTTTACAACAGACGAACTTAAATGTCAACACTGTGATGAAGAAGGTATTGATGATTACTTCATGGCTAAGGTAGATAACCTACGTGAAGAGTTAGGCTTTGTATTTCCTGTTACTAGTGGGTATAGGTGTCCAGAACACCCCATAGAAGCTCGTAAGAAGGCCGCAGGAGCACACACGACAGGTAAGGCTGTAGATATAGGGGTCAGTGGAAACGAAGCTTATATTTTGATAGAGGCTGCTATACGGGATAACTTCACAGGGATAGGAATTAACCAGAAGGGTAAAGGTAGGTTCATACACCTAGATATTATACCTAATTCATCTAGTTCTCCTCGTCCTTGGATCTGGAGTTATTAGTGGTCTTATATACTGAAGCATTATTAACAATGTTGTATTCTGTTTATATAAAACATCAAGCTAAAACAGGAGATTACTTAATGTCTTTAGAATATTTTAGATTAATGTTTGAAGAGCAACAAGAAGTAATAACAAAACTATTAGAGCAAGACGTTACCCCTAAATTAAAAACAGAGGAAAAGATATGGCACTAGGGATAGGAGCTATCGTACAATCAGTAGCAGGTCTAGGACAGACATGGCTAGAGGGTAAGGTTGCTAAGACTAAAGCTAAGGCAGAAGCTGAAGCAGCAGTCATGGTTAAGCAAGCTGAGAGTGTAGCTGATTGGGAAACTGCAATGGCTAGATCATCTAATCAATCTTGGAAGGATGAATGGCTAACAATATTATTTAGTATACCATTGGTACTAGCATTCATACCCTCTACAGTACCATATGTAGAAGAAGGTTTCAGAGTCTTACAAGGTATGCCAGAATGGTATCATTATGCATTGAGTGTAATTGTAGCTGCATCATTTGGAGTTAGGTCTGTCATAGGCATAATGAATAAGAAGAAACAGTAGTGGTCTTTGAGTCCATAGCAGCAATTACAGCAGCACTATCTGCTCTAAATGGATTGATTGGACAAGTTAAAGAAACTGGAGGACATGTTGGTTCTGTCTTAGATAGGATGACAGGCATCCAAGATGGAATGAATAAGATAGAGATTGAGAAAAGAGAAAGTCTTACTCAACCTTTAAGCCCTCAAGATGCTATGAAACTTGCTCTTGCTCGTCAATCTGTAGATCGCTATAATGAAGAGCTAAGAATGATATGTCACATGAGTAATGACGGGCAGAAGTTTTGGGATAACTATCAGAATGCTTTAAAAGAATCTAGAGAAAGACATGCTGCATCTGTTAAAGCTATAATAATAAAGAAGAAAGAAAGAAAGAAATTGCTACATGATATTTTTTTATATACTTCTGTATCTGCTGTTGGTCTACTTGTTGCAGGTATTATTATATCACTCGTTGTAGCATTACTTACGTGACAGTAATGGCATTTATGCTAGTGGTTATTATAAATGGGAACACACTAGAAAATCAAGGATGGTATTTTAAAGATGTATATAGGTGCAATCAATTTGCACATGCAATAGAACACGGTAACGTGCATTCTAGGGATAACAGGTCAAGGCAGAATAACATATCTGCTTACTGTGTTCCTATAAACCTTCCTAAGACTACACAGTTTTGGGATTAACTCAACCATATGGAGGTAATAAGACTTACAAACTATGACAAAATTTATACTTGTGATTATTTTAAATTCAATCCCACAATCAATTCAAGTATTCGACAATAGAGAGCAATGTAATAATGTTGCTAATCTAATAAGAAAGACTGAAAAAGTAGATAGCTATTGTGTTCCATCTCAAATAGAATCAATAGTTAGAAACGTAACTAAAATAGGATAAACTAACATGGCCCATGAAACTAGAAGAGCTTCTTTAATTAAAAAGCATAATCTAAAGGGAGTGAATAAGCCTAAGAGAACTCCTGATCATAAAACTAAATCACATATGGTTTTAGCACAGGAAAAACATACTTTAAAACTAATTAGATTTGGTGAGCAAGGTGCTAGTACAGCAGGTAAACCTAAAGCTGGAGAGTCTGATAGAATGAAAGCTAAACGTAAATCTTTTAAAGCAAGACACGGTAAGAATATTGCTAAAGGAAAGATGAGTGCAGCTTACTGGGCTAATAAGGAGAAATGGTGATGAGCATGGAAGATTTTTTTAACGTGCCTGAAATGCCTGAGACTAGTGTACTAAAAACTAATGCAGATGTTGTATCTCATATATCAGAAGCATTAGCGAACACAGATGACTTAGAATTATCTCAACTTATGTTTCAGATGTTAAACAAACACTCTCAAGTTGTACTTGAAACAAGTCAAAAGATAATGAGTAAATATAAAATGCATTTGCAGTCAGTCAAATGATAGAACCTACATCATCTTCAATCCCTGTAGGGACATGGGCCAAACATAATTCTGTTGAGTTAGTTACTACTGATAAGAAACATAATCAAGAACAAAAATTACAGACAATCTTTAGGACTGTTTACTATGAGTTTGCTGATGGTAAAGTGCAGTTAAAAAATTATACATCGCAAAATTCTACTATAAATTTAATTGCCTAATCCAAAGTAAAAAGAATAATAATATTAAAGATGGTTGTATTATTATAAATATAATAATATTAGCTAACTCATACCCCCATCCTGTTATTTCTCCTATTACTTGTAATATATAAACACAAAAATTAAATAACTCGTTTATCATTTCAAAGCATCCAACTCACCTTCAAGATAACCATGTACTTTTTCTAATTTTACGCGGCCCTCTTGAATAATTTTTCTCATTAATACTTTATCTTGTCCTTTAAATATAGTATCTATTTTATCTTCAGGCAGTCCACTTAATTCAGTAATTACTTGCCCTCTACGATTAATAAGTATTTTAAAAGATAATATATTTCCTTCGCTCATTGTGCAAGCTCTGCAAAAGCTACTGATTCTACGCTACCTCTAAGGCCAGCTTTCATATAAGAAGTTGCTCTTCCCTCAAAGAAGTTCTGGTGTTCTACACCTAAGACATCATCCAACCATGTAAGAGGATTAACTTTAACATTGTAGTTAGGCTTCAATCCTAGTTGTAATAACCTTCTATCTGCTATGTACCGTATGTACTGTTGCATTTCTTTCTTGGTTAGTCCTTGCATATCCCCCATCTCAAACACTAGATCTAAGAACCTATCTTCTAGGGCAACCATTTCTCTACAGGCTTGGTACAGTTCTTTCTTTAGATCATCTGTCCACAACTCTATGTTCTCTTGTATGTACTCTCTAAAGAGTTGTGTCATTGCTTCTACATGTAAGGACTCATCTCGTATACTGTATGTGATTATCTGTCCCATACCTTTCATCTTTCCAAATCTTGGGAAGTTTAATAATATTATAAAGCTGCTAAAGAGTTGTAGGCCCTCAGTAAATCCTGAATAGACTGCTAAAGCTTTAGCTATAGATTGTTTATCTTTGGTAGATACCTTTATGTTTTGTATGTACTCATGCTTGTCTGCCATAGCCTCGTACTCAGAGAAAGCTTTATACTCCAACTCAGGCATACCTACAGTGTCCAATAGAAGACTGTAGGCGTGTTGGTGTATGGACTCCATGTTGTTAAAGGCTCCCATCATCATACGAGCTTCAGGCTTCTTAAAGATTCTCATGTACCTGTCAACATAACCATTACTTACATCTACATCTGATTGAGTGAACAGTCTAAATATTTGAGTCAGTAAATTTTTATCTGCATCACCTAACTCCTGCCAATCTTGTACATCATTATGTAGTGGTACATCTTCAGGGAACCAGTGCATCTGGTTTTGTTGTGAGTAATAGTCAAACATCCAAGGATGATCAAACGGTTTATAATAATCTCTTGTCCCTGTCAGACTCATAATTTAATTCCTTCTATTGTATTTAATTTTTCTTGTGCGGTAGCTAAAGAACCAACTAGATCATCAATGTCTTTAGATATGTTAGGGTGTTCTGCTACACCCACACTATTTTCAAAGTAAGTGCTTAGGTTAGCTTCTATTATAGCTATCTCTGCTATGTACTGTAGCTTTAAAGCTGTTATGTATTTATTTATCATATTTTTCCTTATATTTCTCAGTTAAATAATCTTTGTATTTAACTGTGTAAGTTACAAAAGATAATCTTTCACTAAGAATATCATTGTTCTCATCACAATAATCTAACCACATCCTAACACAAAAACTATGGTAAGTGCTATTCACCCTCCTGTACCATTGCTTGCTTCATATCATATGCAGATAAATTATTAAGTGGTGTAATCCAATCTAAAGGTTTACCCACAAATTCCTCATAACAAACAAATTCTTTTCTCTCACTTATGTAGTACTGTGCATTTTCAAAACTCATACAAGGCTCCCTAGTTTATTATTAATTTCCCAAAGCATGTAGATCACAAAGCCTAAGCCAATAGACAAGACAGTATGATACCATATCCACCTGACTTTGTATATCCTAAGTTCTAATCTACGCTCATCTTCTGCTAACTTGTGATACTCCAACATATCTTTAACACGTTTTATTAAATCAAACAAATTACCCTTCACAACTAAGACACTCCATATCCTCCAAGTTTATTCTAGGTATCCTCACGTTTACATTCTCAGTAGTTCTTGCCGCATCTGATCTTAAATAATATAAAGACTTTAACTTATTAGCTCCAGCCCAATGTACACTATTAACATAATCAAGATAAGCATCATGGATCTCTTGCGGTTCCGTAGTCTTTGGGAAAGTAAAGAAAAGATTAACGCTTTGACTTTGGCAAATATATTGTTGTCGTTGATGGGCATGTTCTATAATCCATAGTTGATTTAACTCAGGAGCAGTCATAAATATTTCTTTCTCTTCATCAGATAGCTCTTCTAAGTGTTGAATAGATCCTAGATGTGCTGCTATATCTTTCCAAGTCTCTTCATTATTTATTCCTTTTTTCTTGAGAAGTATTTCAAGATACTTGTTCTTAACTTTGTAACTCCCTGTAAGGGTTTTGTGCGTAAAAACATTAGCACGTTGTGGTTCAATACTAGGACTTGTTCCACCGCAGATAATACTACTACTGGCATTAGGAGCAATAGCCAAAAGATGAGAATTCCTGAGAGAACTACCAACCATATCAGGAGCTTCCCCACGTTCCTTAGCCAATCTTTTGCTAGTAGATAAAGCTTTTTCTTTGATATGAGAGAAAGCCCTGTGATTGAAACTTGTAGCGTACATACTCTCAAAAGGAATTCCATTACGCTGTAAGTAACTGCAAAACCCCATCGCACCAAGGCCAATTGCACGTTCTCTGTAAGCTGAGTAAGCGGCTTTAGCAAACCCTTTGTTAGACTCTTTGACATAATTTTTAAATCTCCTATAAGGTATACTATACTTTCCTAGTATGGTTGTATCTTCTACTGAATGTTCTATGAAGTGTTCTAATACATTATCTAACATAGTTATCATGTCATCAATAAACTCTTCTGAATCTTTCCAATCGTCAAAGTATTCTAAATTAACAGAACTTAAACAACATACTGCTGTACGCTCTTCATTGGTTGGTAATGTTATCTCTGAACATAGATTACTTTGATCTACTTTTAGTCCTATCTTTTTCTGTTCCTCTGGTAGAGCTTCATTACACCTATCTAAATTAACTATGTAAGGTTCCCCTGTCTCCGCTCTAGTATTAATTGTCTGCCACCATAGATCTCTAGCCTGTACAATTTTAATAGCCTCTTTACTCTTAGGATCTATCAGTCTCCATTCAGAATTAGATTGTACAGCTTTTAAGAACTCATCGTTTATAGTTACAGCATTGTGTAAATTTAAACATTTACGATTAAGATCTCCTCCAGTAGTCTTACGCATATTAATAAACTCTTCTATCTCTGGATGAGATATGTCCATGTATGCTGCATATGATCCTCTTCTTGTTACACCTTGATTGAAGGCTAACATTTGAGAATCTACGACATGCATGAAAGGGATAGAACCAGTAGATTTGCTACCGTTAGAAGTGCTAACACCATTACTCCGAATGCTAGACCAACATCCACCGATACCTCCACCTCCACTTGCCAACCATATGTTCTCGTCATAGTGATCAGAAAGACCAGACCTTGAATCAGGAACAGAATTAAGAAAACAGCTAATAGGGAGGCCACGACTAGTTCCTGCGTTAGAAAGTATAGGGGTGCTAAAACCAAACCAATGATCACTTGAGTAGTTATAAAGTCTTTGTGCAAGATTGAAGTTAGTAGTTCCTTTATAAGTTGCACAGTAAGTAGCAGCCCTAGCGAAAGCTTCTTGAGCATGAGTTTCATTCTCCCAAAAGTATCTATCTTTAAGTGTATCTAAAGAAAAGTTAGTTAAGTTTTTTTCTTTGTCATAATCAATTTCAATCCCTAGATAAAATTGTTTCCCTATCTTGTTGGCGTTTGTCATCCTTGTATTCCTTTTTACTTTTATGTTTATTTTTTGCTTTATCTTTCTTGTGAAATTTTTCTTTTCGCTCTGCTTTGCGATCCCAAGACACTTTTATTCTCCTTTAAAAAGTTAAGTAATCTTTTTTCATACCATCCAGCTTTCTCTAAATCTTCAATAGGTTTTCCTTTATAACGCATTCGCCATCTATATTTCATAGAGTTGCCACGCAAGTAACCAATGTACTCATCATCTGTGAGCATAGCTTCTATAGCTTCAATGCATTCCACTGCCCCATTATTATAATGTTCAGGATTATTCACGTTATCTTTAAGTTGTTCAGATACATTTTCAATGTATTCAGTTTGGTGGTTAAATATATCTGTTTCTAATTTAGTATCTAAAGCATCAATACTTTCTTGATCTGTCAATCCTTTTCTATTATAGTTATCAGGGTCTTTTTTATCTTGAATACGTTTACGATTGTAAGCATCCCATTCCTGTGGTGATACATCATCAATGCTTGCGTGATTCATTCTTGCTCCTTATTAAGTTTAGCTTTAACATTTATCCAAGAGTCAGGTATACTTTCTTCACTATACCACTTGAATCCTTTTGACCACGCCCATTCCCCATGTGATCTTTTAGTACCGTCCTTACGTCTTTTTGCTTGTGGCATTGGAGCATTAGGCTCTGCAAATAAAAAAACTAATTCAACATTTTCAGGAAGTACCTTTTTAATCCATATGTATTTATTATATTCTCCGTAATCCCAGAATCTACCTTTAGATTCTAGTAGTATTTTCTTACCATTTATTATACGAACAAAGTCAGGATGATATTTATGTTCAACAATATAATCAACAGGTTTTTCTTTATGATGTTTCCAATCAGTAAGTATGCTTGTATGTAATACATACTCCCAGTTAGAATCATAACCTACTATAGGTTTCTTTTCTTTAGGTCTTATCGCTCTTCTTTTCCTAGCACCTGATTTAATTTTCATATAATATATCTTTTATATGTATTATTAAACTTATCATAAGTAAGAGTATTAATATCAACTCCGCTCTTATACATTTTCTTTATAATTTTAGTCGTCCACTTATAAGAGAAGTTACTCAACCTAACAGATTTATTTTTTATAAAGTAACCTTGCTCTGGTAAATATTTTTTTATATCTTTAGAAGATATAGATTCTTCTTCAGGTAATAAAGTTAGAAGCCATTCTTTTAAAATATCTTCTGACTTCCTGTGTATTTTTTTCATAGTTTTTTTATTCATACTTCCTCTACCTTTGGGGTTACTACTACTTTAGTAAGATAGACAGGCCCTTTAGAATATTTAAAAGTCCTAAGCCCTGACCCATCATTAGAATTATCATGGCATTTAAATTTAAAAGAACAGTAGGAACATTGCCTTGGTAATTTCATATTACCTTTCGCTCCTTCTGGGATGGGATCGTAGCATAGTTCGGGAGGGGTGTCAAGTTTCATGCTTGATTTAAGATATTTAATTCTACTATTAATATTTATTTTATCTAAAGAATCTGGCTGATGGAAACACAGTTCCCCACTATCCTTAGATATAACAAGAAATCCTCCATTAGAAGTTCCCTCTGCTTCCTCATACCCTGATAGTTGTCCTAAGTAACCAAAGGGATCATCTTCAGATAAGGTTCCTTTTTGAAACTTATCAAAAGATATTCGTGATGCAGTCTTTACATCTACTACTTCTCCATTAATTTTACAATCAATATGACCACTAACTCCTTTAACATTAACTTCTTTTTGTTCATCAGAAACATTATAACCTGCAAGTCTTGTAAGCATCAGAGCTACTGCCTCTAATAGATGCCCATATAAAAATCTAATTTGATTAGATGGAGTAATATTATTTTCAGTAGGATTTTTATTTTCAAACCACAACTGCCTAGCAGGTTTACCTACATTAGACATTCTTAATGTAAAACTTTTATTTCTTTTTGAAGGTCTTGCCCACTGTAATAATGCCTCTCTAATATCTTCAACTGTCCTATCTATTTCAGCATCAGATATATTTATAGCATCACCTTTAGATAAAGGAGTAAGACTGCTATATATATTATCTACTAGATTATTTAAATTTTTAGATTGTGAGTTCAAGTTGCTCATGTATGTCCTTAATAAATAAGTTATCTAATATCTTTTTAGCTTCTATTGCAGAACAATTAAACCATTCGCTCCTCCAATTAAAATATTTCTTTAGCTCTTCATGTGCATCTGTCTCTGCTTTGCGTCTGTCTTGAAAATCATAGCTATGCACTAAAACAAAATCTCTATGAGGTGAAGCTGTTTGATAAGTTTTTAATCTATCGTTAGCATCAACGGCCATCCCTATCTTAACCCAATCTTTAAAATGAGAGTTAGTTATTATATATACTTGTCCTGTTAAGTTAGCTTTATAATTTTTAAGTGAACTAAATGCAGCATCATCAAAAGATTTGTACCTACCTGCTTTATATAAAGGATGAGACTTAGGAACATACTTACCATTAATATACATATTAGAATCTATTCTCTTTCTAAGAGTAGAGGCTCTCTCTCTTATATGATTACCTGATTCAATACTTGTACCATCTTTAGGATAGTAGTACCACCATTCCCCATCTATAAATTTATAGCTATCCCTATTCTTTGCATAAGAACTCATTGGGTTAATGGGTTTCAGCCCAGTTTCTTCCGACATTATATTCTCCATTTAGTGGACATTTTAATTTAAGAATAGCACCTGCATCTATAATAGCTTGTACTCCTCTCTTACCTACTTCTTCTGCTTGGTCTTCTCTAGCTTCTACTTGCCACTCATCATGGACATTAGCTACACAGTTAGCATCTAAGTCTCTTATGTAGTATACGAATAATGATAAGGCTTGCTTCATTGCTATTGAACCTGCTCCCTGTAATAATGTATTTAGTGCTGCGTGTTCTGATCTAACAATTAACTTGCGACCATCTAATCCTTTAAGGAAACCTTTTGTTGCCGCTCTTCCAACGCGATCTTTAAGAGATTTGAATGATGGGAGATTATCAAGGAACTGTTGTCTAACTTCTCCAGCATTCTTTGCGTTTCCTCCAAGAATTGTTGACAATTTTTTATTTCCTGCCCCATAGCAGAGGGCATATATGAAAGTTTTTGCCTGATCTCTTGATTCCAATCCTGCAAGGTGTTGATTAGTGGTGTGTATGTCTCCGTTGAGAACTTCATTTGTATACTCCTCATCATTCATGTAATGTGCTAACATTCTTAACTCCAAGCTTGAAGCATCAATGCCAACAAGTTTATAACCTTCAGGTACAATCCAACAAGACCTACACTCTTTACCATATGGAACTCTAATGCTTGGCAACTGAGCAGTATTAGGATTAGAGTGTGTCATGCGTCCTGTTATTGTACCATTATGATTAACAAAACCATGAACCCTACTATTTTTTAATTCTTTTAACCAAGAATTAATTTGTGCTATTCTTTTTTGTAACATTAAATACTCAGCTATTAATTGAGCCTGTGGTATATTCTTAATATTTTTTAATGTACTCTCATCAACAATAGGTTGTTTAGTTGGTGTAAATTTCTTAGGCTTCCATCCAAAATCTTTAAGGTATTCTCCTATTTGTTTACGTGATCCAAGATTAAATTCTGTTTCAATAGATCTCTCAATCTTTTTCTTCTTAGATATTTCCTTATACTCATCATCATTTAACCTAACCTTTTTCTTTAACTCTCTTGATGATGCAAACTTAGAAAGTTTCCCATCATTATTATACATTGCTCTCAAAGTATATACTTCTACTTTTGGTTTGAATATTTTACGAACTGATTTTATTGTATCAGTAAGTTTATCTTCAAGAGAAGCGACAAGTTCTGATGCATATCGTTCATCTAATAAAAATCCATGCTCTCTCTGCTCGCAAAGTATAGTCATTACTTTATGTTCTAAGTCTACAGACTCTTTAGAAAATCCTTTACTTTCTTTCTTTAAGTGTTTGTAAACACTGAAGTTTAACATGACATCATTAACACAGTATTTTAACATCTCATCAGAATAAGCAGAGAATTCTTTGAACTCCATTTTGTTGTGACCTATACGGTAGCCCCATGATTGTAGGCTATGGCTACCTTCTCTAGTCGGGTTAAATAATCTAGATAAAACTAATGTGTCTGTAATCTTTTTAGTTGACAAGTCTACACCAGTTAATTTTTTAATTACAGGTATGTCAAACCCAATTATATTATGTCCAATTAATTTATCTGCTTTCTGTAGAAACTCTATGGCCTCATCAATATGATCTGGATCAAAGGTATGTGCGATACCTTCATCAATATCATAAGCTACAATACACCATATCTTTGTAGCTATGAGACCATCAGTTTCTATATCAAATAATAGATTCATTCTCTTGCATCCATTTCTTTTTGTACATAAGCTAAAGCTTCAGCCTCAGACATTCCCATGTCCAAGGCTTTTTCATATAGATTCTCCATTAAATCTTCTGTGTAATGATTACTCATATATCTTATCCCACATATCAAGATCTCCAAACAACTCCCACCATTCATATATGCTCATCTGTCTATGCCATTTCATATTGTACTCCTAAAAAGGTATGTTGTCATCATTAGTTTCATCGTCATCAGAATCATCAAAGACTTCTGTTAGTCTTCCTGTTTCATTACTGTAGACTAATGATGTTGCGATGCCAACATCTCCTGTATATCTAGACTTTAATACTACCATCTGTGTAGTGTTTGCTACCTCCTTATCCGTTGCCATTTGATTTCTAGCTAAGGCGAGGACGCAATCAGATAACTGAGCTATACTTTGACTACCTCTAAGGTGACTTAGATTAATCTCTGCACCATTCTCATGCCCTCTATTACCATCAACTCTTCTTGGGTGTGCCACTAGTATTAGACCAACTCCTGTCTCCTCAACTAAAGATCTTAGACGAGTCATAATATTATCTATTGCTCTTCGTTCATCTCCTTCTAAAGATGATACAAGCATATGTAAATGATCTACTACTATCCACTTACAACCGCAACCTATGATCATAAATCTAAGCTTAGAAAATATCTCATCTATATCATGTATCCCTAAATGAGCATGAACCCAAACACGATTTTTGTTATCGCCATTATACATCTTAGAAAGGTATCCGTCCAGTTGTTCTTTAGTATACTGTTCTCTTACTTGATCAATATACAAACGAGCATTAGCTTCAATAGATATAATGCCATCTACAGTCCTACGCCAAGACTCTTCAAGAGCCATGATACCTACAGCATCTTTAGTGTGTGAGATTAACCAGTGTTCAATCTCTCTAGTAACAGTAGACTTACCAAGGCCAGTACCACCTGTCAATGTAATAAGTTCGCCTTGTCGCATACCATAGAGTTTGTTATTTAATCCTTCCCAAGGGTATGGTATTGATTCTTTCTTTTCTCTGTTGTGGTATTTTTCTAAGTTGTCAGATATATTTAATACACCAGAAGGCGTATAAATTTTAGAGTCCCACCATGAAGTAACAAAAGTTTGAGTGCGACCTTGTTTTAATATATCGTTAGGATCTTTGAATCCTTCAGGTAATGTTAATATCTTAGCCTTTCCGGGTTTTAAAACTCTAGCTACTCGCCTTGCACTATCTTGACCTACCTTATCACTATCAAAAGCAATAACTACATATTCAAAAGCTTCTAAAAATTCTAAGTTTTCTTTTACATCTTTGACTGCTCCACCTGCTCCATTCTTAATGGAAACTACAGGCCACTTAGATCCTAGCATTTGATAAGCTGCCATCGCATCACATTCCCCTTCAGTTAATGTGACAAACTTACCTTTATTACCGAATAAGTTTTGACCAAATAATATTGTACCCTTAGTAGTACCCTGCCAGAGGAACTCTTTATTCTCTACAGATCTTTTCTTTGTGCCTACCATTTCATTTGAAATAAAGTAAGGATAAATATGTGAGTTGATTGAGCCGTCAGAATTAAGAATAGATTTAACGCCATATTTTTTAGCAGTATCTAAGCTAATACCTCTGTCGGTCAGTTCGTTAAAGGAACCTTGTGAAGTATTCATTGAATTTCTCTGATAAGTTTTTATATCTGACACTGTTTCATTTTCTCCATCGTAATCTTTTAAATAAGTTTGGCAACTAAAACAATATCCATTACCTTTTTCATCAACAGATACTGGGTCACTACCTCCACATTTAGGACATGGTAAATGATACTTGACAAATGACATATATTCTCCTTATAAAAGAGAGCTAATAGATTGTCAGTCTATTAGCCCTATTAGTTTTACTAATGTCAGTCCTCGCTATCAACGCTGACTGGCCCATCAACAGTTATTTTACCCTCCTCATTTAAGTTATTTTTTATAATCAAATTATACTGAGCCTGTGCTGCTCTAGCTACATTAAAAGCTACTTCAGCTTCTCGCAATACTTTGTTTTGCATTTCAGCTAACATCATAAATGCTTGTTGGGCTTCAATGTTTAGTTTTGAAACATCATAATCAATGTCATCATTGCGATACAGCATCTTAACAGTTTCATTTTCTATTTCACTCATAGGTCATCTAACTCCTCTTCTTCTATTGCTTCAAGTTCATCTTCGTTACCCTCTGGATTGTACTCCACAAGATCTACGACTTGCATCTTAACAAAGTCAAGACCTTTAAATGTCTTACCATTCCAGACAGATTCCCACTCTTTATATTTAACTTTAACCTTAGATCCATTACCTACATTAACATCAATAGGTTCTAGATTCCTACCAAGTAGGTCAGGTGCTTTGCGAATCATCCCTTTAGGGCCATCTACTTTTCGTTTAATAACTACAGCAGGGCCTTCTTCCATTTGTTTAATAGTAAAACCACGATCTTCAAAGTCAGATGCGGTCTCATTATCAACTACTAAGTTGACTGTGTAGACAGGTTCAAAAGTAGTGTTAGGTGTTTTAACAAAAGCCCAGTATGCGGTTCCTTCTAAGACTGCCATATATATAATCTCCGTTGGTTGTTTTCGTTGCCATTATGCCAGAAAGGTTGGAGCCTGTCAAGCGTAATCCTTTTCCCATTCTTTTGGTCGTTTCTTTTTTCCTTTACTCCATGCTTTTCTAGTAGAATCTATACTAGCAGCAAACCAATAATGAATTTCTAATTGTTCTTTTAATTTATTAAGTGTAAATTTTTTAATACCTCTACCATGTATAGGTTTTACTATACATTTCTTATTACCTATAGTTATATCACAAATACGCCAACCTTCTAAATAAAAAGGTATAGTAAATTTATCACTACGTTTAGGGGTTAATAGTTGTTTTTTAAATGTTAATAATATTTCTGATGTTGTCATTAAGTACCTATTAAATAATCTAAGAAAGAAGGGAACTGATCAGGAACTACTGAATTTATTTCATTTAGTATATCTTGATCATCATTCTCATATTTTATATAAGCTGCAAACTTATAAAATAATTTACGGTTAGGTGTAGCACTATAGTTGTGCGCCCAGTGTGCTGCCCAAGCATCATCTAAAGCTATCATTAATTCAGACTTAGGATCTATATCACTCATCATTATTTACCTCCTCTTTTATATATTCTACCACAATTTTATATTTATATCCACTAAACTTTATACCTCTATCTAATAATATATCTTCTATCATTACATCAAGAGGATCTTGTTCAGAAGGACTTAAATTTTTATGATCTAATATTATTTTATTCATTAAGTTCAATCCTTTTCCAAAGTGGATTTATTTGGTAAGAATAAGCCCAATGACCATCAGAAAAATCTACAACATACTCTCTTTGTCTAGCATGAAAGGATTCCCAACTAATAGTATCTATATACTTATCAGTTCCTTCGTCTTCATTCCTTTGTATCTTTGTTACCTTCGCTATCTCAGGTTTGTCTTTACCCCAACATCCTCTATGTACAACCTTATCACCTACTTTAAGATCCATACTTTTTCCTTATTTAAATTTCATTTTGTTTTATTGTTTTCTGACGCTCAAAGAAATCAATCACAGATTCCTTTCCAGCCAGTAACCTACGGTGATCTAGCTCAGAAATATAGATTGGAGAGTTATCAAACTCTTCTATCTTTATCATCTTGGCTTTGATTTTGTAAAGTTCAGAAACCGAATCTTGATATTTCCAATTATCTTTGAGTTCCTTTAGACGTAACTTTCCAGCAACCAATCCAATCACATCCTGTAAAGCACACATTACAACAGCCCAATCGTCTTCAGTGAATTGGATTTCGTTTTCATTGTCTCCACCCATCATCAAAGTTATGTAGTTATCGTACTGTTCATCTGTTTTTTTATGCCACTCCATTGTTTAACTCCTTTAGTCTGTCCTTGGCTGTATCCCAGAGCACATTCTTTTTCCAAGCAAGGTATCCCTTCAATGGTTTTTTATTAGGTGGCTCACTGATGTTAGAGATACACATGTTTTTTACGCGGATATATCCCGGCTCTGGTCTATCAAGTGGTAGTTCTTCTTCATCTAATCTATTGAATCTAGGTGGGTTGTCATCAGTGAATTTTAATTTACCCTCTTCTCTTAATGATGTGTAAAAATCTCCTCTATCAACTGTTATTGCAGCGGCTAGATCAGTTGGTTGATAATCAAAAATAACTTCTTTACTTTGATAAGCTTTAATAGGAATGGTTTTTTTTACTTCATAGAACCAATTGAATAATGCAGGAGCAAAGATCTCACCCTTCTTCTTCATCCAATCCATCTTACTAAAGTATTGTTTTAAATTATCAATGTCTTCATTAGTTCTTAATCTATATATGTATGCTTTGTAACTCATCTTTATTACT
>TARA_R110002051_G_scaffold150280_2_pt1 | contig 17251 bp, 19 predicted proteins | sample TARA_R110002051 | Tara Oceans TARA_R110002051 (sample SAMEA4397023) | marine metagenome | biome: Polar Biome; feature: [MES] marine water layer (ENVO:01000295) within the mesopelagic zone...; material: water (ENVO:00002006), including particulate matter (ENVO:01000060) such...
TGTGCGGCTGAAACTCAACGTGAACCGTGCGCTGATCCGTGGCAAACGGGTTATTTTGGTGGACGACAGCGTTGTACGTGGCACAACCAGCCGTAAGATCAAGGAAATGATCCTCGATGCAGGGGCCGCTGAGGTCCATTTTCGCATCGCGTCTCCGCCCACGGCTTGGCCCTGCTTTTACGGGGTCGACACGCCGGAGCGTGACAAACTCCTTGCAGCCAATATGACCGAGGACGAAATGCGCGCGCATCTGGGTGTTGATAGCCTGAAATTTATCTCGCTAGACGGACTTTACCGCGCCTCGGGCGAGGCAAACGGTCGCGATGCAAAATCACCCGCGTTCTGCGATGCGTGTTTTTCGGGCGAATACCCCGTCAAGCCAAGCGACATGATTGCCAAAGGCTTTAAACCCAAAATTGCGGCAGAGTAGTATGACAAAAACAGCACTTATTACCGGCGCGTCGCGCGGACTTGGGGCGGCGCTGGCCGTGGCCTTGGCCCCCACACACCATATCATCGCCGTTGGTAAAACCACAGGCGCACTAGAAGAGATCGACGACCTTATCCAAGCGGCGGGCGGCCAAGCGACCCTTGCACCAATGGACATCACCGTCGACGCCGCAATGCAGCAGTTGTGCCGGTCCATCTTTGACCGCTGGGGCGGCCTTGATTTATGGATGCACACCGCGGTTCATGCGGCCCCACTAGCACCCGCAGGGCATATTGGTCCCAAGGACCTTGCGAAATCTATTGCTGTCAACATCGAGGCCACAGCCCGCCTGATTGGCTATGTCGGCCCACTTTTGGGGCGCGACGGTCACGCAGTGTTCACTGACGATCCACGTGGCGGGGCGCAATTCTTCGGTGCTTACGGAGCAACAAAATCTGCGCAAATCGCCCTTGCACGGTCTTGGGCTGCCGAGAGCGAAAAAACAGGGCCAAACGTGCATATCGTGACGCCAAACCCGATGCCCACCGCCACCCGCGGCCGCTTTTATCCCGGCGAAGACCGCAGCGTGTTGGCCTCTCCAACCCAAGAGGCAGTGCGGCTTCTTGGCGGCCTACCCTTGTAAGGAAATACTATGAACGCCACACTCACGGTCACTGACTTGCTTGATGCGGCGCATAAATCGGACGCGACGCTCACAAAACCGTCCCAGATCGAGGCCGCAAGCATTGAATTGGCCGCTGCCTTTGAGGCACGGATGCAACACCACTTCAAACGTGGTCCATTTTACAAAAAACTGCATAAGCTGCTGATTGAAAGTGGCAATCCCGACTTGGCCAAACAGGTGCACCACTACAGTGTCGCCGTCTCGGTCATCAAACACGGCCCAGGCGCCAGCTACCGCGAGTTGAAGTCAATGCCCGACCTGCCGTTCACAATCCGCACGCCCGCCGCCGAGCCGCACACGCTAGTCGATGTGACCACGGGCGCTTTTTTCGCGCGCCTTGTCGAAACGCTGGAACAAGCCCACCAGTTTCTAGAGACACGCTAGGCTCCGTTTCTTCCGAGCACAAATATGCAAATCCCACACTCTCCCATGTGATATCGCTTAATCTGGCCACAATACTTGCCCCAATCCGCTGTCCGCATTAGGGGTTGTGTGACAGTAAAAGGGCACGCCATGCGCATTCTCATCACCAACGACGACGGCATCAACGCGCCGGGTCTCGCGACCTTGCACAAGATCGCCACCGAGATCGCTGGCAAGAGCGGCGAAGTTTGGACAGTTGCCCCCGCATTCGAGCAATCAGGCGTCGGGCACTGCATCAGCTACACCCACCCGACTATGATCGCAAAGCTTGGCGATAAGCGGTTTGCCGCCGAAGGGTCGCCTGCCGATTGTGTGCTCGCCGGGCTTTACCATGTGATGAAAGACGCCCCCCCCGATCTGGTTCTGTCAGGGGTCAATCGCGGCAATAACGCGGCTGAAAATACGCTGTATTCAGGCACCATCGGCGCTGTGATTGAGGCCGCGTTGCAAGGCATCCCCGCCATTGCGCTCAGCCAGTTTTTGGGACCCGACAACAAAGACCTCGCCGATCCGTTTGAAGCGGCCGCAGCCCACGGGGCAGAAACCGTGCGCGCCCTGCTTGAGCGCGGCATCTGGACCCAAACCGACGCCTACACCACGTTTTATAACGTCAACTTCGCCCCCCTGCCCGCCGCGTCCGTGAAGGGCCTGAAAGTCACAACGCAAGGGCGGCGCCCGGGTGTCAATTTTTCGGTGCAGGCCGACACGTCACCGACGGGGCGCGATTTTCTCTGGGTGCGAGGCGGACCACAGCACGGGGCCACTGCGCCGGGCACTGATGCACAGGCCAATCTTGACGGATATACCTCTGTCACGCCTATGCGCGCTGACCTCACGTCTCATGATATGATAAACAAACTCAAAGGGTTACTAGAGTGAGCGCCTCAGCTGAGACCAAAATGCAGTTCCTGTATGCGCTGCGATCCAAAGGGGTGACCGACACAAAAGTATTGACGGCAATGGAGCGGGTGGACCGCGCTGCATTCGTGAAGGGCATCTTTTTGGACCGTGCCTACGAAGATATGCCGCTGCCGATTTCATGCGGTCAAACCATCAGCCAGCCGTCCATCGTTGGCATCATGACCCAAGCGCTCAAAGTTACCAATCGCGACAAGGTGCTCGAAATTGGCACGGGATCCGGCTATCAAGCGGCGGTTCTTTCGCAGCTCGCGCGCCGCGTCTACACCGTTGACCGCTATAAGCGTCTAGTTGATGAAGCGCGCGCCATTTTCACCGCGCAAGACATCACCAATATCACCGCCTTTACCGCCGACGGCAGCCACGGTTACAGCGAGCAAGCCCCGTTTGACAGGATCTTGCTTACAGCCGCGGCAGAAGACCCTCCAGGTCCGCTTTTGCAACAACTTCGGGTTGGCGGGATCATGGTTTTGCCCGTCGGGCAATCCGATACAGTGCAAAGCCTGATCAGGGTCACACGCCTTGAAACCGGATATGACTACGAAGAACTCCGCTCCGTGCGCTTTGTGCCCTTGCTCGAAGGGCTTGGTGCAGACTAAAACCAGTAAAACGGTGAGAACCCGACCAACCAAGGGCCGCCGCAACACGAGGAGACGCAGAAATGAGCATGAAACTGGTTCTGATGACAGGTGCCGCAATCGGATTGTTGTCTGCATGCGAAAAACCCTTGGATTTTGACCTTCGGGATTTGGCCAAAGGGTTTGACACCACGCAAGCCGTAGCCAACATGCCACAGCGCCCGCGCCCCGATGATCGCGGCGTCATTTCCTATCCGAATTACCAAGTTGTTGTGGCCAAGCGCGACGACACAATGGGCACCATTGCAGCACGGCTTGGCCTCGATGCAAATGAACTTGCGCGCTACAACGGGGTGGGCGTCAATGTTGCGCTGCGCCGCGACGAATTGGTGGCCTTGCCCCAACGGGTGGGCGAGCAATCCATTGCAACAGGTGCGGCGCAAACCGGCCCGCTTGATGTGACCGCAATTGCGACAACGGCACTTGACCGCGCCGGCCCGCAAGCCGCGTCACTGGAGGCGCCGATGTCCGCGATCAGTCCCGCGACACAAACAGGCACAGAGCCGGTGCGCCACAAAGTGGTGGCTGGCGAAACCGTTTATTCAGTCGCGCGGCTTTATAGCGTTCCCGTCAGGTCAATTGCTGAATGGAACGGCCTAGGGCCTGACCTGTCGGTGCGCGAAGGCCAGTTCTTGCTTATTCCGCACAACGGACAATCGGCCCCAGTGCAATCCATCGCCGCACAACCGGCCCCCGGTGCAGGCGGCGCCACCCCCGTGCCACCAAGTGCGGCAACCCCCCTGCCCAGCGTTGAGCCATCCAAACCGATCCCGCCTGCGTTGGTGCCCAAAGCGCCCGACCTTGGCACGCCCACGCCCACGGCGGCTGCCACCGCTTCAAAAAACGCGCGGCTGGTCTATCCGGTGCAAGGCACGATTATCCGCGAGTATGCCGCAGGTCGCAATGAAGGCATCGACATCGGGGTCCCTGCGGGCACCACCGTTAAGGCCGCTGATAGTGGCACGGTTGCCGCCGTCACCACCGATACCGGCGGCGTGGCAATTATCGTGATCAAACACGCCGATAACCTGCTGACGGTCTATACGAACCTTGAAGGGTTAAGCGTCGCCAAAGGGGACACCGTTTCCAAAGGGCAGGCAATTGGTAAAGTTATCGCCGGTGATCCCAGCTTTTTGCACTTTGAGGTCCGCAAAGGCCTGCAATCGGCAAACCCCGCAGATTTTCTTTAATCAGCGCAGCGTAATACCGCGGCGGCCTGCAAGGTCGGTGAAATACTGCCACGCGACGCGGCCTGATCGGCTGCCGCGCGTGGCCTGCCACTCGATCGCTTCGGCGCGCAAAGTCTGTGCATCAATCTCGACACCATGCGCGTCGCAATACCCGCGGATCATCGCCAAATACTGATCTTGGTCACAGGCATGAAACCCTAACCAAAGACCAAACCTGTCTGACAGCGACACTTTTTCTTCGACAGCCTCGCCGGCCGAAATCGCCGTCGATTTTTCGTTTTCGATCATATCACGTGGCATCAAATGGCGGCGGTTTGACGTTGCATAAAGCACAACATTGTCAGGACGGCCCTCGATCCCGCCATCCAAAACCGCCTTAAGCGACTTATAGTGCACATCGTCATTGCCAAACGACAGGTCGTCGCAGAACAGGATAAACCGCGCGTCCTGACCGCGCAGCATATTGAGACAGCGCCCGATACTGGGCAGGTCTTCGCGCTGCACTTCAACGATCTTCAGATTTTCATGTGAGACATGAACAGCACCGTGCACCGCCTTGACAAGGCTAGATTTTCCCATGCCGCGCGCGCCCCACAACAACGCGTTATTCGCTGGCAACCCGCGTGCAAATTGAATGGTATTGGCCAAAAGCGTATCGCGGGCGCGGTCGATACCAACCAGCAGGTCAACATCCACACGGTTGACATTTGCCACCGGTGCCAACCGATCAGGATCAGGGTGCCAGACAAACGCAGACGCAAGAGCGAAATCAGGGGCCGCCTGTGGCGTCGGGCTTATCCGCTCCAACGCCGCTGCAATCCGCTTGAGCGGCTTCACAAGACCGGCTCTTCGTCGTCCTCGTCGTCGTCGATCCACAAGCCCTGCGCGCGCAGCTTTGCTTCGCGCTGCCTCTCGACACGGGCAACAAGCTGGATTGACACCTCGTAGAGGCCATAGACAACCACGAACAAGATCACCTGACTAATCACATCGGGCGGTGTCGCCAAAGCCGCCACAATCAAAATGCCAACCATCGCGTATTTGCGGGTGCCGCGCAGACCGCGCGCGGACACAAGCCCCGCCTTGCCCATCAACGTAAGCAAAACCGGCAGTTGGAAACACAACCCGAATGCCACGATAAATTTGATCGTTAGCGCCAAATACGCCTTTGCGGACCCTTGAAAAATAATGCCCGCCGCGACAGTCGTTGCACCAGTATCAGATGTCAGCACGTTTTCCTGCTGGAACCCCAAGAAAAATCCAAACGCCAAAGGCGTGATGATATAATAGGCAAAGGCCGCGCCGACAAAAAACATGAACGGCGAGGCAACCATAAACGGTAAAAACGCACCCCGTTCATTTTTATAAAGGCCGGGTGCAACGAACCGCCAAAGCTGAAAACTTATAATTGGGAAACCCAAAACCAGCCCGCCCAAAAGTGATATTGAAATCGCGACGAAAAAGCCCTCTTCCAGTGCGATAAACTGCAAATCACAGGTCTGCCCGCGCGCCGCCAACGCATCACACAGCGGTTCGGTCAGAAAGTTGAACACTGGATTCCAAACGGTAAACGCAATGATCATGCCCAAGATAAACGCCAGAACCGACTTGATCAGCCGCTCGCGCAATTCGGTCAAATGCTCCATCAACGGCGCAGAGCTATCCTCGATTTCATCACGTGCGCTCATGCGTCACCCTTGGGCTTGGCCGCAGCTTTTTTGGCGGCAGGTTTCTTCGCAGCAGGCTTCTTGGCGGCGGTTTTTTTGGCCGCCGGTTTTTTGGCCGCCGGTTTTTTCGCTGCAGGCGTCTTGGCTGCTGGCGCCTTCACAGCCTCCACCGCTGCTTCGCGCTCCTTGCGCGCGGTCGCGGCGTTTGCCATCGCATCACCTATTTTGGCCTTTGCCGCAGCACGTTCCTCGCTCAGTGCTTGGGTGGCTGGGCCCTTGCTGACACCGGTGGCCTCTCTTAGTTTATCAACCCCGAATTTCTGCGGGTTCGCGGCGGCTTTCAGACTGCTTGAGATGTCCTGGACGCCTGCGTCATCCGCTGCGGCCTCCATTGCGCGGCTGAACTCGCGGGCCATGCCGCGTGCCTTGCCCGTCATTTGCCCCATCGTGCGGAACATTCCAGGCAAATCTTTCGGGCCGATCACGATCAGCGCCACAATGGCGACTAGCACCATTTCGCTCCAGCCAAGGCCAAACATCAGCGTATTCCCTATGGGGTAGTTGGTTTAGGTTTTCTTTTTTTCGTCCTCGGGCGTTACATCACGTGTCTCTGCGATACCGTCTTCGATTTCGGCCTTGCTATCATCCACGCCCTTTTTGAACGCCGTGATGCCCTTGCCGACTTCACCCATCAAAGACGAGATTTTGCCCCGCCCGAACAGCACCAGAACAACAACTGCGATCAACAACAGACCCGGCAAACCAATATTATTCAGCATTTCATTTCTCCTATACGCAGGACCGCATTAGCGCGGCGCGTGAATTATCTGTGCAAGAAATAGCCAGAGATTGGCTCCGATGAAAGCGGCAAAACCCCTTTTTTTGCTCACAATTGTCGATTGTTGTGACAAAAACTTGTCAGTTGCCAAGAAAATGGCAAAACTTACTGCAAAACACAAGGAATCACCCGATGCGCCGCGCCGACCGCCTGATGTCCCTGATCCAAGTTCTGCGCGATGGCGCCTTGCACAAAGCCGCTGATCTCGCGGCTGCCACCAACGTATCTTTGCGCACAATTTACCGCGACATGGATACGCTTGCGGCCTCGGGTGTACCCATCGAGGGCGCGCGCGGTATTGGCTACCGCGTCACCGCCGCGATCACATTGCCGCCGCTAAACCTTACGATGACCGAAGTCGAAGCCCTGCATATCGGATTGCTTGCGGTGGGTCAGAATGGAGATGCCGAGTTATCATCGGCCGCGCGCGCGCTTGCTGCCAAACTCGATGCCGTAATGCCCGAAGATCGCAGTCGCGCGCCGTCAGGTTATTCCTTTGCAGTCTATCCCTTTGCCGATGCGGCGCGCGGGTTCCAGCATTTGCCGATGATCCGCCAAGCGATCCGCACCCATCAAAAGCTCAAGCTGACGATCAATGACGGCGCCCAAACCGTGCGGCCTTTACAGCTGGATTATTGGGGGCGGCTATGGACCTGCGTGGTCTGGAATGAGACGAGCCGCGACTTTGCTGAACTGCGGGTCGATCAGATCAGCGCGCTGACCATCCTACCGAGTTTGTTTGTCGATGAAGCGGGCAAATCACTGGCCGATTTTATTGCGGCCAAACCTAAATCTTGATCCAGTCAGCGGGGTCAATTTGCGGGCGGAAATACGCAATCATGCGCCCTTCTGGCGGAGCATCGCCAGCCCAAGGTGCGACACCATGCACAAGATGCCGGAGTAAAATCACAGCCTCTCCGACCGCGGTGGGGACTTCGACCCGTGCACATGAGGCGAATACTTCGCGGCGTGCCGCCTGATAAATATCTGTGACATCAATATCGCCGACGTGGCGGGGTGAAACCCCCGCATAGGCCTTTGCAAATGCGGCCTGCATCACCAGATGGCTGTTCTGCCACACCACCAAAGGGCTTGCCGTGGCCGCGTTAAGGGCCATGCCCAGAATAAATCCGTGCGGTTCGCGCAGGTGTCGCCGCTTGTCTGGCCCCTCGGGCAGTAGCCCGTCCATATGGGCCGCATCCCGGTTTAGACGGAACCTATGGGCCGCGTCGGTGTCGTCCGCATCTTGGCCGGGGTAGCCCGGATAGACGATTGACACCTGTGCGGCGTGCCATACGGGGGCCATCGCGGCGAAGGGCATTGGCACACCGCCCACGGCCCCGTCTGCGTCATTGGGTAAAACATCGACACCGACAAACCATGTGCCCCCGTGGCGCCGCAGGCTACGATCAATCGACTGCACTGCGCTATGTGCCGCTTGCGCCCATTGGGCAACAGCAGGGTTAAATCCGAGACGCTGATAGCCAAGCGTTACCAACCAAGAGCCTTTCGCAACATATTCAGTGCAACCAATATCAAGAACATACCAAAGATGCGTTTGAGCGGTTTGGGATCCATCCGGTGTGCCAACGCAGCCCCCCAAGGGGCCGTGATCATTGTCATTGCAATCACCAGCCCAAAGGCAACCAGATTGACCGCCCCGACCGAATAGGGCGGCGCCACGGCCATATCAACGGTCAAAAACCCGATCACCGACGGCACCGCGATAATCACACCAAAACCAGCCGCAGTGGCAACCGCTTTGTGGATTGGAACAGCGTAGAGCGACATCGTAGGCACCCCGAACGAACCACCACCAATCCCCATAAGAACCGATAAAAAGCCCAAAACAGGTGACAGTACCATCCTGACAATGCCCTTTGGCATCGCGTCACCGATGCGCCAATGCGCCTTGCCGCACGTCATATAAAGCCCGACAATGATCGCTAATATCCCAAAGATCAGCTGCAAAGAGCTAGAGCGTAAAGACGCCGCAATAAAGAACCCGATGACCGCGCCCACCACAATACCCGGAGCCCAGCCGCGCAGAATTTCCCAATCCACCGCACCTTTTTTGTGATGCGCCAACACGGATCTGACCGATGTGACAATTATCGTGGCCAAAGACGTTCCCAGACACATCTGCATCAATTGCGGACTGCCAAAGCCAAGCCCTTGAAACGCGTAGAAAAACGCAGGAACCAGAATGATCCCCCCGCCCACGCCCAACAACCCTGCCAGAACGCCCGCAAAGGCACCGATCACCAAAAGCATGGCGCCCATGCCCAAAAGTAAACTCATGTCCATTAGACTGCGCCCTCCGTTACATGGGACAATGCCTGCAGCACCGTCCGTTCGTCCGCATCATCGCGGTGCGCGTTTTCCGACAGATACCGGCGCCACATCCTTGCGCCCACGCGGCCTTGGAACAGTCCCAGCATATGCCGTGTAACCTGGTGCAAACGGCCCCCACCCGCAATATGGCTGGCGATATAGGGCAGCATTTCGTGCACAACCTCATGGGCGGTTCTCGCCAAGCCACCACCAAATATCAACCGGTCGGCATCCAGCAATACATTTGCAGGGCTGTGATAGGCAGCGCGGCCAATCATCACGCCATCGAGGCCGGCCTCGAGAAACCGCAGCGTCTCGTCCAAAGTGGTCACGCCGCCGTTCACCGTTAGATGAAGATGCGGGAATAACCCCTTCATTTCATGCACTAAAAAGTAATCAAGCGGTGGCACATCACGGTTTTCTTTAGGCGACAACCCTTGAAGCCATGCTTTTCGCGCATGAACCGTAAAACGGTCACAGCCCGCCGCGCTGACCCTTGCGAGAAAGTCAGGCAGGATCTGCGCAGGGTCTTGATCATCCACCCCGATGCGGCACTTGACGGTGACGGGCACATCCACGGCCGCCCGCATCTCGGCGACACATTCAGCGACCAGTGCGGCGTTTTCCATCAAAATCGCGCCAAATGACCCCGATTGGACGCGGTCCGACGGGCACCCGCAATTCAGGTTCACCTCTGCATAGCCCCAATCGGCGGCAATCTTGGCGGCCTGCGCCAACTGCTTGGGGTCAGATCCGCCAAGTTGCAAAGCGACAGGATGTTCGACCTCGGAAAACCCCAATAACCGATCGCGGTCGCCGTGGATCACCGCGGGCGCAGTGACCATCTCGGTATACAGCAGCGCATGTTGTGACATTTGTCGGTGGAAATAGCGGCAATGGCGGTCCGTCCAGTCCATCATGGGTGCCACGCTCAATCGGGCAGCCTTGCGGAGTGCGTGCCTGTCCGTTTTCTCGACGGGGAGGTCCAGTGGGGCAAGATTGATATTTTCAGACATTTTAACACTTCCCGGATCGCCGCGCATTTCGCGCAAGTCATAAGGCAACTCTCGCGGGGCGTAAACGCGGCGCTTGTGTTTGGATCAAAAAACCAACGACGCCAATACAGATTTAAAACCCCGCTTACGCATTCCGCGTGACTATGAACCGCAAAGCTGGTTTGTTACCCTTAACGCAGTAACAGGAGACCACGGACAATGACGGACGCGAGCACCCTACAAACATTTGATCCGGCCAGTGACGCAGACAGTTTTCGCGGCGCATTGAGCACATTTGTTACAGGGGTCACAGTTGTGACCACCGACAGCCCAGATGGACCCGTGGCCATTGTCGCCAATAGTTTCGCCAGCGTTTCGCTTGACCCGCCTCTCGTGCTTTGGTCACCCGCGAAATCGTCCAAGCGCTTTGCCTATTTTCACGGCTCGCGTAGGTTTGCCGTGCATGTGCTTGCGGCGGATCAACACGATATCTGCGCGGCTATCGTCAAGTCCAAAACCGCCATCAAAGACGTGCCCATGCATTTGTCGCATTGCGGGATGCCGATCATCGAAGGCGCGCTGGCCACATTCGAATGCAACCTCGAGGCCACCCATGACGCGGGCGATCATGCTGTCATTATTGGTCGGGTTACCAAGGCCCACCACCAAGGCGGGCTGCCACTGGTATTTCACGGTGGAAAATACGGTGCTTTCAACGAAAGCTAACCCAAGGGCGTGCTGATTAGCTCTTGTAAGGGGCGGCGCGCACGTGGCGGAGGTGTGCCTGTTGGAACACCGAACCGCAACACTTGTATCAACTGACGATCCGGCCCGATTGCCAGCTGCACGGATATTTGCGCAGCTGCATCGGGGTCATCGGTTAATGCGGCCATTGGCCATCCCGCCAATCCCAAATGGGCTGCCTCTAGGCAAAGCCGCAAATACGCCCGCCCGCTGCTCACCGCACTTTCGCCAATCGGGCGGTGAAAACATACAATTAAAGGGGCCGTAAGGGTTAGATCCGCCTCAGCGGTCATCGCAGCTGTTTTGCCCGCCGCGTGCAAGACCAACCACAGCGGCCCAAACCCGTAGCCCAACCGGCGGGCCGCAAACCGGTCCAAATGCAAGGCATCACGGCTAAGCCCGTCGTAGCGGTAGCGCGGGTGTGCAGGACTTAGACGCATCCAGCTTAATAATTCGCGGCGAAACGCCCTGTGGCGCAATATCTGCAATGATGCCTGATCATTCAACTGCGCAAGCCACCCGCGCACCGGCGCATCCATCACAAACACCGCATCCCCGCGCGACCAACCAAACAGGCGCACAGGCAGCGTTGAAAACGCGCCACGCCATGTAAAGCGTTTCTCAATCTGCGCCGCCAACGGGTCCGAGACGGCACCTTCGCTTAACTCCAGCCTTGCAACCATCCGGCATCCTGGCCATCCGCGCGTGTCCGCATCATCCCAATGATCTGTTACCTGCGCGCTCATCCCCAGTGTTGATAAAGCCATGATCGTCGCCTCGACGGCCGCACCACAAGACAGGCCAACATGCGCGCCCGTGGGATCGGCTAGGGGCAAGGAGACGCCGCGGTCTGCCGCGATCTCGATCACATCCCCTGACTGGCGCCAGCGTGCTGGCTGCGCATTGTGGATCGACGGGGCCAAATTGGCCTGTGCAACAACCGCCTCAAACTGCGCTTTTGTCAGCATCACCCTGCCCCGCTCGTGCAATCACAGCCGCCATGCGTTGCAGGGCAACTAATTCCGCTTCTGCGGTTTGCGACCGCAAAAACGCGGGCACCGAAACCGACAACAATTGTCGTGGCTGCGTGTGTAAATCCAGCAGATGGGTCGCCTCGAACCTGCCAAACATATGGGTCATATGGTCTTCAGCGGCCTCGCCCAAGGCAGGACGTGCATCGGTGCGCAACACAGGGGAAGCTGCAAAAATACGGTCCAAAACAACGTCGTCCAATCCGTCCAGATCATCTGCGGTGATGACATTTGCTGTGCTGATCAACGGATGGGTCGCAAACCCTTGCAAAAACGTCAAAATATCCGTGCTTGGCGTGTGCGACAGTGACGTCAAAACGGACGCGCGTTGGGCCGTATCCCTTGCCACGGCGGCAAGTGCCAACACCAACAACGTGGCCAAAATAATCGCCAACACCAGTATAATACCTTGTGGATCGAATTCAGCAATCAATGCGATCACCGCACTCGACAGCGCCCCGGCAAACACAACCATCAAAATTGGATAGGCGCTTTGCCGATGCCCGTCATGCACGCGGCTCAATCCCAGCGCGAACCAGCACAGTATCAACACCCCGATCGCCGATATTTGCACCGGCAAGCGCAATGCAACCATCAAAAAGTCCGACGCCCCCAGCGGCACTAAAACCAGCAACGCCAAACCAAACCGATGCGCCGTGCGGTTTTCCCCCACCGATAGGCTGCTACGGTCCCGCATCACAATCAACCAAACCGTGATCGCGAACCCGCCGATCTGGAACGCTAGCAAACCATACAACCGCACCGGCTCTAAGGCATGGCTGACCCAAAACGCAGCCATGCCAAAAATCAGCGCGCCGGTCGCGACATAGGCCTTCGCCCATCGCGGCGCGTGACGGCGCAGCAAGCTTTCCGTCAGCAATAGTGTCGCCAACGGGATCAAGGCCGCGGCAAACAGCACCACAAACCGGAACCACATGCCGCCGGTCAAAACCACCAGAATTCGGCCCGCAAACAACATCATACCAACGCGCAACACCAACAAAAACCGTCGGGTCAACGGCGAAAAAGCCGCCGCAGGCGCAAAATGCCAATGCACGATAAACAGCCCACACAGGGCCGCAGCCGACAAATATAAATCAGTCACAACATTGGCCGCTGCAATCATCTGCGTTCCTCTTGAAACCGCCCCGCGCCGGTCCACCGCCGCAAATCACGCCAATCCTGATCTGCATCCGCCCAATAAACCACGGGTAAAACAACGTGGCGCAACGCGACCACCACAGACGTCACCACCAACGAAAGCACCGCAGACCGCGGCACCGTGCGCGCCAGATAACGCCGCATCGCAGCCATATCCATTCGGCCGATCTGCAGCACATCATCGCCGCGATCATAGTCCAGAACAGATCGACAGTACGTGTTATACACCTCGTCACGGTGCTTGGGGGCGACCAACCATGATTTTCCAAGAGCCTCGGACCCGCCGGTATAGGCATTTGAAATTACAAAATTATCCTCGTGAAATTCCGCGTCAAGTCCGACACCAAAAACTTTGCGGTGCCGCGCCATAATCCCGCGTGCCAGCATGAGATATGACAATTTGCGTGGCCCTGCGAGAGGGCCCGGCCAAACGTCCGAAAACATCCCATCAACCATCCCAACCACTGCGGGCACTTGGGTGACGTTTGAAATCCAGATCGGGCGCAACTGCCGGCGCGAAAATATCAAAAAACAGGTCAAGCCATAGAGCACCCATGACAAATTGCGCTGCTGCACATCAGGGTCCACCATGATCAAGCCAAGATGCAAAACTTGCTGCGGCTGCGGGGCCACATCAACGGACATAACCGCCAGCGCATTAAACGCCAAAGGTCTGCCCGACGTATCAGTCACCAATGTAATCACCGTTTCGCGCAATCCCGCACCATCGGGGGCAAAGACCCCGTATGTCAGGTCGCCCTCTGGCACGGTTCGGGCCGCCACCACGCGCAGTTTATCCTGCAATGCCGTGATCTGTGCATCCTGCATCCAGAGCGCAGGGCGCTCTACGATATGCACGCGCAAATCACCCGCCCGGATCGCAACATCCAGATACGCGCGGCCAAAAGATTTCAAAACAGCGGTGATCACGTAGGCGGCTCCTTTAGCGCAAAGGGTATGCAGCCTACGCAGAGTTCACAAGTAGCGGTTAACCAAATTTTCCAAGCGCTCTTGGCGACCAGAGCGCGGCTTGGGGTTTGTGCCATCGGCCAGCACCTTTGCCGCAATGCTTTCGAGATCCGACGTCAAAAGACCCTGCCCTTGCGCCGTATCCCAGCCTGCATAACGGCCGTCTCGCGCGGCTTCCAACTTGCCGTCCTGCAACATTGCGGCCGCTGCTTTTAGACCCGCCGCACAGGCATCCATACCGCCCACGTGAGCCAAAATCAGATCTTCAGCGTCCAGAGACTGGCGGCGCAACTTGGCATCAAAATTCGTACCACCCGTTTTAAACCCGCCCGCGCGCAGAACCTCGTAAAACGCCAGCGCCATCTCGGGGACATTGTTGGGAAACTGGTCAGTGTCCCAGCCAGACTGGTAGTCATTGCGGTTCATATCAATCGAGCCGAAAATCCCCAATTCGCGCGCCAAAGCCAATTCATGCTCAAACGAATGGCCCGCCAAAATCGCGTGACCTTGTTCGATATTGACTTGCACCTCACCCTCAAGCCCAAAGTCCTTCAGGAACCCGTACACCGTCGCCACATCGTAATCATACTGGTGCTTTGTGGGTTCTTGCGGCTTAGGCTCGATCAAGATCGCGCCTTTGAACCCCATCTTATGCTTATAATCGACGGCCATTTGTAGCATCGCGCCCGCTTGGCGGCGCTCGCGGCCCATGTCGGTGTTCAACAGCGTCTCGTAGCCTTCACGCCCGCCCCATAGCACGTAATTTTCACCGCCCAGCTTCATGGTGGCGTCCATGCAGGTCTTGATCGTAGCCGCCGAAAACGCAAATACATCAGGATCAGGGTTCGTGGCGGCACCCGACATATACCGGCTATGGGAAAACAGGTTCGCTGTGCCCCAAAGCAGTTTCACGCCCGTTTCGGCCTGTTTTGCGGCGAAATAGTCCACAATTTCTTCCAGATTGCGGGTGTTTTCGGCAAAACTCGCCCCCTCGGGACGCACATCCGCATCGTGGAAACAATAATACGGCACGCCCAAAATCTGGAACATCTCGAACGCGACATCGGCCTTCATTTTAGCCGCATCCATCCCGCCACCAAACCAAGGGCGCTCAAACGTCTGCCCGCCGAATGGATCACCACCGGGCCAGGCAAACGAATGCCAATAGGCCGCCGCAAAGCGCAGATGATCTTTCATCTTTTTGCCCATCACCACCTCTTCGGCGTCATAGTGACGAAAGGCGAAATCATTTTCAGACGCCGCACCCTCAAACTTAATCAGTGGAATGTCTTTGAAGAAATTAGTCATGTCAGGTCCTTAAGCGCCGCGTAACTTGCGCGGTATCTTGCATGAGCGTCCCGAAAGGCGCCGGTTAAACTTGTGTCAGGCTCTATCACCCGCTCAATTTTTGGACTTGTTGCGATCTCGGCCCCCACACCGTTTGCGGCCATAAGCCCCAGACGTGCCGCCCCGAACGCGCCGCCAAAATCGCCCGCAACAGGCAATTCCACCGGCATATCCAGCGCCGTTGCAATCGCGCGGACCCAATAGTCGGACTTTGTGCCGCCACCCACACCGATCAACCGGTTGATCTGCGTGCCTGTGGATTTCAACGCATCGAAATTATCGACAAAGGCATGGGTCACGCCCTCTAACACCGCGCGCGTCAACGTTTGTGTGTCGCAGCCGTGATCTAGATGCAAAAACGCCCCGCGGACCTGTGCATCATTGTGCGGGGTGCGCTCGCCCCCCAAATATGGCAAGAACAACGCACGGCCCGGCGCGCGCAGCGCACCCAAAGATCCTGTCAGCGCTTGCGTCTTCTGGCCAACCGTCGTGGCATACCAATTGAGCGCATCCGCCGCCGCCAAAATCACACCCATTTGGTGCCAAACGTTTGGTAATGCATGACAAAATGTATGCACCGCGCTGGCCGCGTCAGGCTGATAGGCATCCGAAGCTGCAAACAACACACCCGAAGTGCCAAGCGACACAAACGCATCGCCCGCCTTAACCACGCCCACACCCACGGCGCTGGCCGCATTGTCGCCACCGCCGCCCGCGACAACCACATCCTTTGGCAACCCCCAGCGTGCGCTGAGACTGTTCTTCAATGTGCCCGAAACTTGCGACCCTTCAACCAAGCGCGGCATCTGATCGCGGCTTAGCCCTGTCTTGGCCAACAACGCATCAGACCAATCACGCTGTGCGACATCCAGCCAACTGGTGCCCGCCGCATCCGACATTTCCGCCACTGCCTCTCCTGTCAGCCAATAGCGCAAGTAATCTTTGGGCAACAACACCTTGGCAATGCGGGCAAAAATCGCAGGCTCATGGGTCGCCACCCACGCCACCTTAGGCGCGGTAAATCCGGGAAACACAATATTCCCCGTGACACGCCGAAACGCAGGATCGGCATCCATTTTTGCAGCCTGCGCTGCCGCGCGCGTATCATTCCACAACATACACGGGCGCAAAACCTCGCCCTGCGCATCCACAAGCGTCGCTCCGTGCATGTGGCCCGACAAGCCGATCGCGCGCACCGCTTTCAGCGACATCTGCGCACCCAGTGCCTGCATCGCAGCATCGGTGGCTTCCAGCCACGTGTCAGGCGCCTGCTCTGACCATCCGGTCTGGGGCCGCATGGCCTCTAGAGCAATCACCGATTCCGCCAAAATCGCTTGGTTGTCATCAATCAGAACAGCCTTCAGGCCTGATGTGCCCAGATCAAGCCCGACATACATTTAGGCCGCTTTCTTAGGGTTCTTACCCATAATGATCATCGACAAAATATCGTCCTCGGTCACATCCTCGACGCGCTCTGCACCGATTAATTGGCCGTTTTTCATCACCGCTACGCGGTCGCATAGTTCCATCATCTCGCGGGTATCATGGCTGATCAGAAAGATACCCAAACCTTGATTTTTCAACTCTTTGATCAGATCGGCAACCATCTGTGTCTCGTGCACACCAAGCGCCGCTGTCGGCTCATCCATAATCAGGATCTTGGCCTTGAAATACACAGCGCGCGCAATCGCTACCGACTGCCGCTGGCCGCCTGACAATGCGCTTACGGGTTCTTTGATTTTCTTAAAGTTCGGGTTCAACCGGGCCATGATTTTGCGGGTTTCCGCTTCCATTCTGCCATCATCGACGAATCCAAGCGGTGTCGTCAGTTCGCGACCCAAAAACAGGTTCGATGCCGCATCAAGATTATCCGCCAGCGCC
>TARA_R110002051_G_scaffold13881_4_pt1 | contig 17246 bp, 3 predicted proteins | sample TARA_R110002051 | Tara Oceans TARA_R110002051 (sample SAMEA4397023) | marine metagenome | biome: Polar Biome; feature: [MES] marine water layer (ENVO:01000295) within the mesopelagic zone...; material: water (ENVO:00002006), including particulate matter (ENVO:01000060) such as......
CACCGAGGTTGATTATAATGCTAACACACTTACTGTTTCAAACAGCAGTAATTACTTTTCTTCTGTTAATTTCTTTAATGAATTAGAAAACAATGAAGGTGATTTTCGTCTATATGTCGGTCAATCATTACCAACAGAAGTGATAGAATCAATAGGCTCTGATGGAAGTATGCCTTCTGCTGATTATGAGAATCGTTCTGAGTATTATCATGACCAAGCAAGTATGATGACACAAGGCGGTAATGTTGATTATGGATTGAGACAGTATGTTAGTGCAATCGAAATCAAAGCAGGGCCGGAAATCAATCCACACGCAGATAGAGTTACAACAAAAAGGGCTAAAGGAAAGATTGAAGCAATTCAATCAATTGGCTCTTCAGATGTTAATACGCTTGTTGTTTCACTCCCCCCTGAAGATTTACTTCTTTTTCCTTCTTTGGGAAATCGCTCAATAGATGATTTTACTCTTGGTACAGGAGAGTTATTCTATGAGGCTACAATAGATTACAACGGTGCTGATTACAAGTTTCATTATTATGGTCATCTTGAAGAAGTGAATAACTATGATAACACAGGTGCTGCTGCTGTAGCATCTAATATAGATAAAAATAGCATAGTGTTGGTGCATTATGAATCAGGTTCATATCCTACTTGGAGTAATTTTCTTGGCAGCGAAGTCAAACTAACAGGTAGGAAGAGAAGGGTGTTCTTTGATGAATATGTTAACAATGCAAGTGATGGAGTGTTACAAAAGGCAAATGAAAAGAATCCTTTGTATTCTGAGTTAATAGCGAACACCAAGTTTAGTTCAGGTCTTGTTTGGGCTAGTACAAGTTTGAAGACAATAACCGTAACTAACAACACTACATCTAAATCTTTGAATGACTACTTCGATATGAACTTCAAAGAAGGAGATTTGTTATTCTATAAGTACGCAGGTACAATCAGCAGTACAACAAAAGAGGAAATAGGTTACTTAGGTGTTGTTGATTACGTTACGGGTGGAACAAGTATTACACTCAAAACAAATGTACCCGCTTGGATAATATCTGACGCTACCACTCAGATAGGCGTTGCTGTAAATGACTACAATGATTTTGAAGCAACTCTCAACTCTAGTTGGTTACACCCTTACTGTAACGGTGGACTAAGACAAGGTGATACCGTTTGGGCTAATATGTCATACAGTAATCCTCATGCTATGGAAGGTTTGTTTTCAAAGAGTAGGGGTGTGCATAACGAGAGTCTTGTGTGGAAGGGTTTCAATGGTGGTGAGGGTAGTTTACACGCTACAAGCCCAAGAGACAGTATACCAATGGAGAATTTCTTGATTGGTAATACTTGTATAGAAACAGCAAGAAATCTAGCACAACACATCAATAAAACTGTTGAAGAGAATTACAAATCTCTCGGTTTAACAGCCGCTAATGCACCTACAGTAGCATTTGTAGACCCTTACCTAGCAGGTGAAGGCCACACTAGAGTTTTGCTTTATGATGCTGAACACGACAGAGAGTATGTCGCTTTTCAAGACATACATATGCAAGTACAGTCATCTGCTGAAACAACTAAGATTGGTTGGGATAGGAATGTGGTTGAAGGTACAAACACAGTATCTACTGATTTGGTGAAGAGACTACCTGAGATAAACGGTGCTGCTGCTTATGCTTACACGACACAGATAGATGTCGCTAATGGTTATCCCTCACAAAACAAGTTTATCCGCTCAACACAACAGTCCAAATTCATCGAGAGTGCGTATGCACATGACTTAGCCAACAAGCAAACAGATGATTTAATCTATGGTACTGCTCTATATGATGATACAGTTAGGGAGAATAACTTCTCAAGAGTCTATGGTAAAGCACATGGTCATCATGTTCATGTTGGTTTGAGTGCAACGGGTAATGCAGATGGTTATGCTTATTCATTTAGTACACCTCTTCGTAATAACGAGGGCGTTGCATCTTGGAAACTAGCGAACTCATATCATGTATTGAGTAGAAGAAAAACTAGTGGTTTCTTAGATGGTCTAATGAAGAACATTGGTAATTCTCTTAGAGAGAAAGGAACATTCTTCGATACCCCCGATGGAACTAGGGTCATACCGGCATTCCTGTGTTTGAAGGGAATAAGAGCGGAGTCGCTTGAATTGAGTGACGCTAGAATGAAACTCCTTCCACAATGGACAGAGATGGACTTCGTTAGAAGATTAAGTATATCCACAGGGGAAATTGTTGAGAGTGAAAACGTATTCGATGTTGAGAGTGCTACCTATGAGATAGTTAGAAAGATAAACCAATATGGTGCGTTACAGGCTAGGTTATCAAATGGTGCATCTGCACACGACCCTTCACCGTTTTGGGATGCAGACAAGGCGTTTGCAAATCAAGACAGGGGTTCTCATATGGGTTACCTTAGAGCACACATAGGCAGAGCGGTAGAAGATAGAGAGGGAAATCAAGGACACACCATAGTGATACATAGTACAGTTCCGGGTGCTACAGGAAGAAACTTCTGTGTATGGTTGGATAATAGCACATCCCAAACAACATACAATCCTCAGTTCCTAGTAGGTCATGGTGGAAGATGGCGTAACTTTTGGGCTTTGCCTGAAGAGAGGCAGGGAGAAAATATGCACCCTGCTCCGATGCCTCTTGATAAAAATGGCCGCCCCTTCTCTCCCGTTACTACATTAAGACAATATATACAATCTGATGAAAGTGGTGAAGATGTCCTTTCTGTGGCTGATTTTGGTGCTCCAAAGAATACAGACTTACTTGCTCTCACGGATGTATTAAGTGGTAAGAATCATAATTCTGTAAATCCTGATTCTTTTGACTTAGAGGCATCTTCAGTAATTGTAGAAGGTTTGAGAACAGGTACTACTGCAATTGGTAGAATTAATTTTGGTGGGCTTGTAGCGACAGGTGTACCGGGCTTCTCCCCCAAAGCCGGACTCTATGGGTTTGGTAAGAGAGGTGACTCTTCCTATGCTAATAGATATGGTATTACTGATACTTCATCTAATGACTATACCTCTCACATATCAACATCTTCATTAGATGAAGAAAAGATAGGTACAGAGGAAATGTATGGTTTACAATTGAAAGACCACAAGAACAACACACATGGTGTTAGGTATGTATATAGCAAATTGGGTAAGAGTTTTGTTAATGAGAATAGTAAACTACCTGACACATTCAACAATGAGGCCATAATCTATTTTGATGATTCAAGTAATGAAGAAGGTGGATTTACAATTGGTAAGCACATGTGTGGTTCGGGGGACGCAACAGGCAGATTGTCTAGTTCTCTAACCGCATCAGATTGGAGAGGTAATAGATGGAATGCGATGCCCTCACCAAATCTTGGTGTAAAACTTACTTTGGCTGTATCAGGAAACAATGTAACAGTAACCTACGGTGTAGCACCTTACACAAGTTCTGATTTCACACATCCTGATAAGTTGGGTTACTTAGGATTCCCTAAGGAGAATGGTGTATTCCAAACAACAAAGGTTGTATCAGGTACAACAGAGGGAGATGTTACTAGTTACGAATATAGGGTGGGTGACACCTTCTATAATTGCACCAACGCACCAGCGGCAGGTAACTACATTGTATCACCTACTTTGAATTGGACTACGCTTGTTACAGATGAATTGATGGCCGCTGTTACGGCGTTTGCAATCAATTCTTCGTTTAATGTTAATAATGATGTGACGGAGAATAGTCATTTTTCTTTCGACTGTACATCAATGTATGCTGCTGATGGTAGAACATTTGGTGAACACGGTGTATCAAAAAACGCTATTCTCATAAAAGCATCAAAACAAATATCCAACATGTTTTCAGCATCCACACACAAGGATTTCGGCATTCAAGCAGCACATCTAGAGTTTGGAGAAATTAGAAAGGCAGAATTAGATACAAGTGGTAATTGGGCTTTTGGCACAAATGTAGCACCCTCAAACGCACAGGTGGATGCAGGTAGGAGCATTGATTGTGGCTACACACCGAATACGATTCTTAGAATCAAGACTAAGTTTTGTGGGCCTAACTCCAATACTGCTACACCAACCATAGTTGGTAGCGACAACAAACCGATAAACACATCTCAATGGAAGAAGAATCTAACAGGTGAAGATTATGTAGATGTATCAGGAGATAAGATACTACCTAAGATAGATAACCCAATAGTTAGGATTGATGCTGCTACAACGGGTTGGGGTAGTGATAGATTTAGAATAACTAATGACATGTATCATTTCCTTAAACCTGCTACAGATTACATAGCGAGCGATGGTGTTGCTGGACATATACTACCATTCGGAGAAAGGAAGAACATATACATAAACAAAGACATCTATGTTACAGCAGAGGCTTATGTTGGTAATAATAGCACATACGCTTTGAATCGAACATTCACTTGGTTAGCGAATAGTGAAATTAATTGGCCCGCTGCTGAAGTAGATGCATTTTTGCATTTGCACTTATCTCAAGAGTTCGATGGTATACGCTCAATTGGTAGTGCGTTATCTGAGCCGATTGTGCGTTTCAAGGGGGGTAAGTCAAGTCCTGACCATAGCGTACCTTTATTCTTCGGTGGTGGTTTTAGCGGCGTTGTGTTAGATGTTAACGATGGTTCAATGAATGACTATTCAGACTTCTATACACATCCTTATTCAAATGGGCCAACAGGAACCGCAGGTATACAAAACGCAAATGAAATATCCACAAGTTTTGCTATGTTGGATTGTAATGCTATCTTCTCCTTCTTCCCCGGTGCTGCGTTGTGCAACCAACATCGCGGTAGTCCTTTGCCACCTATGTTCAACAAACAGAATGTTCTGTCAACGGATTTGGATAAAGGTGGCACTCTATGTGATTCCAACGGTGTAGTGAAAGCCAAACCTGTACCATTGGTCTTGAGATTCCCACATCCAACAGCCCGTTATGAAGACCATAAGAATGATAAAGACAACAAAACAACATATTTGGTTTTCGGGCCGGGTCAAGCATTTCCATTCCACAATGAGAGAACCACATCAAACGGCGAGACTAGTAGCCCAACAGAGCCTCATCCGGGCAGAGTTGTAACAACAGGTAATGGTTGGAACAAAGTGCCTTACAATAATGACCGTTTTCACAATCAAATAAACAACAAAGATACAGGTAATTCTTGGAAGGCATATAGACCTAAATTGAAAGCAAACTATCTAGCAGAAGCAGCATATCATTGGCGTTGTGTTATCAATTGGGAGTCGCCCGCTGGTTACTCTTTAGGTAGAAACTACCGACAGTACCCATCACACGGAAGAAACTACGGACAGATGATTGATGTGAACACCACCTATGATGACCGTACACAACCATTAGGTTACACTCCTTTCATTGGTTATGGTATAGCAACAGCCGCAGATACCGTGTTTCACATGGATGGTGGCTTTCATCCGGGCGGTCATTGGATGGATGAGATAATCACCTTCAACCCACCAAAGCAAACCACAGAGAAAATTAGTGTTTCAGGATATAGCGAGATTAACCCTACAGCATTTAGAGTAGCGGCCACTATGGTAACCGCATACATAGATTGGACTCAAGCAACAAACCTAGCAACAACAAATGTTGATACTGAATATATTGTTGTAGATGGTACAAGGTGTCAGAACGGTGAGGAACTAGCATCTGTTATCAGTTCAGCAATCAATTCATTCCCCGGTAAAGGTGCTTTGAAATCAATAGGTGGGACACACCATCCTTCAATGGGTACATCAAACAGACAAGACCGTTACGGTTGGGTTGATGTTGCTAATCCCAACTTTACAGATTCTACTTGTGATACTACTAGTGGAGATGCTACTGTAACTATGGATAGCACCGCTGAATTATTTGTTAGCATGTCTGTTTCAGGTACAGGTATTCCTAGTGGAACTACTGTATCTAGTATCACTAATACAACTACTTTTGAATTAAGTGCGAATGCTACTGCTTCTAATACCAACACCGCTTTAGTATTTGGCACAGTAAACTCATCAATTACAACAATGGGAGATATGTGGATTGAGAGTGCAGAAACAACAGACCAAGACATGTTGAACAACTTACCTGCATCGGGTTGGTTGAGAGCAAGCACCACAACAAGTCCGGCATACGCTTGTTATTACATGAAACAAGTGATTCCGGGTAGTGGTAGTAATTTCAAGGCTAGATTCTATTTCGCTCCTAATCAATTCCGAGGTGACGCTCAATTAACAGCAGATAAGAAGGCAATTAGAGGATTCCTTCATGATAACGGGGCAGTTACACCTGCCACCGATGATAAATTATGGGTGTGGTCTAAGACAGGAGTTATTCGTTTCAACAATGAAAACGCAAGCACACGCGACCACATGACACAGGTTCATTTCTCAGGTATAGTAGATGCAATTGATAGAACCAAACCAATAGGTGCTGTTGGATGGCATGGTGAGAGGTATTCATATCTTAATAGTTTAAGAGTGGGTACAGAAGGTTATGCTGCTGGTTTGGGTGCGTATCACCCATTCCTCAATTTCACACCATATGGTACTGCTTCAACGGTAATGAATGTGTATGGTTCTTTACCTTTAATAGCACCTCTTCCTGATTCTCCTGAAAGTGGTGCTATAATTAATGACGGTGAAGCAACAGTCGCTACAAGGAAGTCTTACATTAGCGCACCTTACACAAGCAATACGTTTACAACTGCTGCTGCTAGTTTGAGAGAATATGGTTTTACAGATGCAAAACACACAACACAAAGGTCGGTAAAACCACCAAACTATGTGTTTAGTTATGCCAACACAGATACTAATAGTGTAATGGAAGATTCATTACATCATCCTCAGGGTGTGTTTTCTTCTGCTTTCCTTGTGGTGTCATATGAAAGCGAACTTTCAATGGTGGCAAAACACGATAGAGATGGAGTAGATGCTTTTGGTGATTGGTTATATGCAAAACATGGTACTAGTGCGAACATATCAGACGGTGGTACAACTAAGTGGGATGAAAGGTTTCACGGCCAAGACCGTTTTATTGCACCTGCAAATGCTGGGCCAAATGTTGAGGGTCTAATTGTTAGTAATGCTCAAGGTATGAGTGATATGACTCTTCCAACGGCTACTGTGGGTAGTAATTGGATTGACTCGTTATTCCCGCCCGCTAGTGGTGATTTCAAACAATTACATGGTGCTGTTTCAAATGATTTATTGTTGCGTAACGCTGTACCGGGCTATAGTGAAACAGGGGATTTGTTGTATGACTTAGACCATTCTGTTGGCTCTTTGAATCTTGAAGCAAGTGGTGTTGAAAGAAACGTATCAGAGGATTACCACACAGGGTCGTATTACGCTAATGGTATGGGTGTACCTGCAACCACGTTTTGGATGTCCGATGTGAATGGTTATCAGACTTATCAGAATAGTGCTGCAAAGAACTTCACAGTTGAGAATGTTGTATGGAAGAGGATGGATGGCGGTAATCTATCATTACCTGCAATCAACGCTAGGGGTATGGGTGCTGTACCTTTTGTAACTAGAGTGAAGAACAATGTGGCACACCTAACAGGAGAGAAAATTTATGGTAATGTCAGATTTAGTTTTGAGACTACCAACTCTGTTATGTTACCAACAATAGAAGCACAGGAACTGAATCAACCCGGACTCCCTAATCACAAACTAAGCAACACTCTGCAAATACCCAATGAAGAAATACAATTCCAAGAAGTAACGGTTGTTGACGATAGCGGCAAGGAACACACCATAGAGGGCGGAAGTCCGTTTGGTACAATTATCAGATGTTTTGATGTGAAGAGAGGAAAGCCATCACTTGCCAATAGTGGTGATACGCCCAACCTAGCAGTTAGATTACCCAACCCTGATAGTATACCCGGAAACATTGTTGTGCGCTCCGGTTTTGACCCTATACAAGCCTATCAGACGGAGACATTTGGTTCAGGTGGTATACAACACCCCGGTAAGGGTTCAACACGCCTAAGTGAGTTGTTTGAAAGAACCACTCATTACAACCCAAGTAACCATCCGGTTTACGAAGAGTATGGTTGGGAGCACTTTGATGAAGAATCAGGTGAGAGTAAGATTGGTGGTTTCAATACCAACAGTTTAGATTCTGCTTACGAACTACATGATAGGATGCTTTTGTTCCATGTGTGTAAGGTTGGTGTTGGACACACTCACCGTTATCCAACTGCTTATGCACACGCCGTCACTAATACTGCGGGTGGTGGTGTTGTTAATCAGGCTCTAACTGTATCTTCCTTTGTTAATGCTACACTAACGGCAAGTGCTACGATAGATACAACAATCTTCGCTGCTGATTTTGGTACTAAGGAAGATGATGATGACAGGCGTTACATTAGAGTTTACAACGCTAGTGGTGAGAGTGGTCTAGCGTCTTACAGAGGTATTAGTGGAACTACGTTCACCACAGTCAAAGGTGATGCTAACTTCGTGTCTCTTATAGCAAAGACAGATGCATTAACAATAGTTCCATCCTATCCTATACCAGCGGGTTCTGCTAGGTTCTATGCTGCAAACAGATTACGCGACCATGCAGAGGTAAGTGGTAACTCACCTGATATGGCACACACACAGTATGTTGACGGTAGTGAGACACCCTACCAAAGATATTCCAAACCGATAATGACACCAATGGCTTATCCTAGAATGGGTCATCACTACGTTAACGCTACACAACCTATGTTGCCCGGTCATTGGGCACACCCCGCATACCAATCGCTTTACAAGAAACACAGGTTTGAACAGAACTTCAAAACGCAAAGAAGGGATAGCAAAACGCTGAAAGATGCGGTTATTGCATCTACACAAGAAGTTCCCGTAAAAGGTGATTTATCCATTCAAGATAGTATTAACCCGGTAGAACCGGAAATAGCATTTGGCTCTCTAAACGCTGCACCAAGCCCACCTTCTGACATTCATGGGGGTGCGTTTACACTAATGTTTGAGACATCGGTTAAGTGGGATGGTTACGGTACGTTAGCAAGTTTAGGTAATGCCGGTGTCGTCAATAAGGCGGGTGGACACAGCATTGTATTAGCCGCTGCTGCTAATTACACACTAGCAAATCACTTCCCTGACCCATCAGAAGTTGGTGCTTACCAAATAGTGATACAACCAAATATGTTCAGAGGACAAATCGGCGGTGTTGTTGAAGCCAACAATACGGTCACAGGTGTTGAGGAAGGGGGTTACGCATTCACAGGACAACAGGTAAACACGGTAATTGGTATCAAGAAGGATGAAAGCGAATTTGGTGGGTTGATATTAATTTTAGCAAAGGCTACACAATTTGATTGTAGGGGTTGTGAAGTATTCGTAAATGAATTGATGTTAGACATTTCTCCTGATTTCGGTAGCCAATTCACAAAGATACCACCCTTGCTTCTTTACAATTCATACGGCGTTAACCTAAATGAGACACCTTCATTCACTAGAAGGAACTTTCCGTATTCACCAATGATGGTAAAGTCAACACCATCGCACACACTTAACGTGCCGTGGTGGTCTATATTGTTTGGAAGTATCAGTAGTAGTACAGAACTAATTACAGAAAACTCAAATTACATGGGACTATCTCAATATGCGCCTCATAATTATGAAGTGTTTGCAAAAAGCACCTATGGGAGTGTTGGACATATACTAGGAATGCAAGGACATAATACAAAATACCCAAATATATACTCAAGTATATTAGAAAATACATCCCCAATTGCAAAATGCACTATTACAAGTAAAGGAACTAACGGTGTGTTTACTGTGGATAACGGAAGTGGCTTCCCTGCTAACCCACAATTCGGTCAAGAGATATATTACACAGCAGCAAGTGGTAAGATTTACTCTATAGCATATACCCGTTCAGGATATGCAGCAGGTACCATTAACCAAAGAAATACGTTTACTGTGACTAACAGTAGTCAATTCTATTCTAATATGGTTGGTGATGAGACAATCTATCTAAGCAGCAATTACAATTCATATAAGTCATTCGATTATTCTAATTATAAAACAACATCTAATTATGCAAAAACAGTTAGTATACTATCTTCAGGTAGTGGAGATACAAATACATTACACCCACCTGATGCTTTCTTGTGTCTTTGGAATCATAATCTAGGTAGACCTATGACATATTTCTCAGATACTAGAAATACATGGAGTAGTCAACCTGTAAATCAAGCAAGGTATAATGCGATGCCTGAACATTTTGAAACTATACATTATCATTCTGCTAATTACCAAATGAGTTTTGGCCCATTTTCGTTTATGATGAAAGCACAAAAACCATCTAATGGTGTTGGTTCACTTTATGCAGCAGATTCTGAACTTGATGCATACAGCACAACGAGTATTCATGGTGATGTATTTTATGGCGGTTATTGGCCTTGTGGTAGCAGAGGCGGCCCACAGGCTAGTTGTTTGGATGGTTATACACAAAGTAGCGTTTCTTGGACAATACCGGGCTTTGCATCCGATATAACGATGAATTGGAAAGATGATGGTTGGAACAGTTCTAGTAACGCATACACAAGAACAACGGGAATAGACACAGCAGGGGATAGTAATGCTAGGAGAAACTTTGGTTACAGGGTTGGTTTGAAACAAGCCTACAACCGCCCTGCTTGGGGTATCATACCTGCTCGTGGTGCTTTGGAGAAGGCTGCCACAACAGGGGGCTATAATACCACTAGTTACGACTCAGGGCCAATAGTACAGATAGAGACACACGGTAGCCTTTCATCTAAATATACGGGGATTCTTGGCCGTTTAAGCAACTTTACAGGTATGTTGAACTCTGACATACAAGGCGAACAAGTGCGTTACGCACAAGGAACTAGGATGACTAGACCCTTTGGTGTGCCTGTAAGAACGCTATGTAATTCAAACTCGGTTGAGAGAGATTGGTGGGGTGATGTCGAAGGTATATCTAGCACAGGAACATTAGATTTAGCAAAGGCATCCAAACATTACCTAGTAGATTGGTGGGGTAACGACAGAGGTGAAGATGTTAGGAAATCACCTGTGCGTGGTTTTGGTATTAGACCTGCATGGGATTGCGGTAACGCATACAAGGAAGGCACTAACACACCATTCGATAGGATTTGGAATAGTGGCTCTCCGTTATTCAATGTAAAGAATATCCTCAATAGTAGTGGTCAGGTTAGCGTTGCACAAAATAACACAACACCTCGTTATGGTGGTGTTATCAACAGCGCGAACAATAATAGTAGCACCACATTAGTAGACGTATTTGCACCATTCCATTCCTTAAGAATTGGTGATATGGGTAATGGTAGGGGTATTAGATACCCCACTTATTTCAATCAATGTGTCTATACAGATGTTAGTCAAGCAGTAGTTAACACAGGATTAGTGTTGAGCAAACACACATCTGAACCTCTCTTTGGAGATGGTCTGTTACGCCCCCGTAACACCGTACTGCAAGCCGATGAAGTTAAGAGAGGGATAAGTAGTATTTTAGATATAGAGGAAGATGGCCTATTAAAATCGGAAGCAACCGTCAGTAGCAGAACAGAGACAATCAATGGTAGTTCAAAACATCTCGATGCAATCAGCAGAACAAGTCCGAGGATAGGCATTGATGCTCCTTTGTTTGATGTTGGACAAGAGAATTTTGTTGCTTTGAATAGCGAAGCACATAGTTTGCATACAGATAGAAACTTAGGTCAGAGGGTTGTATTACAGAACTCATTCAAACGAATCAGTAACAGCACAACCACCGACTTTACAACGCCATCATCGTTTACTAGGCAACCCGATGGGTCTGCTGGCTCTCCACAAGGAGCAATTCTTAGATTTAGTCATACGAATGTATTCCGTAGTTACGGTGGTTCTTACATCTTAGAGGCCAAGAATTACGCATCGGTGGTTGATGATTCAGGTTGGGGTAGGAATAGCATAGCCTCACCAAGCAAGTCTAGTAACCCATATCAGAACTCTGTTAAGGTGAATAACAATCGAGCCAATAACGAAACTGATAACTCCGTTAGATTCCTAGTAAGACCAATCAGAGTGTTAGATAATCAACATGTCGAACTCTATAGGATGAATGACCAATTAAACTCCAATAGCCCTCAAGAAGTTAATTCTGAGAAATCCTATTACAATGTTACATCAGGTAACAGGTATGGTTTGTTTAACTATGAAGTAGACACGCCCGCCACAGCCTCATTCTATGTTGGTGGCACAGCAGGTGCAAACGCAAATGGCCCATATTATCCTGTTGTGTTATTTGATGACGCATCCTTCACAAATGTCCGTTCAACAGGCCCAACAATACCAACTAGTGAGGCTTCTACCTTTGTTTCAAACGTCAAACAAACCGTTGCTAGACTTATCGTAACGGAAAATACATTACAACATCACCGTTCTGATTCTGTTAGAAATGGTGACTTTACAGTACAACCGAGATTCTCTCAATCATTACATCCTAAAGGACATAAGGGGGATGTAACTTTCAACACAGACGACCATACGGGTGATGCTACATGACATTGATAGAACCCGCGTATGGGGCTTTTACTGAATCTCCAAATGAAATCATGTATGATATAAGAAAACCTGTGTTTGTTGATAACGCACTTCATCTAGGGAAATATGACTCTCAGAAAGCGGCTTTACCTAAAGTGAGTTTTACATCCACACCTTATACACTTGCTACTGAGAAGAAATATAATGTTGTGGAAGAACAAACATCAATGTTACTTTCACATAACAAAACACATGGACATAGTTCTGAGGTTAATGTTTACACACCTAGTGGTGTTAATACAACATCTAGACTTCTTTACGATTCTAATGATGTGAGTAAAAGACTCTATAGGGATAATGTGGATAACCTTTCTAAGAAAATCAGACTCAATCTATCAAATATGGATAATCAGACATTTACTGATTTAGAACTAGGTAACACATTCCATTTAGGACAACCCATAGATGTAGGTCTAAGAACGAGTGACTTGGTAATGAATTTGGGTTCAGAGGTTGACGGTATTGTGTCTTCTATCTCAATAGGAGAGTCAATGACTGTAACGAATGCATACTCACAGAGAAGAAAACACAGTCATACTTTTTCAGCATTTAATTTTAATAACTTCAATTTGATGGTGGCTTTGAAGATTCTATCAAGAAGAGATAACAGAGTTTTGATATTTGATAACTTTGGTAATCTTCTTTTCGTGCCTTTTAATTATTCAAAACAACATCATATAGTAAATAATAATCTAAGATTTGGTAGTGAGAATAATAACCCAATTGATGATACATTAAACAGAGTTACTATGAAAGGTAGTAGTATTGCTTTGAATGATACAAACATCATTACACTTAATGACGGAGAAAGGCAAACAGGCCGTTTTGATGTCAGCGTTATAGAAAACTCAAGACCAATAGTTGATTTGTCTCTAATAGGAAAAAACGAGGTAACTAGGGCCGCTAGGCAGATTCTGAAAGCCAACAATTTAATGAGTCAGTCATTAAGCACAGAAGGTCACCCCGATTTGTGGTATCTAAGACCGGGAGATGTGGTAATGTATGGTGAGAATAAATACGTTATTATGGAAGCACAACATAGTCTAACAGATAGAATGAGTAATTTTAAGTTCTTATCTTTACAAGCAGGTGTAGAAACTGTTCTACAGTCAATAGAAGAAAATGCTGTAAGTTCTATTAATGTTAAGAGTGAGAATCTCAAAGAGCAGATAATTAAGGAGAATCTAAACTTTTTCAATGAAGTTACAATTACAACAAGAGTCAATGTGATTACTAATGTGGTAATAGACGATGGATTAATTTTAGGTGGTAACTCCAATAGAGTAGGTCTTGGTGCAACTGCTAAGACAATCGGAATGAATAAGAGCACCCCCTCTGTGGCTATAGGTGATGCATAATGGCCGTCAATGATTATTTGAAACGCCTTATAGTGGAAACCATAGCCAATAATATCAATGAAATCATAATTGGATTTGATAACACGCCATCTACTAGTAGCGATGGAAGTGCAGGTAGACCAGCAATTACACTTACACCGACTGTTAAGATTCTAGACAACTCAACTATACTAGTGGAAGCCGATGTACCCATTACAGAAAAATTCGATGAAACACTAAAAGAAGTATACATTCAAATGAAAGATGCTACAGGCTTTACACCTGTAAGCCGTCATGTATTCAGACCTGTTCTAAAAAATGACAAAACAGAGATGAAAATACAGATTATATACGAGGTGAGTTAATGTCCAATCCACTAAAAACACACACAGATAATTTACAAGATGGTGACTTTATTTTCTCATCCTCATTAACCAATATGTTAGAAGGTGTTCACGGTAATGGTATACTATTGTTAGAAGACTATGCAACGGGTGAAACAGGTAGGAGAAATGCCCCATCTTCTTTACCCGGTGCAATTGCTTACGCTAGTGCAAGTACCGTGACAATCAAGGGTGGTCATGGTATTCTAGATGGTGTTGTGGTGGATTTTGCTGGTGGTTACACAAACAACGCCCCTAATACATTAACTCTTGATTTGGATAATTCGGCCTATGGTTCTGCGTTAACTACAGGGCAACAATGTCTGTTCGTAATCTATGTTACGACTGATAACTCTTCGGGCGTTAACAGAATAGGCGTGGAGAGAAGTAGCGCAGGGACTAGTTTTCCAAATATACCAACCGCTTTCTTGAATGAGGGCGGCTCTCTAGATGTAGACCAAACCTTCGTTTTAGGTGTGGTGAAGGCTATTTACACCGATAACTCAACAACTATGGAAATAAATGTAGTGAGTGATTCTAACATTTATGACCTAAGGAGTTACGTTAGGCCATCCCCTCTGTATTTAGGAAGAATGTCAACAGGAACAATAGGTGCTACTGCTACAAACTCCAATAGAGTGAACAGCCATACTGACCTAGATGGTGTGCATGGTGGGGGAACCGAGAATGGTACTTTCACCTCATCTAATTTAGGTGGTTTGTGGATGGGTGCTGATGAGAGCAACAATGATGTATTATTCTTTTCAGGTTTTCAGGGTTCAGCAAGAAGAACACATAGGCTAGGCCCGAACTTGGTTTTGACTCAAGGTAGTTCAGCCAATGTAACATTCCAATTTGACGATTACAATTACTTCATACTAACTCCAACAGGTAACATTACACTCACGGCAGATACAAGTGATTCTGCTTTCCCGCCGGGTCATACTATCTTCGTATCTAATAAACACGCTACTAACACCGTTACTTTTGGTAGTTTTACCATTAATGGTAACACTAGCGGTGTGTTTGTCTATGACGGTAGTGCTTGGCAACAAGCGATGCGCTCTTCAACATCATCCTCTACATCTAGCGGTGTATCAGGGTTAGTGCAAATAAGTGATGGTTCAAGCGGCTTTACCAGCCACTCTACAATTAGTTTCAACACATCATCAACTGTGAAAAAATTAACAGTTACAGGCGATGTTAGCATTACAAATCTGTTAAGTGACGCTAAAGCCGTAGAGTTTACACCTCATGGAAGTAACTTGGGGGGTACAGCAGGTCAAACGTTATGGATGGGTAGTGGTGCATCTAACGTATTGAAACTTGGAACTAATACCATTCTTCATAGCGGTAATACGACTAGTGGTAGTTACAACTTCATAGGTCTGACCGATACACCTGCTAATTTTACTAATTCTGCAAATAAGTTTCTCCAAGTCAACGCTACACCTAATGCTATTATTTTTGATACAATAGCAGAAGGTGATTTACCGACCACACTACCAAGTGTAACATCCATAGGAGCAAACGGAAATACACTCACGGCGGCAGGTAATGTATTGATTACCGGCACGTTGGAAGTATCAGGTGGAACAACAACAATCAGTTCAACAACCATTACGGTTGATGACAAGAACATCGAATTGGGTTCTGTTGGTAGCCCATCAGATAGCACAGCAAACGGTGGTGGTATCACCCTAAAAGGTGCTAATGACAAAACAATCTCATGGAGTAGCACTACAGGTGCTTGGGAGTTCAACAAAGGTGTATTTCCAAGTTCAGATAGCGCATTAGATTTAGGTAGCAGTTCGGTAAGATGGGCCAATGGTTATTTCGATACTGTATATGGTGCTGGTAATTTTACTACAATAACAGGTTCAAGTGACCTAAATATCGCTGATATACTATTTGTAGACCAAAGTACAACAAAAGTGGGTATCAATCAGACCACACCACTAGCCCCCTTACAAATAGCAAATGTCGGCTATGGTGAGTCCACAGGTTCTATTACTGATACTAATAACAACGGTGATGGGAGTTCTGACGACCACATGGACATCACACTTTTCCCTATTGCTAACTTCAGGTCAGGTAAACTCTTGATAGAGTTCGATGGTGAAGATACAATTAATGGTGGTAATAGAGTCTATGAAACAGCAGAGGCTGTTGTTACTCATGATGGCACAAATGCTGCCATTACAGTTTATGGTTTAGTTCAATCAAATTCCAATGAAACTTTACAAGGAGTCTATGATACCAAGATAGAAGGCGATAATTTGATATTAGAGGTTACACCGCAGATAACAGGAATAGTCTGCGATGTTAGAGTAAGTTGGCAAGCGATGGTGGCATAATGACAACAAATAATGCAGATTTTAAGGTAAAGAAAGGACTACAAGTAGCAGATGGTGACGTAACATTAGCGAGCGACCATTCAGTAAAGGCTGGTACATTTGATACAAATGTTGCTGCGGCGGGTGTAACGCTTACAGCCGTAACGCTTTCGGCAGATGGAACTGATACAAACATCCCAATTAACATCACGCCGAAAGGTTCAGGCTCAGTAGTTATGAGCAAAGTTGATATTAATGCCGGCACTATTGATGCAATTACTTCACTTACCTCCGCTGGCGATTTAGATATAGGTGGTTATGACCTCAGAGCATCAACTCTCACAGCAGACTCAATGACCGCTACTCGTGTGGCTTTCTATGGTACTGATGGTGTTTTATCAGATGATGCTGATATGGTTTTCGCTACTGATACACTAACAGTCACTAAACTTGGTGCATACGAACAAGCGGGAGCAGTTGATTTCTCCGATGAAGTGATGACTAATGTGAACATAGACAGCGGTGCGATAGACAATACTCCTATCGGCGCAAGTACTGCTTCCACAGGGGCATTCTCGAC
>TARA_R110002051_G_scaffold192855_2_pt1 | contig 17212 bp, 12 predicted proteins | sample TARA_R110002051 | Tara Oceans TARA_R110002051 (sample SAMEA4397023) | marine metagenome | biome: Polar Biome; feature: [MES] marine water layer (ENVO:01000295) within the mesopelagic zone...; material: water (ENVO:00002006), including particulate matter (ENVO:01000060) such...
ACTCCGCGCCATCTCTTAACAATAGGTATACTTTTCATATAGAGAGCTTCCCAAGTTTTGTGACAATCCATTCCATTTCCAATAGGGGAAACAGTAAAATAAGACTGGGATATATCTGTAAGATATTTTTCTTGAGTGGAATTTACAAACTCATCGTGATTTTTTATGGATGAAGAGTTAGGATAGTTTTTTTGTAGTTGGAGAGGATAATCAGAGCCTAATTTATTAAGACAATCGTTTCGAGCGGAAGAGTTGGTGGAAATATTAAAATTTATATAAACTTTATTGGTTTTTTTAAAGCCGTGCTCTTGTATCTTTAAAAATCTCTCTTGATTTCCGTGGGACCACTTTGGATTAGCTATTCCAATTGGGATGGGAGAGACGTTGGGGTGATCGGTAGTTAGGTTTTGAGTATACCAATGTTCAATATTGGGAAATAGATTAAAAATAAAATCTATTTCGTTGGGTCCAAAATTAATATCAGAGTTGTGAGTAACTAACTTAAATTTGTTGGGTAGTTTTACTCCTCCTATTGAAAGGTTAGTAGAAAGTGTGGGTAAATATTCGGGTTTACAGAAAACATAATTATTGTCTAGTTCTTCGTCTTCTGTCACTGAAAACTCGGGAGTTCGGGCATCTTTATAGTCGGTTATTTGAATGCGACAAAGGTGTTTAAAATATGTTCCGCATAAAAATTTCATGTTGTTACTTTTTCCCAAAATAAAGAAGCTGCCTCCTCGCAGCCTTGTTTAAACTTTTCATATCCTACCTTTTCAAATTCTAAGTAGGAACCTATTTTACTGGTGTCTCCTATAATTTCTTCCACCCCACATAAAAGAGCCTCTCCTACCATGCGACAAAAAGGTTCTCTCACCACTGGAGAATGAAAGACGGCATTACATTGTTGGAAAATTGATGCAATTTTCTCATGCTCGAGAATTCCCTTGAAGGTTATATTGGGTTCTTTTTTAAAAAGAGTATCAGGGTTTTCATCTGACCACCCAAAGACATCGACATTCCTGTTGGGATTATTGCGAGCAAAATGAATCAAATTATTTAAACCTTTAAGGGGATGAAGATATCCACAAAAAACCACATCATAAATTTTCTCTTTTTCTTCTTTCTTAAAAATTGTTGTATCTACAGGGTCGTATATTATTTCTACATTTTTAAAGTAATCTCCATATATATCCTTAAAAAAGGAGTAATGATAATTACTTAGAAAGAAATTCTTTTTTGATTTAGTAAATAAAATTTCTCTGTCCTCGTCCCTTAAATAAGAACAAGAATCGTGTTCTAACCTAACACAGTTAGACATTCCCAATATATAATCTAATTTAGCGGGTGCTATTTTGCTTATCGCTTCTAAATTTGAATTAATAACCAAGTCGTAAGAGGTTAAAAAATCTATGATAGAAGAGTTGTGATGATGCTCTACTATTTCATGCCCCCTCTTCCTCCCCTCTTCTATAACGAATGCATTGCTTACTTGCGCTCCTCCTCGTCGTTGTTTAAGGGTAAAATCAGATATAAATAAAATCTTCATCTCATACTAGTAGTATGATTATAGATGAAAATCAATCTTCTTCTAATACGGGAGGGGAAAAATATTTTTCCGCTTCGGAGTCAGCTATACTAACAAGTAGCAAGTCTGTGTGGGCGCTGGTGAGGTCGAGGTTGCTAAAATTCCAAAAGGGATCAGCCTCTTCTTGCTTATGAGTTCTATCTGTTCCTTGAATTACATCAATGTCGTGAGGCTCATAGCTCTTCTCGACCTTTTGGTCTGAAGCTAACCTTAAAAACATATTAACTCTGGCCATTGCCCATTGAGCCGTAGTCCTACGGGGTTGCCAGTTAACGTCGGCGGCTTTTTCCCCTCTTTTATAAATCTTTATTAGTTGGTCTAGAACTATTTTAGATTCATGTTTTTCATTAAATTTAAGAACCTTACCTATTAGGCACTTATAAATTTTCTCTGAAAAAGTAAGGTTCATCATGAAAAATTACACTTTTAATTATTAAAAATGAACGTTATCCTTCGCAGGAGGAACAATTCAAAATAGATCTAGCCAGTTCTTGGCTCGGGTTTGCACTTCTCTGATAGTAAAAACTCTTAATTCCTTGCTCCCAGCCAAAAATCAAAAGCTCGCTGACTTGCTTGGGTGGGCATTTTGGGGAAATCATAAGATTTAAACTTTGACCTTGATCAATATGTTTTTGGCGGTGAGAGGCTTGAATAACAATTTCTTTTTGTGAAATTTCTCCAAATGTTTTAAATATATCTTTCTCCTCTTGGCTTAAAAAGTCTAAATGTTGAACTGAACCTCCCTTTTGCAGAATAGATTTCCAAATGGTTTGGGTATTTTTTTTCTTTTCTTCTAAAAGTTTTTCCAAATAAGGATTTTTGTAGGTAAATTTTCCTTTAGCTAGGTCTTTGGTAAAGTAGTTGCTATTTAACGGCTCGATTGACGGTGAGACTTGACCTAATATAAAGGAACTGGAAGTAGTGGGAGCAATCGCCATGGTAGTCATGTTGCGTCTTCCATAACCATTTAAATGATCGGGTTCTCCCAATAAAACAGCGAGTTCTTGCGTGGCTTCCTTAGATTTATCTTCTATAATTTTATGAATTTCTACATTGATAAATTTAGCCTCCATGCTCTCAAATGCTATCATATTATCTTGGAGAAATGAATGCCAGCCCAAAACGCCCACGCCTAAAGCTCTCTGTTTTTTGGCAAAATTATGAGAAGCTTTCATAAAAGGAATTTCTTTTGTTTTATTAATATATTCCTCCATTACCGCATCAAGAAAATAAACAAGAGTTTGAATTGCATCTGTCTCTTTTATTTCATTCCACTTAAGAAGATTAAGGGAGGATAAACAACAGACAAAAGATTCTTCCTCAGAGGAATGCAAAAATATTTCACTGCATAAATTAGAAGCCCTAATCTTTAATTTTTTATCTTTATAAGCTTTGGGGGCTTTTTCATTAGCCGTATCCGTAAAAAATAAATAAGGATAACCTGTTTCAAACCTCTTTCTTATGATAGAAGCCCACGTTAGTCTTTTTTTTCTATCCCCATCAATCAGTGACCTCATCCATTCATCACTTATACATATTCCAAAGGACATTTCTTGTATAGGATTCCCTTCCGACCTAATTCTAAGGAATTCTCCCACGTCTGGATGATCCACGGGCAGATAAGCTGCGAAGGAGCCTCTCCTCACATTACTCTGAGAGACTACAGAAGAAACCTTATCAAAAAGTTCCATAAAATGGACTGGACCGCTCGACGTTCCCCCAGCAGAAATTTCTTCACCTCTTTTTCTTAAATCTCCAAAATAAGCAGAAGTTCCCGCCCCATGTTTAGTTTGCATTCCAACTTCAGCCTGTTTATCTAAAATAGCATCCATGCGATCCTCTATAAAAACGCCATTGCAAGAGACTGGGAGTCCTCTTTCTCTCCCAAAATTTGCCCAGATGGGGCTAGCCAAGGAATAAAAACCTTCAGCTAAATATTTTTCAAACTTTTCCGCAAAACCTTTGACTTTAATATACTTTTCAGCAGCAACGGCTATGTCGTGACCTCTCTGTTCTGGGGATTCTTCTTTTTGTAGATATCCTCTCTTTAAAAAATCGCGAGAGTCTTTATTTAGCCATTTATATTTCTTCATTAAAAAAGGTCGTCAGCATCAAATGTTTGAGAGTTTTTGGAATATTCCACGGGTCGAGAATGAAAAAAATCAGTAACGTTATTACCGATCAATTCCTCCTCAAACCACATTGTATCTTCCAATAAAGAAGTGTCAACATCAAACGCTGAATCAAAGCCAATTTTTTCTAGAGAGTCATTAATTCTGTTTTTAATAAATTCCTTAAGTATATCAGCACTCAATCCTTTTTCATTAAATCCATTAACCATCCAATCCACAATATTGCTTTCTGCCGTAAAGGCTGCTTGAGCTTCGTTCAAAATTCTCTCCTCTAACTCCTCATCAAAGAGTTCGGGGTGTTCACTTCGGATGGTATTGATAATTTTGATCCCAGCGAGGGCATGAATATTTTCCTCGTTGCGCGTGTATTTAACCTGTTGTCCCGTATCTTTAAGAACATTGCGATATCGATTGAACCAGTTAATCACATAAAATTGACTAAACAAAGAGACATTTTCCACAAATAGAGTAAAAAGAGTAAGGGCATATACATACTGTTTTTTAGAGTCCTTATAAAATTTATGATTATATTTGCGAAGATAATTTACTCTTCCCTCGATAAAGTCGAGTTTTAAATTTTCCTCAAAGACATCCTCCAATCCCAGGACGGTAAGGAGGCGTTCATAAGCATTGTTGTGAATTACTTCGGTATTTGCCATTACATAGCCTAGGTCGGTGAGGCTCGGATGGGGTAAGTTGTCCCCCAGTTTGCTCCAGAATTTTTTCACAGCTACCTCAATCTGTCCAATGGCAGAGAGGGTGCGGATAATCATCTCCTTTTCATCTTCGTTAAGGTTAACATTGAAGTCTTGAATGTCGCTACTAAAACTGAATTCCTTGTCGGTCCAAAAACCGTTGTGCATTGCCTCTATAAAATCCTGCGCCCATGGATATTGATCGGGCTTCCTTGATATTTGTTCTTCGAAAATCATGACTACACCATTTTACACCCAGCCTTAACTCAGTGTCAAGCCAATATTGAAATTTTCTAATTTTTAATTTGACATATTGAAATCGAGTCTTATAATATACCGTGAAACGGAAACAACGCTTCTTTACCTATGACGTAAGGGGTAAAGTATTACGTTATTCTTAACGTAAAACGTTTTATAAATATATTATAAATCAAGAATTGGAATTTCGGTTTTTGTGGAAAAAGGTGAACAACAGGATAGAATGGAGGCAATGCATAGTGATTTGACTTTAATTTCTAAAATTCAAGACGACAATGACCAAGACAGTCTCTTAGCGATCATTGATCGCCACTCTGGTATATTCCACTCAATGGTGAATTACTTTATGTCTAACCCTCAAAACACTCTTGATAAAAATACCCTTGTAGGAGAAAAGGACTTTACTATTTATTCTGCTGCATTAAACTATGACCCAGATAGAAACACAAAATTCTCCACTCACTTAGCTAATCAGACAAAATGGAAATGTCTTAATATTCTCAATAAAAAGAAAAAAAATAGAGAAATTTTTATTGATGATGAAAAAACTTTTATTGAACCATCTTGTAGTTCTTTTATCAAGGACATCGATAAAGGGGAGGCAATGGAGATGTTTGAAAAATGTCTAAAAGAGGAAAAAGACGAAAGGGTTAAAAAAATAGTTGACATGAGATACGAGGGAGGTCATAATAAAGTCACTCCTTGGAGATTCATAGCTGAAGAGCTAAAAATGAGTATTCAGGGATGTATAAACGTTCACAATAGATTCATTAACAAAGTAAAAAAAGAAGGAAATTATGTATAATTCAATCACCGCAGCCGCTTATCTCGTTAAAGATCCTGAAATCAAGGAAACTAGCACGGGAAAAAAGGTAGCTAATCTTAGGGCAGGTATTTCTACCGCAAACGCCAAAACAAAATGTTTTATTGATATCGAGTATTGGGATAAGACAGCCGAAATTGCCGAGAAATATCTTACTAAAGGAAGGGAATTTATTGTTCAAGGAGAACTTTGCATGTCCTCTTGGGAGAAAGATGGAAAAAATTTCAGTAAATATCACATCAGGGGTAAAGATCTTCAGTTTCTGAGTTCTGGTAAAAAAACAAACTCAGAGGATGGTGAGTCTAGTGCAAACGATTCGGACGACGTCCCTTTTTAATGAAGCTTATTTTAGAAGCCCCATTTAATAGCCTTAGTTTCGGGAATGTTGCTCTCAACATAGTTAGAGAGCTTCAAAGGAGAGATGTCGAGCTTGGTATATTCCCTATAGGGGAACCCGACCTCGGAGCATACGACCTTTCTGATGACTTAAAAAAATATCTTGAAGAAGGGATTAATAAAAGATGGGACATTATTGATTCATCTATTCCTTCTTTAAAGATATGGCACTTAAATGGTAGTGATAATCGTAAAACTAAAGACCAATATCTTTTTACGTTTTATGAGTGTAATGAACCCACAGACCTTGAAATAACTCTTTGTGGTCTTCAGGATAAAACTTTTTTTAGTTGTCTTTCAGCAGAAGACCATTTTAAAGAAAAAGGACTATCCAACACTCAAGTAATACCCTTGGGCTTTGATGAGGATTTTAAGGCAACAGATAAAACCTATTTAAAAGATGTTATTCATTTTGGTTTAATGGGTAAATTTGAAAAAAGAAAGCATACTCAAAAAATCATCCAGACATGGCTAAAGAAGTATGGAAACAATCCCAAATATCAACTCTCTTGCTGTGTCACAAATAGACACTTCCAACCCGACCAAATGCAGGGAATTTGGGCAGAGACCCTTAAGGGAGAAAATTATAGCAATTTAAATGTTATTCCCCCTTTGGCTAAAAATAGCGAAGTAAATGAGTTTCTCAATGCTATTGATATTGATTTAACAGGACTCTCTGGGGGAGAGGGTTGGAATCTTCCCGCCTTCAATGCAACCTGTTTAGGCAAGTGGAGTATTGTTCTCAACTGCACCTCACATAAAGATTGGGCGACAAAGGAAAATTCCATAATGATAGATCCATCGGGGGAAATGCCAGTAGAAGACGGAGTATTCTTTTCTAAAAATTCACCCTTCAATCAAGGGACTTTCTATACTTGGACTGAAGAAGAGGCCATTAAGGCCATGGAAAAGGCCGAATCTAAAGTAGGTAAAGTTAACACAGAGGGACAGAAACTTAGAGACAAATTTACCTATTCCAAAACAGTAGATTCTATTTTAAAATGCATTAATAATGATTGAAGAACGATACGTTTAGTTCTATAATATAAATATATGAAAAAATTAATTATTCTAATGTTTGGAGCATTAAACCTTTTTTTAAGTCCTGCACACGCAGATGATTCCACATCCTATACCCTTCATATGAGGGGAATTACCTGAGGGGGCTGCAAAACATATGTCCGTGGGGCATTACAAAAAGCATTTAAGGCTGAAAACATTGTTATTTCAAAATTGGAGGATGAGGGTTTAAAGGGGGCTTGGCAAGTAGTTAAGTTCACCTCAAAAAATAGTAAAATTTCCAAGAAACAAGCTGCCGATTCTATGGGAAAAAATAAAAAAAAGTTTAAAGTTGAGAGAATTTGGCGACCCATAAGCTCCGACGAATGGAAGAAAAAACCAGTGCTTTCCCCCGACTTAGAACCTGACGGCAAGTGGCATCTCCTCTTGATTCCTGCGCCTAATAACATTTATACCTAATGCCTATTTATGTTTATAAGCATCCCGAAGAAGAAAAATATCGCGAGGTTTTTCAGAGGATGAATGATGAACATGTCTATTCAGAGGACAAAGTTGAGTGGCAGAGAATTTTCCTCTCACCCAACGCTTCCATTGACAATTCTATCGATCCCTTTAGTAATCGACAATATATTGAGGCGACCTCTAACAAAAAAGGAACCGTGGGGGATATGATGGATCTCTCCGCAGAACTAAGCGCTAAGAGGGCAGAGAAATCAGGAGGAAAAGATCCCCTTAAGGAAAAGTTTTATAATAAATACTCCAAGGAGAGAGGGGGAGCGGAGCACCCCAATCGAGCAAAAGAAGAGGGGTATGAAAGTAAAAATATAAAAATTGATTATGATTAATATGCAGTCCCGCTCACTCTTAATCCTTTATTCTCTGTTACTTTGAAAGAAAAAGTAGCGTCAAAAGTTATTTGATTATTGATTGACATTCCATAATTATAAGAAGCCAGTTTGGCTTCTTGAATTTCATAAATCATTTTGGTATCACCTGAAGCTAATACTAGTTCAAAATTATAATTTTGATCATCAGTTAAAACGCCTGTAACAAAACCCTCATCAAAACCTGAAACTAAAGAAGAAATTGAAAATCTGCCGTCGGCAGGTAGTTGGGCTTTTCTATCGTAGGCAAAATCATTTCCCAGCCCATAACTAGATACCCTTGGGAGTTTTATTCCCATTTCTACAGATTGAATAAGGTGAGTGCCAGATAAAACTTGTCCTCCTACCTGTAAATTTTCCAAAGTTATACTGCTCTGTGAATTTGTAGGATTAACTAGGGGAGGATTTTTATCGTCTGTTGTTTGAGGGTCGATTTGAAATAAACAGCGACCGACATTATCACTATTGCCTCCAGTTAGATTAACAGACGGCATATTCATAGATGTTCCCGTTAAATGTTCAAAAACCATATTTGAACAAATATAATCAGTGGAAACATGGGGTAAAGTGCCTATGCCATAAGACAAACTATAAGAAACTGGGAAACAATTTCCAAAAGCCATGCAATCAAAACCTGTTAAATTAAAAAGGACTTCATCAAACGTAATAGAATCAAAAGCATTAATATTTCCAGTTTTAGGAGTAGTAACAACATAAAAATTTGTGCTTAGATCAAGAACCCCCGAAAACATATTTTTATATGAAGTAGTAGCAGCCCCTACAAATCTACCAAACTGTTCATTACTTAAAGACGGCTCTGGGATATATGAAAACCTTAATGTAACATCAGGTTGTGCAGTTAATTCTCTAAAAGTTGGATATTGACTTCCTAACTGCTTTGGTTCTTGTCTAGGTAAATCTATAGAATAATCGAAGTTTTGAACTAATTTATACAAAACCACATCTAAGTTAGATTCAGAAAAATTTGTTCCATTTTGAACAAAGACAGCAGCGTTAGGGCTTTTTATTGGTATTCCTCTGCTCATTTTAAGTCCCTGTTGGTATTACACCTAAGGGATCTTCGGTAAGATCAACAGTTAAGGTGTTGGAGTTGTAGTAATTCCAAGTATGTTGCCACTTGGGAGAGTAGTAAACTTTTGGTCTGTTATAAACTGAGGGAATTTGATGTTCAAAACGCCGATATCCCCCTTTATTTTCTAAGAAGTGAAGCATACATTTCATTTGTTTGTCTGATATATTAGAATAAGTATAGCTCATATTGAAAGTAGCTAAATTATCATTCGTTTTTAGCCTTTGAATAAAAGAGTTTTTATAATCTAAAATATCAGCTTTAATTTCCACCGTAGCTTGAGGTCCAACGTCTGGCTCAAAGAAGAATGTTTGGGACCATGCCGAGCTTACACCTGTAGGACTATTAGAAGAGGAAGAGGTATGATCGCCGCTGCAATAATAGAAATTATCTAATTTGTTTTGATTTATACCCGAATAAACTATGTCATATTTTGAGTATGAAGAAGTAGGTGTCCATCCCTCAAACTCTAGATTAGTGAATGTCCCCATTCCAGACCAATTGAGAAGAGTGGGGGCGTGGTCAGTATTAATTTTAGCCGCAACTTCAAAGTGTTGATTATTGATAAAATTAACAGCATAGCTATCACAAAAACCCGAAACGGTTTTGTAAATTCCTGAGTTGTCAGGAGTGAATTCTAATGGAAGGTATCCTGATTTGTTTTCAAAAAATGTAGCCAAATCTCTAGCTCCACCTTCATCTACGTCATACCTAACCGCGAATTCTGCCACCAAACTGTTGACCGACATGGGTATTAAATTATAATAAAAATCATCAGTAGTGTAGCTATGATTCCTCGCTTTAAAATCTACAGTAGAACCATATACAGGAGTATAGGACATCCCCGACAGTTCCAGTGGAACTGTAACTCCTGAAATATTATTATCTCGATTATAAAATAGACTTTCGCTCATCGGTGACCCATGTAGTTAAGAGTTAAACGAACGGCTCCGTCAGCAGAAGAGCTTAATTGCTCACCCACTAAACAGGCATTGGGGATGGTTAGAGACTGAAGAGATTCTCCATTTCTTCCGTTAACGGTGAATGATACTGCTTTACTTTCTTTTCCCGTCCCTAAAAAACTATATCCACTTTCTAGAAAAACATCATCGACCTCTAGCTGAACGCTTGCTGAATATTGAATAGGATCAAGATGTTTAACCTCCACTGGTGTTTCCAATCCTATGGTGTAATATGGTTGTTTTAAGACCGTTAAAGAATAATCAAAACCCACGACCCTGTTGGTGGTAGTATTATCACAAGTAGCACTAATAGAACCTTGGCTCGGAATATAAATATTTGTGGAAGTGGTTCCCGACGCTGAAACGCCGCTCCTCATTTCATCATAAACAGTAAACTTTGCATTCACCTTGGGAATAGAACCAACGGCACAATTTACAGAATAAGAATTTAAATAGCCGCTTTCAAAACCATAACTAGAATTATTATCGTAATTAAAACTTCCCTTTATTATTTGTCCGTCTCCCGTAAAGTCCAAGAGGGGGTCATCATATATTAAATAACGAGAAAGAGACACTTCTTGAACAGTAGGCCCACCTATAGTGGTTACTCCTCTTTTATATCCCAAGGGGTTCGCGACATTGGCTGTATTTTGATAGCCAATTTCTAGAGATTCTACCCCCGACAATTCTCTGGCAGAAACAGATGCATTTTGCCCCGATATAAAAAAGTGGGACTCGTAATTTAGAGTTGTTCCATACATTATGCTCTAGCTGGTCTTAACGATCCACCCAACCTCTTTTCTTCATCAATAACCTGTCTAACCTGATCTTTAATTTTCATGGCTAGGTTTTGTTGTTGCTCTTGAGCATTCGTTCCGTCTTGGGATACAGTGCCGTCAGAATTAACGGTAATGTTAATAACTGTTTCTCCCGAATCTCCAGAAACATCAATTAATTCATCGAGCTTTCCAACCACATCTCGGTTGTCGCGCCCACCAGCCCCAGAGTTCATGGAGGCAAGATTGCCGCGACCTATGTTTTGAGTGGCGGCTGCGTTCATAACAAACTCCCCTCCTGACAACATCGTTGGAACCGTGTCTATTCCAGCAGCATAAGGAACGGCTCCTCCAGCCGCTCTATTCCATTTAGGAAGAGCAGTTAAAACTCCAGGGCTACCATCCATTGACGCGCCGTTAGATCCCCAACCATACTTTTTCTTTGGGTCGACATCTCCCGAGCCACTGAGTATTCCCTGCCACCATTTTGGTTTTTTTCCTTTGTCAGCGCCTTTTCCAAACCCACCAGTAGCCCCGCTTATAGCAGCCATGGCGACCATAGAAATGAAGGCCGCTTTAAGTGCATCCTTTTGAGCTTTCTTCTGTTCTTTCTCTTGTTTCTCTTTATCGAGTTGTCGGAAATAAAGACCCAGAGCCTCTTCTTGTGATCCTCTTTCTGATTGAGCTAAGCGGCTATTTTTTATTCCCCACCTTGTCATTCTTACACTGTGAGGTTCCATAGCTGCATACCCAAAACCTGCCCCTCCTCCAATTCGATCCTGCTGACCCGTGGTAAACCCTTGGGTAGCAAAATTAAATAAATCTTTTTTGCCTGTTATAGATTCTTGTCCATAAGTTCCTGGGGTAAATAAACCTCCCCTTTGCATGGTCTGAATAGAACCTCTATTTAAAGACTCCATAAAATCACTTCCATATCGGGCAACCGCTCCCCTTCTCATCACAAATTCTCCACCCGTTAGCATCGTGGGGACATCATCTCGCGCCCCTGATCCTCCAGTAATTATTCCCCCACTGTTTTTTCCACCCCCTGTTAGGAAACCGACAAGGCTCCCTATAAGTCCAGTTCCACCTCCTGTAGAGGTTGATCCAGTGCCAAGGCCAGCAAGATTATTAATAGCTTTCTGCATGAATGCTTTTGAAAGCATCAAAAAGAAATCGGAAGCTGCACTTCTTAAAGAATCACCTAAACTTTTTCCTTTGGCGATTGCATCTACCATCGCGTTTCCAATATTATTAGCAAATGTAGCAGACGCATCCACCAGCTTGAAAGCAAACTGTTCTTCCTCCAAAATAGCTCTATACTCCTCTTCTGAAGCATCCTGTTTTCGGTCATAATTGTTATTGGACATGTTTGCCTTTATTCTAGCAAACGAATCAGTTTCCAAACGCGCATCTAACAGAGATTGATTTCTTCCTACGAGCAAATTCCTCTTCACACCTCTGAAAAGCTCTGGTTGTGAGGCGAGTTTTAATACACCAGCAAACTTAAGTGCTGATTGTGCGGCTGCTGTATTGGCTTCTTCACTTGCTTCAAGAGATTTAACATCTCTGTCTAATTCCTCATGAAGACTATTGAGGGAAGCTACCACCCCTGCATCCCCTTCACCTTTTCCTACTTTTTCAGCTACCTCTTTCAGCCTTGCTCTAACCTCCTCAACGCTCTTTCCTTCAGTTAGAGTTTCACCTGTTAATTCTTTCAAAACACCACTACCCCCAAGATTTAAATTTGCCAGTCTTTCCCCTAATTGATTAATTACTGAAGCACCCCTACTTCTTGCTCCTTCTTCTAAATCTAAACGGGCTTGTCCTTGTTCGGCAGCAAGTTTTCTTAGGTTAGAAGCAGCCTGTGCTCGCTCTAACTCCTCTCCCGCCGCAGCGGTGGGCCTGACATTTCCTCTTAAATTGTCTTGTAAAATCCTTTCTTCATCTATGATCTCCTGAAAAACCGTCTTCTTACCGAATGTGTTTTCAGCATCTCTTGATGTAGCATCAATCCCCGCTCCCTTTCTCAAAGATGCCTGTTGTCTGGCTTGCTCGGTAATTCTTTCTTCCAGCACTAATTTCGCGGTTAATTTTTCTAACGCCTTGTCTTCTGCGGATAATGAATTATATTGTGATTGTAGTTGAGTAGCCATCGAATCCGTGATGTCCTCATTGATGTCGACCGCTAGCTTCAATAATGCGTCTTTCTCTATATCACTAATTACTCCATCTGATTTGTAACCAGCTATCGCCGCAAGCAACTCCTTTTGTTTCTCCCCATCGACGTTTACTCTTTTAGCAAATTTTGCTATGGCCCCAGCTGTTTTTAAAATATTCTTATTAGTTTTCTCAATTTTTGTTTGCTCTATTTGTTTTATTTTTAAATCGGAAATTTCTTGGTCTGTTAATCCTCCGAGTTTTTCCGCAATCATTATTTTCTCATTGAGGTCGTCTAATGCAGTTCTGTCGAGTAGTGCCATTGCGATAGCACTCTTGACGGTTTCTTGGTATGCGTCGGTAGCAATTCTATTGAATTTGGCGCTTTTTTCGTCGGCCTTCGCTTTTCTTTCCGCTCTATCTGCTATCTCGCGATTCATCGCTATATCTCCACTCGCTATAAAAGTTTCGGAATCTATGCCAAACGGCCCCGTGGATGTTGCTATATTCCCCAACATCTCGCGGGTTTTTTGCCTATGCATAAGAGACTTATAATTAGCCTCATCTTTGCTATTTGCTGGATTGATGAGCGCATCCTCAGTCCGCAGATCAACCTCGGAGGCTCTACCCTTGTTCATTATCTCACCAAAGCTAGTTGTGCCTTCCCGATCGATGCGTAGTTCAAATTCCCGCATCTTCTTCCAGTCCGCTAACTGCTCATCACTCATGCCTGTTATAGCCCCCTTCGTTCTTCTATCTGAATCAGACCCATGAACAACATCCTTTAATTCACTAGTAATTGATCTCATCTCACTTTGAGTGAAACTCCTTGCCTTTCCTCCCGCCACCTTGGTAACCCCACCCTTGTTCCTTATCACATGGTCTTTAGTAACTGCACTATTCTTCCAGTCAGACATCAATTTATTAATGTATTGAGGATCAGCGCTAGACAGGAATGCCTTACTTAACAGACCTTCAAGAGCCGCAAATTGGCCTTTATCATTACCTCCCCTAATATTTCTGTCTTTATCTATCCTCTCAATTATTCCCTTGGCCTTTGCTTCTGCTTGGGCTTTTTTTCCCTTTTTAAATTCTTCAGGAACCTCAAGTTCCCCCAACTCCTTGGCCGCATATTTGGTAGCATCTCCAAGCACATTTTGCTGTATTTTTAGAGTGTCCGCAGATCCTGATATTTTTTTGAAAGCCCAAGAAGCTGCCATAATGGCCGTAACGCCAATACCAACAGGACCAGCAAACCGCAACAATGCTCCACCCACTTTAGTTGCGATGCCACCCAGCTTCAGCAGACCCCCTGCGACTGGTCGTCCAGCTTTAGTAGCCCAAGCCGCACCACCAACGCCCCTAGCCATGTTTGTTCCACTGACCATTCTGGACGCTCCTAGGCCCTGCAAAGCCTTACCCTTTGTTGCCCATGCTCCCTTCCCTACAAATGTTCCAGCCATATTCTTTAGACCCCCCAATACAGGACCAAGAGAACTTAAACTTTGCGCCGCGATCATCGCTATCATGGCAATATTCAAGGCTTTCATGGTTCCTGCTAGAGTTTTATTTCCGTCTGAAACCTCCCCTACTATGGGGCTTAACATTGAAAAGGCAATTTGAAGACCCAACATACTACTGACCATGCTAGAAAAACCCCCTCCAGCAGTATCACCCATGCTCTTTTTAAAATTAGGTATGTAACCTTCGGCAGCAGGAATAGATCCTGTAGGCTCATCCCTCATATTGGTAACAGCCAGACCCATTGGGTTGGCCGCTCCCCTTAAGGTTGCATCTTGATTAATTCTTACTTGATTGATTGGAAGACCTGCTCCGATTTCCCTCTCTACGGCATCGCGTAAAGGGCTGGCAAAGTTTGGAATGTAGCCTTCAGCGCCCCCTCTTGGGATACCACCTCTCCCTAATCTCCATTGACTTATAGATCCCGAACTTACTGAGCCATATTTTTTGTGTATAGCTTGATAAGATTGATGTGCAATGCCGTATCTTGACAATGCCATGGGTTTTGAGATGTGTTTACCCATCCTTTTATCTTTATATTGTGCGGCAGCGCCGCCCAATCCTAAAATATCATAAAACTTAATAGCCGCACCTTTAACAAGCTCAGTTCCAGCGTTAGCTTTTACTTCTGCTCCTCTTCGACCCCTACCTCTCGCCCCAAACTTCCCAAACAATCTCCCCGAATAAGGCAAATCAATTCTTGAGGTCTGGGTTCTACTCGCATAATCAAGAAATTGTTTACTTCCCAATATTGCTGCCAGCGACACCTCAAAAATACTCCCAGCAAAACCCTCAAAAGCTCCTGGGTTAAACAGTTTAGAAATTTGTTTCTTTGTTAAACTAGGTAAATCTTGTTTGCCAGTTAATGACTTAGCAAACTTGTCTGCGGTTTGTGAGGCGGTTGTAGAAAGACGATCTTTAATATATTCTACATCCTTGGGTTCTTTATCTCGTTGCCCCTGTCTTAGTCTATAAATTGGGACATTTACATTAGATATATTGAGGGCATTCGCTTTTTCTGCTAAAATTTTAGATGTGTAGGCTTGTGTTTTTCCCCCTACTTGACCCGTCCATATTGACTTCTTTTGGTCCTTTCCTCTATCTCCCACGAATAGGACTAACTCTTCAGTTAAATTCAAATTTTTGGCGACAGCCTTTCGTTTGGCTGCGCGAGCAAAATTAGGCACATAACCTCCCGCTGCTCCAATCTTTGTAGCTCCCGCAGGGAGACCCATACCACCTACCATGTTTTGATTAAAAATAGCCGAACCCCCACTACCTGCAAAATTTGGAACCATATATTCGCTGGTATTAGCGACCATCGTTCCTTTTTGCCCACCCCCGAAATTAAAATTGGGAATAGTTACTGGCCGTGCTGACCTTGGCGCTCCTCCAACTCCTCTATTTATATCTCCCTGTTCAGAACCATAACCCGCCACAGCGTTGAAATTAGGTATATATCCTCCAGCCCCCCGACCGCGTGTTCCAGCCCTAACCCCAGGCGCAACCCTAGCAGCGATTGATTGCATCCTTTGCATTACAGCCATCTGCTCGTTAAGAGCTACTGTAAAGAACTTGGTCTGAGCAACACGTTTTTGTTCAATACTCAACGTGCTATTCTCAATCGTCATTATCTGTTTTTGGATTGAAGAATTGTTTAAAAGAGTAGAAGCAATTTGTCCCTGAAGGGCTGCTTGTTCTTTTGCTGCCATGTTTAGGCCAAAGAAAGTTTTAAGAGACCCAAATCCAAACCTAGCCAAGTCAATGGTGAGTTTTGCGATAACGGCGGCAAAGATTGCTAACCCAGGTCCGCTAAGTATATTACCAATACCTTTAACAATGCCTCGGGCAAAATCACTTCCGAGACCCTCTCCTTCTAAAGTTTTTTGTATGTTTGATACTAAAGAGTTAAAGAAGTTGAGAACATTTCTAAGACTGTCTGTAACCCCAATTTCCCCGAGAGTGTTAGCCAACTCTTTTACGCTGACGGTGGCTGAATTAATTGCCGCAGAAAGAGTTTGATTTAATGCGACGTTACGAGTATATGCCTCGGTAGTAGCGCCAGCAGCCACCTCTGTTACCTTAATAGCTACAGATGTTTTTTGATTATAGTCATCTAAAATTGCTAAGAAGGGGGCAATTTGGAATTTACCTACTAAGCCTTCTGCAATTTGAAGCTGTTCAGCATTCGGGAGTGTTCCTAGGACTGAGGCCAAATTTTGTATTAGTTTGGTAGCACTTAAAATTTCTCCTGAAGCGTCGGTCACCTCGACTCCAAGGTTTTGCATCGTCTTGAGTTTATCAATGCTCTGGATACGAGTATAAATAGTTTTAAAAGAGTTACCTATGACCGCACCACCTCGGGCGGTTTTTGCTTGCACCGCAGTAATAACCCCCACTAGCTCATCAAAACTAACACCTGCTTGAATAGCAACAGAACCAGAACGTTTAATTCCTTCAATAAGATCTTTTTCCGATACCGCAGCAGAAACAGCAGCCGCAGATAATTTGTTGAGAACTTCGGCACTTGTAATACCCGTGGCATTAAAAGAGTTTATCGCAGCAGTTAATCCCGCAACGGCTTCCGTTGCACCCAATCCAGACAAACGGCTTAAAACTAAAGAATCGTTTAGTCGATTGGTAACTTCTTCAGCCTTCAAACCCTGACGGCTTAATTCTAAAGCGGCGTTTGCTACGGAACTAAAAGATTGTTCGGTATTTCTTGCTACCTCAAATATTTCCTGTTTAAATTTATTTAATTGAGAAGAGGTGGTTCCTAAGATAGAGTTTATGCTCGCAAGAGACTTTTCCACCTCAATGGTAGTCGTTACAAGCTCCTTAAAACCCCTACTCACCGCCGACAATACCCCCACCGAAGCACCAAACGCTAACACACGGGCGTTAGCAGCC
>TARA_R110002051_G_scaffold43544_4_pt1 | contig 17189 bp, 15 predicted proteins | sample TARA_R110002051 | Tara Oceans TARA_R110002051 (sample SAMEA4397023) | marine metagenome | biome: Polar Biome; feature: [MES] marine water layer (ENVO:01000295) within the mesopelagic zone...; material: water (ENVO:00002006), including particulate matter (ENVO:01000060) such as......
CACCGGATGACAAAACAGCGATTTGAAAACAAGGTCGCCATTATTACCGGCGCGGCCTCCGGCATCGGCGCGGCCACCGCCCGCCTGATGGCAAGCGAAGGCGCGAAAGTTGTGCTGGCGGATATTTCCGCAGATGCGGCCCGCGCTCTCGCCACAGAGCTCGGCCCAGATGCCATGGCCGCAACCTGCGATGTCTCGAAAGAGGCAGAGGTCGCCGCCCTCATCAAGGCTGCCGCCGACACGCACGGACGGATCGACATCCTGTTCAACAATGCCGGTATCGGCAGTTTCGCGAACACGGTGGAATTGCCGCCGGACCAGTGGGAACAGGTGATCGCGGTAGACCTGCACAGTGTTTATTATGCCTGCCACCATGCCATTCCGCATATGCCCCGCGGCAGCGCGATCGTGAACACAGCATCCATTTCAGGCCTGGGCGGGGACTACAGGTTTGCCGCCTACAATGCCGCCAAAGGGGCCGTGATCAACTACACAAAGGCGCTTGCGGTGGACCATGCCCGCGACGGCATTCGCGTAAATGCCTTGTGCCCCGGTCTCGTCGAAACACCGATTACGGCCGGGTTGAACCAGATGCCCGGCCTGCCGGAAGAATGGCACAAGCGCATCCCAATGGGCCGCGGCGCCCAGCCGGAGGAAATGGCAAACGTGGTCGCCTTCCTTGCCTCGGACGCCGCCTCTTACATGACCGGCTCCATCATTGTCGCTGATGGCGGCACCACAGCGCATACCGGCCAGCCGGAAGTGGCGCAGTTCGCCGGCATGCCGGAGGCCTGAATGCGCGCGCTCACCCTGCAGGGAAAATCGTTTCGCATTGCGGACCTGCCCGACCCGTCCCCCGGCGCCGGACAGCTGCTGGTCCAGCCGCTGTTCACCGGCATCTGCGGCAGCGATCTCAGCCTGCGCAAGCAGATGGCGGGGCTGGCCGATGAGACCCCGCCAGAGGCGCAAGACCAGTTGCCCATCATCGTGCCCGGCCACGAATTCTCGGCAATCATTGTCGGCATCGGTCCGGGTACGGAGACTGAGTTGAAGCCGGGCGACCGGGTGACCGGCCTGCCCTTCACGCACAGCCATGACGGTCCGGCCTGTATCGGCCTCTCGCCCGACCACAGCGGCGGACTGGCGACACTCTCCTGCATTGATGCCGTGCGCAGCTTCCGCATTCCGGACGGGATCCCGAACGATCTGGCCGCGCTGACAGAACCACTCTCGGTAGGCCTGCACGCAGCGAACCTCGCCAATCGCAATGATGGCCCGAACATGGTGATCGGCTGTGGCCCCGTGGGACTCGCGGTCATCCTCGCGCTCAGGATCGCCGGACGCGGTCCCATCCTCGCAGCGGATTTCTCTGCCGAACGCCGCGCCGTCGCCGCCAGCCTCGGCGCTGACATCGTGCTCGATCCGGCCACCGACAGCCCGTATGAGCGCTGGAGTGACCTCGGCCACGCGCCTGCCCAGATGTCACCGCTGCTGGCGCGGGATTTCCGTGGCCGGCCACCGGGGCTGAACATTTTCGAGTGCACCGGCGCGCCCGGCGTCATGGGCCAGATTGTCCAGTCCGCCCCGGCGCATTCCCACATCATCGTGGTCGGCGTCTGCCCCCATGATGAGACAATCACGCCGGTGGAGGGCATTGCGCGGGAACTGGCGCTGGAGTTCAGCTTCGCCTACCGGCCCGAGGAATTCCGCACCGCGCTCGCCCTCATCGAGGCCCATGCCGACCAGGCCGCACGCCTGATCACCAGCCGCCAACCTCTGGCCGGCACCGAAGCGGCGTTCGACGCGCTCGCCAAGGATCCCCATGAAATCAAGATCCTGATCGACCCAAACGCCTGAGGCGGGCCGGGTCACAAAAAATATCGAGCGTCAGGCCAGATTTCTGCGACGGATTTCAGGCGCTCGTGCGTTTCAACAGCAGGACGCAACGCCGCGTTCCGCGCTTTGCCTGCCGCACAAGCCCAAATCGACCCGGCGGCGGGCAAAGCGCGATTCCTGGAATGCAGATGCATGCCGTGGCGGCGTCTGCCTGAGCGGCTAGTCTTCCATCAACGCGCTGACATCGACGCCGTATTCGGCCATGCCGCCCATGACGTTCGTGATGGTGCGGTCCACATTCTGGACCGCACCATCGGTCCGCAGCGCATCCAGCGCGGCCCGGTCCAGCCAGGCACCGCGATAAATCAAGCCTGCGGGTTCAGTCGCGCAGGCGATGTCCGCCAGCGGATCGCAGGGCAACAGGACGAGATCCGCCACACACCCGGCCTCGACACAGCCATCCTGCCCCGCCGTGCCCAGCACGACAGATGGCGAATAGGTCGCTGACCGCAGCGCTTCGTAGGGCGACAGGCCCGCGCCGGTCAGCAGGATGAGTTCCTCGCCCAGCGACTTGCCCGGAATGTTCGTGAAGATGCCCGCATCCGTACCGGCCAGAAGCATCACGCCTTCTTGCTGGAAGATGTCCGCCACGCGCGCATAGAAAGCCGCATCCTCCGCAACCGGCGCCGGATCATACCCGGCCCAGAACGCAAAATTTTCGCCCTCTGTCTGCTGCTCCACAGCGTTCAGGAGATCCGTTCCCGGACGGGTCGTTGCCGCGCCTTCGGTCTCCGCCACCAGCAACAGGTTGCGGTGCGCCAGCAAAGTCGCCGTCACCGGAACGTCCTCTGCCGCAATCTTCCGCGCCAGCGCCCGGGCGGCGTCTTCATCATGCCGGTTGCGCAGGCCGTGCCAGACGACGGATTCAATATGCTCGATGGTCTCGAAATGGTCGGCAAGCACTTCCTCAAAGGCGATGTTGAAGGGCTTCTCCATCGGCATACCGTCTTCGCGCACGCCCTCCGGCGTGTGGCCGGACACGGGCATGCCCCGCGCGGCAGCTTCCTCGATGATCGCCTCATAGGCCGGACGCGTGAGATTGGAATAGACCTTGATCCGGTCAAAGCCTGCCTCGGCCTGCCACGCGACCGCCGCCCGCGCCTCGTCGGCCGTTTCAACGAACTGGTGATTGATCTGGGCGTTCGGCCCCGGACTGTTCAGGATCGGTCCCGTGGTGATCAGGTGCGGCCCCATCACCTCCCCCGCCTCGATCTGCTTCGCCAGCGGCAGGTGGAACGGCAGGCCGGACATGTTGCGCACCCGCGTCACGCCCCAGGAGAGATAGGCGCCCAACTCGGCCTGATCCCAGATGTGGACATGCATGTCGGTCAGGCCCGGCACCAGCGTCTGCCCGCCGCCGTCCACCGTGTCCGGTGCGGAGAGGCCCTCTACCGTGTCGCGCACAGCCAGGATCTTCCCATCCTTCACCAGCACACAGGCATGTTCCCGGATCGCAGGCGTCTCGCCCTCAAAGCCGATCGTGCGCACATCGCGGATCAGCAAATCACCAGTGAGTGGTTCCGGGGCGGGATCTACTGCGCAGGCCGCCAGTGCAGCCATGGCCAGCGCGGCACCAGCTCCCATCAGGGCATGTTTCATTCGTCCCTCCACATTCCCCCTGCGCTGGCCAGGCCTACCCCCGCTCCAGCGCGCGCCAGCCGATGTCGCGGCGGCAGAAACCTTCCGGCCAGTCGATCGCATCAACGCCGTCATAGGCCCGGTCGATCGCCTCGCGCAGGGTCGCCCCGCTGGCCGTCACGTTCAGTACGCGCCCGCCATTCGCGGTCAGCATACCCAGATCGTTGCGGTCTGTCCCGGCATGGAAGACGTGCACGCCCGGCAGATCGTTTGCCTTGCCGACATGCTTGATGACCGAGCCCTTCTCGACGGATCCGGGATAGCCCGTCATCGCCATCACCACGGTCGCGGTCGGCTCGAAGCCATCCAGCTCCAGCAGCGCCTCGAACGCCTCTTCATTGCCTTTCAGGCCGCTGGTCGCAGAGGCCAGCAGCGCCGGGACGATGTCGCCCTTCAGGCCCTTCATCAGAACCTGGCATTCCGGGTCGCCGAAGCGGGCGTTGAACTCCACCACTTTCGGGCCGTCTTCGGTCACCATGACGCCGATATAGAGCACGCCCTGATAGGGCATCCCGTCCTTCGCCATGCCCTTCAGCATCGGCTCGGCGATCTCGGCCTTCACGCGGGCCATGATCTCATCCGTCACTACGGGCGCCGGGGCATAGGCGCCCATGCCGCCCGTGTTCGGTCCGGTATCGCCATCGCCGACGCGCTTGTGGTCCTGCGCGGCGGGCAGGTAGATCGCCCCCTCGCCATCGGTTATCACGAAGATGCTGGCTTCCTCGCCATGCATGAACTCCTCGATCACCAGCGTGGCGGAGGCGTCGCCGAAGCGCCCGTCCAGCATTTCCTCGACGGCAGCGTCCGCATCGTCCAGCGTTTCAGCGATCACGACGCCCTTGCCGCCGGCCAGCCCGTCGGCCTTCAGCACGTAAGGTGCCTGCATTTTGCGCAAGAAGGCTTTCGCAAGCCCAGGTTCCGTGAATTCGCCATAAGCGGCTGTCGGCACGCCATAGGCGGTCATGCGTGCCTTGGAAAAAGATTTTGATGCTTCCAGCTGCGCTGCTTCGCGGCTTGGCCCGAACACGTCAAAGCCGCGCGCCCGTAACAGGTCCGCCAGACCGGCTGCCAAGGGGGCCTCCGGCCCGATCACGACGAGGTCCGGTTCAATCTGAAGTGTAAGCTTTTCAAGGTTTTCGATGTCGGTCGGGCCGACATCGAAGCACGGGCCAACTTCGTCCATGCCGGGATTTCCCGGCGTCGAATGAACCACGTCGACCAGCGGCGACTGGGCCATTTTCCAGGCCAGCGCATGCTCGCGGCCGCCCGATCCGATGAGGAGAATGTTCATGCGGCGCTTGATGCGCGGCTCTGGGTCTGAGATCAAGAGGAATGAGCGGACTAAAAAACATGAGCGGACTGTGGAGCGGTGAGTACCGCTACAACGCAAATGGCGAGTGCGTCAGCTTCACGGCCATGCTCACTGAAATCGACGGCAAACTGTGTGGCACGACGCTGGAACCGGTGACGTTCGGCCCACTGCTGGGCTATGAACCTGAATATGATGCGACCATCCGGGGCGACCGGTGCGGCCAGCACGTTCTCCTGTCCAAGCGCTACGTGCCGGAAACGGGCATCATCCAGCCGGACCTGATCTATTGCGGCGCCGTCGATGCCAGTTTCATGCTGTTCACTGGCCGGTGGTCTTTCTCGGAAGATGCGCGAATCACTGGCACCTTCTCGCTCAGCCGAGTCGCCAGCCGCACCGGCGCCTCGCTCGCCGTCCAGCTGGCTGCCGGGGCCTAGCGGGTCTCCCAAATCAGGATGAAACCGGTGCCTCCTTCTTGAAAGAGGGGTGGACAGCGGCGCCGGTATCCCCACGGCCTTCCCTTTGTCTTCAACAGGACCCGCCTTGCCGATCCACCCGGATTCCCGCCGCAGGCATGCTGGCGGCATGAACTTTCCCGTCCCATCCCGAACCCGCGACCTGATCAGCCACTGGTGGCACGCCGTGCTGGACGCGGTGGAGAATCTGCTGTTGCGCTGCCACCCGGCTGACCCGCCTGCCAGCGCCGCAGCACAGGCCGCGGAGGCGCCGCGTATGCCGCGTGTGGAGGCGGGCGCCATCTCGCTCGCCATCGGCATTTTCGAGGCGCTGGTCCGCCGCATGCTGGTGGTGATGTGCGCCGAATACGGCCCGATAGCCCCGCCGCCGGGGGACGCGAAGCTGTTGTTCCGTCTCGATGAATGCCCGCCTGTTCCCGTGATCCGGACACCCCGCGCAGACGATCCGGACTATTGCCTGAAGGCGCCAACGGCCGGGCCACTGCCTGCTGATCGGCCTACGGATGGCCTTGTCTCCTCCGCGCCCCTGCTGAAGCGCCTCGCAGCACTGGTCCACGTGTTTGAAAATGGCGAGCTTTACCTGCAAGCCATGCACGCCCGGCTGCTGGTGCCGCTGAAGCCCCTGCTGGCACCCCAGCCCAAAGCCTTCCTGGATGCGGCCCTCTCGCAGGAACAGGCAGACAATATGCGCCACCTGCATGAAGTGGCCCTCGACGCCCAGTCTTTCGACAAGGCCTTCGACACGTCCTGACGGCTTCCGGAAAATCCGGCCTGTCCCGCTCCCTCACGCCCGTGACGGGAGGCAAACACGCTGGCAGGCGCGACACCCCCTTGCCCCGCCTCGCAACCGCGTCCAGAAAAGGGCCATGTCCGATGCCCCCGCCTCCAATGATGCCGCCATCAGCGTTTCCGACCTCGCCGCCAGCCTGAAGCGGACGATCGAGACGAATTACGACCATGTCGTCGTGCGCGGCGAACTGGGCCGGGTCACCATCGCACGCTCCGGCCACATGTATGCGGATATCAAGGACGACAAGGCCGTACTCAACACGGTGATGTGGAAAGGCCAGGTCGACCGGCTGCCCTTCCGTCCGGAAGAAGGCCTGGAAGTGATCGCGACGGGAAAGCTGTCGATCTATGCCGGCCGCTCGAACTATCAGATGATCGCCTCGTCCATGCGCCCGGCCGGCGCCGGGGCGCTGATGGCCCTGCTGGAGGAGCGGAAGAAAAAACTCGCCGCCGAGGGCCTGTTCGCGGCCGAGCACAAGAAGACGCTGCCCTTCCTGCCGCGCACCATCGGCGTGGTCACCAGCCCCACGGGCGCCGTGATCCGCGATATCCTGCACCGGATCCGCGACCGCTTCCCGGTGCGGGTCATCGTCTGGCCCGCGCTGGTGCAGGGGGATCAGGCCGCCGGGCAGATCACTGCCGGCATCAAGGGATTCAACGCCATGACCGGCGCCGACCGCCCGGACGTGCTGATCGTCGCCCGCGGCGGCGGCTCGATCGAAGACCTCTGGCCTTTCAATGAAGAAAGCGTCGTCCGCGCCGCCTTCGAGAGCGAGATCCCGCTGATCTCCGCCGTCGGCCACGAGACCGACACGACGCTGATCGACTATGTCTCCGACGCCCGCGCCCCAACGCCGACCGGCGCCGCCGAGATTGCCGTGCCGGTACGCCAGGAATTGCTGCTGCAGACCGGCGAGGCCAGCGAGCGCCTGAAGCGCGCCCTCGCCCGCCGCACGGCGCAGGCCAAGGACAAGCTGACCGCCGCCCGCCTGCCGCGCCCGGAAAGCCTGCTGCAGACCAAACGCCAGCGGCTGGACTATGCCGCGGCCACCCTGCCCCGCGCGGCCCTCGCCCTGACGCAGAAAGCGCGCGTCCGCCTCTCGCGCCTCACCATCAGCCCGGCCAGCCTGCGCAGCGAAATCCGCACCTCGAAACAGCGCCTGCGCGATGTCGCCGTGCGCGCCCGGCCCGCGCTGACCCGCCTGATGCAGCAGCGCGAAACCGCGCTCGCCTCTCAGGGCAAGCTGCTGGAAACGCTGTCCTATCAGGCCACGCTGAAGCGCGGCTACGCGCTGGTGCGGGACGATGCCGGAAAGCTCGTCCGCTCCGCAGGCCCGGCCGCGAGCGCCGCCAGCCTGAAGATCAGCTTTGCCGACGGAGAGGTCACCGCTGTGCCGGGCGGGTCAAGCGGCACGCCGCCGCCGTCTGCCCCGAAAGCCCCGAAGGCAAAACCGAAAGGCCAGCAGGGCTCATTGTTCTAGGGCCAGCGTTTCCGCCTGTACTCAAGGAGGCACAGAAACACGTGCTGTCAGGATTCAGGTTGCCAATCCGGTAGGGTTTCAAATGATGCCACACCGTCGGCAAGCTGGTCCCAGTGCTGCTTGTCACGCGCAAAGACCACGACCTGAACCGTGAGCCCCTCAGCGTCGTCCATCGTACCCAGTGGGAGAGTCACATAGTTCGGCGAACGGGTGTTCTTACCGAAAATCGGGCTGCCACAGCCCAGGCAAAAGCCCTTGGTAACTTCCGATCCCGTGCTGGACTTGTATTTGAATTCCCCCACCTTTCCCTTCAGACACAGGGAATCTGCGGGAAACATGGCGCCAATCGTATGCCCCGTTCCGCTAATACGTCGACATTCTTCACAATGACATTGAGCCACAATGACGGGTGGCTCTTGAACGTTGTACGCAACGGCCCCGCAAGCACATTGGCCCGTAAATGCTCTGCTTAAATTGTCATTCATTGAGCAAGCATACGTAGCCCTGTAAGCGAACGCAATAATGGTTTCGATTGGCCTGCTTCCGACTGACGCTCACAGTTCAGAAGCCAGCGCGGCTAAAATTGACCGGCCTCCGCCTACGGACAAATACGGACTTGCCATCTCCGGATGGACTCGCTAACCGGAATTCATGCACATGCACGCACCCACCGTTCAGCAACAGACCCGGCTCATCCAGCCGGCGCGTGCTTGTGCCTGGCGACTGCCTGACTGACCGCGCGTCATAACAGCATTCGACCGAACAAGCCCCGCCACCCGGCGGGGCTTTTGTTTTGGTCCCGCCATCATTGAAGGAACTGAAAGATGAGTTTTGAAACCGATGACGATATCGCCGCGCTGCTGGAAGGCTTCCGCGGCCGAACCCTGCCGAAAGAGAAATGGACCCATGCCGCCCACTGGGCCGCGGCGCTCGGCCTGATCGCGGAGGATGCCGCCGCCGCGTATCGCGACATGCCGGGCATGATCCGCGCCTACAATGAATCCGTTGGCGGCCGGAACACAGAAACAGAAGGCTATCACGAGACGATCACCGTCGCCTCGCTGAAAGCCGCCGAACACGCGCTCGGCGCCGCGCCTGAGGGCACACCGCTGCACGCTGTGTTGTCGGATCTTCTGGCCGGTCCGTGCGGGAAGCCGGACTGGATTCTCGATTACTGGCGGCGGGAAACGCTGTTCAGCGTAAAAGCCCGGCGCGAATGGGTCGCGCCGGACATACGCGCCCTGCCCTTCGGGGCGTAGCGCTCGATGCCTGGAAGGGGACCGTTCCGGCGAAGGGACGGTCCCACAGGCTTAGCCGTTGATGTCTTCTTCCAGAACGGTCATCTGGAACTGGTAGGAGGTCTCGCCCTCATCGACATCCTTGTAGATGACGGCAATGAACTCGGCGCCGAGATAGACTTCGACAGAATCGTCCGTCTTGTCGCGCGGCAGCAGGCGCAGGCCGGGGTTCAGCTTCTCTTTGAGATAGGCTTCAAGGCGGAGCGTTTCTTCGCGGTTCATCACAATGTCCTTTTCTTAGCGAGGCGCAACCTAGTTGGTTTCGCTTGCGGTTCAACAGCAAGGCTGCATCAAATCCCGCCCGATTCCACAAGGCAATGCGCCGCAAGCTCGTCAACTTCATCGGAATAGGTCTGCGGCAACAGGCGCATCAGCTCTGCCTTGTCGATCTGGCCGCAGTCCATCAGCGACAGAACCATGGCCGTATCGTTCTGGATACGCTTCATTTCCCGCACTGCTTCGCGGCTGGCGCCCGCCCGTTTCAGCGCAGCCTCGTTTTCCCGCGCCGCAATGTTCCGCACGGTCAGGTTCCAGGCCAGAGGCAGGATATTGTCGATATTTTCCGTATGGGATAGCGCCGCCGTCCAGTCTTCCTCCAGGATATAGATGAAGCCCATGTTTTCTTCCGTGTACGCCACGCCGACACGGGTGGAGCCGCGGTCTGCCCGGATCTTGGCCGCAATGCGCAGCTCCGACAGGGCTTCCTGCAGCGCAAGGTTCTTTTCCTGCCCTTCCGGCAATTGCGACTGCGCGGCCAATGCAATCAGCGTGGTGCCCACGCCATGGTGCGCCATCTGGGATTGTTCCAGCGTGATGTCTTCCGGATCCCGCTCCATCAGCGTGGCGGCGTCGCTGAACGCTTCATAGGCCAGCAGGGCATCGCCCCGCTTGCGCAGGCACTGGCCTTTCCACAGCAGCAGCATCGGTTCGTTCAGGCCCCGCGCCACGGCCTGGTTCACATAGTCCACCACGGTGGAGCAGCCCTGATTCCAGCCGAGGGAGTTGCCGTCCGCCTTGCGGTATTCGAGCATGGCGAGCCCCGCTGCGCCGATCCCCTGATCGGTCAGCCCGGCACTGTCATCCAGCAGGGTCTGGAACTCGCTGCGCACTGTGGCGGATTCTACCTGGCCACCCCAATCGTCCAGCGCCGATTGCATCAGAATGCGTTCGCCATTGGTCAGCAGGCTGACGCTGCCAGTCAGGTCGGCGCGCAGCACCATGGCGACGACCTGCGACGTCACCTCGTTCATCGTCTTGCCGAGAATGTGCCCGCGCGCGATGGACACGGCGCGGTCCTTGTAGGAGGCGATCTGGCCGGGCGAGCCGGCCTGTTGCAGCTCCCGCGACAGTTCAGCCTGACGGCGGGCGGATTCGTTCTCTTCGCGGATCGCGACAAGCTGGGCCTGAGTGGATTCCCGCTGGCGGCTGGCCTCGCCTGCCACAATGCGGAGGTTCACCTCGTTCAGCTGCGCCTGCCGCGCATATTCCGCGCGCAGGCCCTGGAGCTCGAAATAGAAATAGATCACGCTGCCAACCGCGATCACCGCTGCGGTGGCGAGCAGCGCCGACAACGCCCGCACAAGAAAGCGGAAGGATTGCTGCTCTCCCTGCAATTCCATCAACAGGTCCAGCGATGTGACCGGCGACCGGCTCGACTCGTTTTCCGTGCTCACCACTCCGTCCCCCCTGCATCCTTCAGCTTCGTCCCGCGCCAGACGTCCGGGCCGAACATCGGCTCCAGCAACAGGCGCAGCCCTGTCTCTTCTTCATCCTCGCGCAGGAAGGCCTCCGCGATCAGCAGCTTGATCCGCGTCTGGCGCATCCGCCACATGCGGAGCGCCGCGCCAATGGCCGTAGCGACAAAGAAGTTCGACGCCCCCAGAACACGTTCGGGATTTCCGGCAAATATGCGCTCGCCCACCGGCAAGGGATAATGCCCGAACAGGGTCAGCAGGAACACGCTGAAAGCCACCAGTGCCGCCAGAATCGCGCCGATCAGAAGGGTCCGGTTCAGCCGGGACTCGGCTTTCAGCTGGTCCCGGTGATGGCTGATCAGGGGGCTGATGGACTTGATCATGACGGGTCAGGATCTCTCGCCACACGGAACCCGATCGCATCGTCGCGCCCGCCGGGCGGGAACGCGTCGCGCACCGCAGAGCGCACATAGGACGGGATCTTTTCCCAGCTGCCGCCGCGCACGGCGCGCGAGCATTTCTCGGCGCCCGGTTCGGCCTCCGCCTTGCCGATACGGCCCATATAGTCATGGCCCCAGCAGTCAGCGACCCACTCGGCCACATTGCCGTGCATGTCGTACAGGCCGAACGCGTTCGGCGGATAGGACCCGACCGGCAGCGGCTGGCGCGGGAACTTGCCTTTCGGCCCGCCATTATACTGGCGCCCGCCGGCATTGAAGTTCGCGTCCTTGTCGGTGAGATAGTCGCCGGTATTGAATGCCGTCGTCGTGCCCGCGCGGGCGGCATATTCCCACTCGGCCTCGTTCAGCAGGCGATAGGGTTCCCCCTCCACCTGATCGTTCAGCCAGCGGACATAATCCATCGCCTCCCACCAGGTAATGTTGATAGCAGGCATTGCGCCGCGCTTCCAGCGGTCGGAGCGGGTTTCCGCCTTCGCCTTGTTTCCGGCGCAGCCACCAGCCGCGATGCAGGCATCGAGGTCGGCCCAGCTGATTTCCTTTTCAGACGCCGCGAAGGTGGCGACCTGCGGTTCCCATTGCGGGCCCTCTGTGTCCTTGCGTTCCGGCTCGCTCTCCGGTGAGCCCATCAGGAATGTCCCGGCCGGAATGGCGACCATTTGCGGACAGTCGGCGCAATCGCTGAACCTGCGCGCATCGACCGGGCCGCCATTCGCCGCCGCCGCGAAGGCGCCCTGGCGCAGGAGGCCGGACACCGTGCCGGCTGCGGGCGACGCCGCAGGGCCCGCAACGGGCGCCTCACCGGTCGAGGCGGTAGAGCGCGTCCCGGCTGGCAGGCGCGTCGAAAGCACGGAATCCGAAATCACCGTCGGAGCAGGCGCCGGCGCGCCGCTACAGCCCGCGAAGCAGAAATCGGCCCCGGTCAGGCCGGAATTGTAGAACGGGGTCTGCAGCCCGCCGGTCGCCGCATTCACGCTGTCCGCCACGCGCTTGAACACCTGTTCCGCGATCAGATTCTCCCGGGTCAGCGTTTCCGCCAGCGCAACGGCGAACGCGGAATTCCCGCCCTCCCCGTCATAGGCCACATAGCCGGGCGCCGTGGAGTAGGAGATCAGCAGACCGCGCGCGGGCTTCACCTCTGCCAACCCGCCCGCAGCACTGCGCGTTGCGCTCGGCAGCGGATTGTCCCGGCAGGCATCGAGGATCACAAAGTTCACCGCATTGCCCGCATCCTCGACATAGCGCAGCGCATCGCCGAGGCGTGGCGCCTGGCGCCAGATGTCCTGTTCGGAGCGGGCATTGGCATCCACCGGCACCAGATAGTTCAGCCCCTGCGACTGCACGCCGTGCCCGGCATAATAGATCAGGCCGACCGCTTTCTGCCCGCCCGCCTTGAGTCGCGCGCCATGGGCGGCGAACACCTCCTCCATCCGGTCCTCGCTGGCATTCAGGACAAGATCGACCTGAAAACCCACATCGGCGAGGGATTCGGCCATCAGGCGGGCATCATTTGCGGGATTGGAGAGCTGCCATCCCCTTTGCTGGTAGTCGGAATTTCCGATCACCAACGCATAGCGCGGCGGCTGGGCCGTATCGGCCTGCACTGTAAGAACGGCAAAAAACCCTGCAATTCCAAGCAGGAATAGGCGAAGCATGGCACGTGTCCCCTTCCCTTGAGATCGACACCTTCATCCCCAGCACTGAACGCTAACCTAACCGCAATTCGGCGGAGGGGAAAAGGGGGAGATAAGGACCGTGCGCGCAGAGTTGATCAGCTGGCCGGATGCTTTGCAGATGTGGGCAGTTTGGCCAGTTCCTTTGCCTGCGAGACCCATTCGTCCCGCTCGATCCGGCCCTTGAAATGTTCCAGCTTGTTGTCGACCCATTCGATCTCTGCCGGGCCCCATTCGGCGATCTGCCAGTAATAGTACACGCCGATCTCGTTCAGCAGCTCGCCCAGCATCGGTCCGATGCCGTTGACGACTTCCAGGTCGTCCTCATTGCCGAAGGCCGGTTCGACCAGCAAATTGGCCTTGTCGCCGGGGCGCAGGGCGATTTCCAGCGGATGGGCCGGCGTTTCGGACTTTGTCTCAGGCTCTGGCGCGGCCTCCGGCTCAGCCGGGCGCTGCGGCGGCGGGGCTTTCGGGAACACCTGGTCGATCGGGGCGAATGCCGGTTGTTCCACCCGCGGGGCCGGTGCGGCCGGCTGGCGGTAGACATATTCGCCTTCCCCGCGCAGATGGCTGAAATCCCGCGCGCGCAGGATGTGGTTCAAGGCCGCCAGCGTGTATTCGATGGAGGCGAGACGGCTGTCCATCACCCCCATGTCGAGCCGGGCATCCAGCTTGCGCATGGACGAGAGGACCGGCGACAGGTCCGGCTCGCGCATGGCCATCATGGAATCCTGCAGCGCGGCGAGGCGGCGCTCCATCGGCCCGAAATCGGGCAGCGACTGCAGCTCGACCCGCAAGGATGCGAGCGCGGATTCGACATTCGACAGGCGCGTCTGCACCGGCGTCAGGTCCACGCCGGACCGGGCCAGCATCGACACCGTGTGCTCCACCCCGGACAATTTGGAATGTAGGGACGCGCTGCCGCCCTCGATGTCGGACAGTTTCGTATGCATCACGCGCATGTCTTCAGACGGCGCCCGCAGCATGCCTTCGATATTGCGGAACTCGTTGACCAGCGGTGTGAAGTCCGTCTCCGGCAGTTCGATATTGGCGACCGCCTCCTCGATCTTCGACAGACGCTCCTTGACCGAGTCGAGATCCGGTACACGCAGGCCCGCCAGCGAGGACGACAGGGTCGACATGCGGATCATCAATTCCTCGATGTCGGCCTTGCGGGCGGTGTCGATCCGGTCAGCGAACTCGGCGAGCCGCGCTTCCATCGCTGCCATATGCGTGCGCACAGGTTCGAGGGCCTCCGTCGGGAACTCGATGTTCTCGATGGCAAGCTCCAGCCGGGCGAGACCGGAATGTACCGGGCCGAGGTCGACCTCCGGAAAGGTCTGCCCACGGACCAGTTCTTCCAGTTGCGACAGACGGATATCGACGGGGTCCAGATCCGTGTTCTGCAGACCGTTGACTTCGTTCGAGACGGACAGCAGCGAGCTTTCGATATCCGACAGGCGGCTGAGCACGCCTTCCAGAGAATCGTCCGGCTGTTGCATCAGCGTTTCCAGCCGTCCCAGACGGTCTTCGAGCCGGCCTTCCAGCCCGTTCATGCCGGTCTCGCGCACGTCCGTGATCAGGCCGCGCATTTCAGAGAACCGGTCATTGATCGCGCCAAGGCCTGCGCTGCCGGTCAGAGACAGGGCGCTTTCGATTTTCGCGAGGCGCTCTTGCACAGGCGACAGGTCCGGCGGGGCGAGGCTGGCCAGGCTCGCCTTCAGCTCTTCCTTCGTCACCGGCGCAGGCTGGTCCTTCGCGGCGTCGGCGGTGGCCACGAGGCTTTCATGATAGGTGGTGACATCTTCATAGTTCCGGCGGAACCACCACCAGGCAAAGCCTGCCCCGCACGCGGCGGCGAGGACCATCAGCAGGAAAATCTGGAGCAGCAAGAACAGCATGGATTTTACTCGTGGCGGGGGCGCCAGCCCCCTGTTGGGTTAAACTTCATTCGGACGCCCGCACGACGCGGATCTCAATCCGGCGGTTGCGCGCGCGCCCCTCCGGCGTGGTATTTCCGGCGAGCGGACGGGTCGCGCCATAGCCTTCGGCGATCAGGCGTTGCGGATCGACATTGCGAGCCACCAGCGCGTTGCGCACGGCCAGCGCCCGGTTACGGCTCAGCGTTTCGTTCTCGTCTTCCGGGCCGGTGGAATCGGTGTGGCCTTCAATGCGCAGCGTGCCCGGGCATTTCCTCACCGCGGCCGCGACGGCATCAAGCAGGGCATTGCTGGAGGCGTCGATGACGGAGCTTGAAGAGTCAAACTCGATGCGCGCATCCATCAGTAAATCGGTCAGTTCCGCCTCACAGGTGACGACCGCATCGTGGGGCAGGATATCGACCGTGTCGACTGTGCCGAACGGCATCGACGCAATCGCCTCGCGGCGGACCTCGGCCGCATCGGAATCCGGCAGTTCGCAGCGCAGGCTGAAGCGTCCGTTCTCGAACCCGGCGCGGCCGGTGTCGCACCGGGTGATGGTGTTCACGCCGCGCATCGCCACCTGGATATATCCCTCCGGCGCTTCAACGCCTGTGATGTCCAGCTGGTCGTCGACCCCCGTGATCCGCGGTGGAGAAATCTTGTTGAAGGCATGGCGGACGACCGTGTCCTTCGTTGCCTGGTCAGGCATTGCCCCGTTCAGGGTCAGCACGCCGTGGGACAGGGCGAAGTGCCAGGCGGGGGATGCGGCGGCCTCGTCGGTGACATCCTTGAGCGGCGCGACGGCAGAGACCTCTTTCGTCTCCTGGGCGTCCGGCCGGGCCTTGTACGGCCCTTGCGGCACGGTCACGCGTGTCGCCGGTCTGGCTAGGCCGAACGGCGTGGCCGAGGCGGCCTCCTTGGCGATCAGCCGCGCCTTGTGCGCCTCCGCCCCGGACGGCGGCTCCCCCGAAAGACGGACCGATTGTCCGCTGACGGAGGTCCGCGCCCAGTCCACGCCATTGGCGGCCAGCGCCTCGCTGACGGCACGCTTGGTTGCGCTCTGGACGCCGAACGCAAAAGGCCCCAGCGCAATCAGGAACAGCACGCCCAATCCGACCAGCGGGACCAGGCCAAAGGGAATGAAAGGCAGGTGCCCTGTCCTGCGGACAAGCCGGCGCGCCTGCACAGCGTGCACGCCTTCTTCCCCGTCGACGGTCTCAAAGCTCACCCCGGCCGCCTCCTTCTGACGCGGAAATTTCTCATGGAATGCGAACACATTAGCCCGGCAAGTTTAGTCGAAACGTTTCGGAGCAACAACATTGCGCATCGGTGCAGGCCCCTCAGGCATGAAGAAAAGCGCCCGCAGGGGCGCCGGGTTCGTGCGGCACACGAATTCCGGTCGGGGTCAGTCCCGCCGGGCGGGAACTGGCCTGCCATGAAACTGGAAAAATGGAAGTGGAGGACTGAACCAGCGAAACGCCGGAATCACCGGCACTTCAGCGGGGCTCACGGGATTTTCAGGCCGGGTCTTCCGGGAACGGAAGACTGCAGTTGCCCAACGGATGCCTCAGTCGTCAGCGGCGTCCGGCAGCGACTGGTCCATCGTCCGGGCTGGCTGGCAACAGGACGGGCCGGACACGATCTTCGCCGGAACGCCTGCCACGGTGCAATGCGCCGGCACGTCTTTCAGGACGACCGACCCGGCAGCGACCTTGGCCTCGTCGCCAACATGAATATTGCCCAGCACTTTCGCCCCGACGGAAACCAGCACGCCGCGCCCGATCTTCGGGTGGCGGTCGCCGACTTCCTTGCCGGTGCCGCCAAGGGTCACGCCCTGCAGGATGGAGCAGCCATCGCCGACCACGGTCGTCTCACCGATGGTGATGTCGGTGGCGTGGTCCAGCATCACGCCCCGGCCGATGCGGGCGGCGGGGTGGATGTCGACGCCGAAAAGCTCGGAGCCCCGGGACTGGAAGTGGAAGGCCAGCGTCTCGCGGCCTTCGCGCCACAGCACATTGGCGATGCGGTGCGTCTGAAGGGCCTGGAAGCCTTTGAAGAACAGGAAGGGCTGCAGCAGGCCGCGGCAAGCCGGGTCGCGCTCCAGAACGGCCATCATGTCGGCCTCGGCCGCGTTGACGAGCTCGTCATGGGAGTCGCAGGCATCCGACAGGATGTCCCGCACCTGCTGGGTGCCGATGGTGGAATCCCCGATCTTTTCGGCCAGGTGATAGGCCAGCGCATCGCACAGCGTGTCATGGGCCAGGATGGCGGCATTGATATAGCCGGCCAGCGAGGGCTCATCTGCAGCAGCGGCAGCAGCTTCGAAGCGCAAACGCTTCCAGGCGGGCGGCGGGGCGCCGATGTCGGGATTGGTGTCTGGCATTCCGGGTCCCTCTTGCTCAGGGTGTGGGCTTCACATGGGGCAGCTTGCCGCAGGCATCAAGCCCTGCCCCGTTCACAATCCGGTTTACTCGCCGGAGGTCTCCGGTACGGCGGGGCGATAGCCGAAAAGGCGGCGCACCGGTTTGTAGGTCATGATCCGGAAAATCGCGGGC
>TARA_R110002051_G_scaffold259255_1_pt1 | contig 17184 bp, 19 predicted proteins | sample TARA_R110002051 | Tara Oceans TARA_R110002051 (sample SAMEA4397023) | marine metagenome | biome: Polar Biome; feature: [MES] marine water layer (ENVO:01000295) within the mesopelagic zone...; material: water (ENVO:00002006), including particulate matter (ENVO:01000060) such...
GCTTAATTTACGCCAGAACCTGTCCAATAAATGGGGAGTAGCTCAAAAGAACTCTTTAGCAGCCGGGCTTAGTATATTTGCATGATAGCTTAGGAAGTCTTCACAGGCTTCAGTAAGCTTCTGGTTTTGAGATTGCATCGTTTGTGAACGCCTGATCTGTCGCCAATCTCAACCTTTATACTGCGAGCGCGCGTTTGGAAATATTGCGCCTTCTAGGTTAGCAGTTCACGACTTTTACTGCCACTACAAATGCATCCGGATGAGCCCGCCTGGATGTGTCCTGCAGTAGCGATGGCGATCCTAGAGCTAGGTTTGAATGAGTGTTCTCGCGGCAGTAGTGCAAATATCTTGCAGGCCAGTCGCCTCACTCGCACAAGTATTTTTGCAGGAGAGCCCCGCTGCCATCTCGACAGCGCAACACCTCCGCCCTAAAATGGCAAAATGGAAGGCATTCTTTCGAAACACCTCGCCATTAGCGTGGTCCGAAAATTACCCCCACCGTGGGTTGCATTTTGTCCCCACCTCCGGGTAGAAACCATACCACTAAGCATCGTTCCCAAATGATCGTAACGACGATGTAACGTGATATCGGGATTTCTGGTGGGGCGAAAAACGACCCTCGCGAGGCCGGTCCGGAGGGTTGTTGGATGCTTTGCCAGTAAGTAGGTCATCCTCGAAAGGATGATTGCTATGGCTGAGAAACCGAAAAAGACTATCCGTCGCGCAAAACCCAAAAGAAAGCTGTCTTCTACGGAGAAGATCTTTGGCGAAGCTGTGATGAGTCACGGCTATACAGGTGTGCCGAATATCATGGTGCGAGCTCAGGCGCGTTTGGGTCTCAATCCAACGCAGTTCAATATTCTGGTTCAACTGCTGAGCTACTATATGGAGCCCAACCGCCCCCCCTACCCGCCCAAGCGCCACCTGTTGAAGCGGACCGGTATTTCGGAGTCCACTCTGAAAAAGCACATCAAAGAACTGGAAGATGCTGGTTTTATCGAGCGCGAGCAGCAATACACGGCTGCTGGCGACTTCGGGTCAAATATCTACCATATGAAGGGTCTGATCCGTAAGCTGAAAAAACTTGTTCCGGATTTCGACAAAGAACGGGAGGAGCGCGACGAAAGCCGTCAAAAAACCGAAACACCAAACGCCCGTCGCAATCTAACTCGGCCGAATGCCTGAGGTCTGAGTAGATGGCGGGTCTCAATAAAAAAATTCTGTGCTTTGTTGATGAGTACGGCACTGCAGGTGAGCCGGGATTTGCCCTCGGCTGCGTGATGGTCTGGGCTCGAGAATGTGGGAAGGTTGACAAGGCGTTCAGCGACCTGTTGCCGTCCAGTGTCAATGAGGTTCATGCTGTCAATTGGAAGAACAACAGCCTTCAGGGGCTGCTTGGCAAGTTTTCTCAGACGGACGCCCCTGGAAGTCTCCTGATGCTCAATAAACGTGCCGACGTCGCCGCGGAAGAGCGTCCCGTGTTGTATGCACGCGCGATGATTGAAACTGTGAAAATAGGTGTTCGGCGTTTCGCCCGCTCTCAAGGTATCGTGAACACTGTTGGCAACGTTGAGGTCATCACAGATGCCAATGACCAGAACGCGCACCCGCTCTTTGATCAAGTCATCCAAGACGCGAGGCTAAATGACGGTCGTTTCAAAGCAGTCACTCGTGTAGTTCCTCTAGACTCTGCCGCGTCTCGAGTGCTGCAGCTTGCCGATGTTGTTGCGCACACGCGTGCCTGGATAGATAACGCCGAGTTCAATGCCAAAGGCCTCAGCGAGGCTTACAACATTGAGATCCTGTAATGAAAAAACCGCTCACAATGGAGCGGCTTTTCCGGTAATCTAGGTTGCGGCTAGCAACCGGTCCATTGGTATGGTCCGGGTCACCGCAGCTCCCAGCCGGCACACGGCCTGTTGGGTCGCTCCCAATGGTATATGCATTCTGATGCTTAAAATCAAGTCAACAGTAAGATCAGCACCCTGAACCAAAGGGGTTCTACAGACTTGAGCATTGAAAATCGGTCGAACTTGGCATATATCGACCGGAACACGAGACGCTGAATGATGTTTCGACCGAAAACACTTGATTTCGACCGAAACACATGCTACGCACTTCCCAGATCAGAAAGGGGCCATCAGAATGAGTGAGTTTGCAAACACACTGCTTGGATTCGTTGCCCGAATGCCAGATGGGCCGCAAAAGCTGGAACTGCAAGAGGCTCTCGATGTGTGCCCTTTGATAGATTTAGAGGTTGTTCCGGAAGAACAGGCGAACAAAAAAATGAAGTCGATGAGGCAGCACGCGCTTGAATCAGGACAAGCATATGTCATTGCGAGAGCCGGACGAGTCGATAATTTACCACAAGCTGCCTTCGTTCTGTCATCTGATACCCTTCTATCCCTAATTGGTTCTATCCATGACGAGACCGAACGGAGAGTGGCTAGGCGTAGGCCGGCCAGCGCTTTGCTTGCTCAACTCAAACCACTCGACGCCAGTGTCGTGAATTTACGCCTAGGTTCCCGCGCCCACGAAGAAACTCGTGGTGGTCGAGGCCGTATATTCTAGCTCGAATATGTCCAGATATCTCTTAAGCTCTCAATGTGTCTTCGACATCATAAAGCGGCGCAATCTCGATGCAGAGATTTGGCTTGAAGCCGCCGACTCTCGTGGAATCTATGCGGATGATATCTGTATTAGCGCAGTGACCCCCATGACCATCCAATGGGAGCTGGAGCAAGCAATTGCTGCAGCAAGGGCCAAGCCAGAAGCTGCCGAGATCCCAGTTCCTGTTCTCAAAGACTTTGCGCAACAGGGAAGTCGCCTCTTTGAAGATTTTGCACGGGATGATCGCATCATCGCGATGGATCACAAAATAGCTTCGCGATGGGGCGACCTTCTGGACATGCGGATCACCTTTCTGGCTCCCGATGGTACACCGTATGATGCTCCAAGTGCCACAAAAGTGGAAATCGCGACGGCATTAGTTGGTCGAGGCGACTTTCCTCTCGTCTATGTCGACTATCATCAAGATGGTCATGCAGACATTCCCGGACTAGTCGTCGAGAACCCAGAAGATTTTGTGCGACGATAACATGTCAGGGCTTGCCAACAGAAGATACCAAACACTGGCTCTAAGCGGAGGAGGATACCGCGGTCTGTTTACAGCAAAATTCATCGCATCTTGTGAGCAGGAGTTCCAAGCCAAATGCGCAGACCGCTTTGATCTCATCGCAGGTACATCAATAGGGGCCCTGCTCGCGGCTGGGCTTGCGGCATCAGTGCCCGCCACGACGCTCGCTTCGATCATGGAAGATTACGGCCCCACTATCTTTCGGCGCAACATCTTTACCGGAGCCAAACGCTTCTTATTCGCCGCCCCATACGATCCCGAACCGATCCTTGAAGCTGTTCGGACGGCCCTTGGCAAGAACACCGCGAAACTACCGCTGAACCAGTTTGACGCGCCGCTTGTAATCACGGCTGTGAACTATTCGACCGGCCAAACCCGTGTGTTCCGCTCCAAAGGCATTGCCGGCCGTTCGGCAAGCGACGTTAAAATCGAAGACGCAATCCTTGCAAGTGCCGCAGCGCCGACGTTCTTTCCAACACGCAAGATTGGGCCGAGTGAGTACATCGACGGTGGGTTGGCTGCCAATGCTCCCGACATGGTAGCCATTTGTGACGCGTTAGAGCACGGCAAGACGCGTTTGGATGAAATCTACCAGCTTTCCATCGGCACCGCCTCCCGTCGCGAAGGAGCTGCTGTCCACGACACCTCGAGCGGTCCCGGTGCGCTCTCTTGGATTGTGTTTCGCGGCCTTGTGCAGTCAATAATGGCGGCTCAAGAGCACCTGGCCCTTTCTCAGGCAAGCACGTTGCTGAGAGATCGTTTGCTGCGGGTCGATCAAGAACCGGCACAAAATCAAGTCAAGGCAATCAAATCGCTTGATCTGGCCACTAAAAGTGCCACATCCACACTCAGTTTGCTTGCGGACAGCGCTTGGGATGAACACGGAAATTCCCGCAGCCTGCGGGATTTCTTTGTGCACTAGGTCACTGTCTTTAGCAGTGTTTCCCGCGCAGCACTTTCCCATTCCTCGTAGTTGGTATTCTGGTTCCAAAACATGTGCCAGGCGTCCTGAAGTGCCCCAGCCACTGCACCAGGTTGGCTTTGAGAAAATCCTGCCACCCCACACTCTGCAAAAGCATCTCTTGCTGTACGCGCCAACTCTGCCAAAGCCGCATGAGGATAGCAGAGATCAAATGTATCGGGCTTGGTAAATCCCTTGCTGATAGCGTAGTCTTCCCAGGCCTTCTGGATTGCGCTGGCTTCGGCTGCGTGTCCAGTTTCTTTCAAAACGGTCAAAATTACCGACATGCGCGCGTCGTCGGCGGGATGCGATCTTGGGATTTGTTCCGGAACTTGATAAAGAGCTGCGCCTGTTCGAAAGCAAAGGTGATAGTTTGTCCAACCATAGGCTGGTCCCGCGCAAAATGCGCCGAACGCATCGCAAAAGAACTCTTCACACCAGGTTTCTACCCAGCACTTACGCCAAAGCGCGTACCGATTGACCATGCTTGAAGAACCCCGTCGGCGATCTCCGCGCAAAAGCGCCCTGTCCAACTCCTGCCCGCGCTTGTTCTTGATGCTCGCGAATGCAGCAGACAGGGGGTTCAGCCTGGGATTTATGATGCCGTCCCGTGCCAAGAGTGGATGACACAGTTCATGGTAGAGATCCGCCAGTTGGATGAGATACCTACCTTCAATCAGTGGAATGCGCATCAGATTGAATTTGGGCGCAATTTCAAAATAGTCCTGTGATGTATGGCTAACTGTTGGGGGTACAAGCGGGTAACGAATTTCACCGCAGATTGCGTTCAAGAGCCGATTTAGTTCCTTGTCATCTTGGGAGGTGTTTTTCAGAGAAAATACCCCAAAGTTTTCGACATCCGAAATCCTTTTGGCCATGACCTGATAAATCCGCGCCACGGTCTTCACCTTTTCGGGAGATTCCTCCAGCGCCTGAAGCGCCGATGCCAGCTTAAGAATGACATCATTTAGCTCTTCAGAACACTTTTCCTGTAGGCCCCGAAGTTCGATCGAATTTCCCGACTGCGCGATTTCAATCAGATCGCGCGCGCGCTTGATCGCATGGCCGATAGCGCTGCTCAAATATGCACCGGTTATTACCAAGATAAGGTCCGAGTCATAAGTGCCGTTCGTTCGTTGCTGATACGGCGTGAAATAGTTTCCAATGCCTCCAGCGTTTCGCTAGATATTGGTCGCGCCTGAATTTCTGCGGCAAGATGTACGAGGCGAGGATGAGGCCGGCCGTCAGCATCTCTAAGAAGGCTATCGATTAGCAATCCTTCGTGACTTGTATTGCCCCTATGGGCTGCATCAGCGGCCTTCAACAGCTCCGACAACTCCGTTGTCTTATTCATGTCTGGTTCGCTGTTCGACAACAAAATTTCATCGATCAGCAAATGAAAGGAGGCGGCAAGTGACGCGGCGCCGCTTACAAGGGAGAGGGTACTCATGCGGTTTCAACTGTCGTGTCTATAGTTCCATTCAACATGTCATCCTCATCGTGTTCTGCACCTTCGTCCTTGAGGAAAGTGTCACAGAGTTTTAGCGAAATCGGCAACCGTGAACTGCTCTCTGGCCGCGTCCAAGCGAGACAGGACAATTGAAAAACATCTCTCAGGGCATCTTCGATCTGCATATTGCCCGACGCTCGTGTCACTTTGAGCGGCCGCGCAGTTCCCTGCCCTAGCAGCAGCGGCCAGCCCGTGGTTGCAACGTATCCTTCGATGTCTGACAACGACATCCATTCTCCCAGCGACGGGTTATGGATGCGTGGACGCTGGCCTTGTTTGTTTTCCACCCCAAAAAACCGAAGATATGCAGGAGACGTTTTTCCAATCTCAAGAACGTTCACATCGAAATCCGGGTCGATTAGCCCCTCGTCAGCTAAGGCGGTACAGGCAGCATTCATTCCCGCTATCTCGGATTGGAAAACGCGCCCGTCTCTGTGGACAACGATCGTCTTGGTCAGTTTCGAAAGATACGGGGCTTCCTGTCGCAGCAAGTCTTCGATGAGCTCTCGGACAATTCCGGCAGAGAGTTTTTCATGCTTGCTCGACGTCTTGAGGCGGTGTCGAATGACCCGCCCCCCCTCAGCAATCAAAACTACGCCCGCTGTATTGTGTTTGACATCGATCCCAATCACCACGTCGGCGGTCAACTCACCAGCGAGGACAAAGGGCCACTTTCCGTTTGGAATGAGGATTTTGTTGAGGGCAACGCCCGTCAGGTATCCGGTGAATCGACCACGGTCGTCCCTCTGTCGGACGTATTTCGCTTCGGTGCCCGATCCCTGACGACGGTAGGCCTCATCAGCCATCTTGGTGTGAAACACTGCGGCGTTAATGTCGTGATCGTTTCGGAGCTTGTTGATGAGCAGAGCAGGCAACTTCTCCTGCATGCGTTTTTTCCCTCGCCCAGTATGCACCATGATCGCGCAATCGCCGGCGGGCAGCTCACCGCTTCTTGCAAGTGCAAGGATCGCGTTGGCCTGACTGCTGGAGGTAACCTTGGCACTTAAGTCGTCAAACGTGACAATTTTCGGCTGGTAGTTACCGGACGGATGCAACCGGCCCACTTCCGCGATGAGATCATCTGCGAATACCGGTCCCCAGGCGTTGAAAACGCTTTGAGGCAACAACAGGGTTTGGGTGTCGAGGGTTGATTTTTCATAGAATCCCACCTGTGTGTTTTCCAGCAGCTTGCGCCGATTTCTCGCATAGTCGCGAACATTCGCATGCGGGCCACCTGAAAGCTTGTGGTCTGCACCGAATAACAGGTCAGGCAAAGAAAAGGCCGCCCCCTGCAGCTGGGCTGACTTGTTTGCTATTGTGATATTGGCATTCCCTATCACTAGGTTCTCAAGGAACTTCCTTTTGAACTGATAGGCTTTTGCGCGACGTACCTGCGGGGGCTGGATGGTTGCCCGCTGCAGCCGCGCGCCTTTTTTCGAATGCGTATCCAGCACTGGAAAGCACAGCTCAGCAGGTGCCGCACGCACCTGCGCGGTTTCTGAGCCACGGTAGGTCACCACAGTTCCGTCACCCTTGAGGTTGGTCAGGCTCGCGGGAACCGGTCGTTGTGCCGTGTTGTGAAGGTATTCCTTTAGCGATATCGGTCTGTTCTCTTCGAACGTGATGGGATCGCTGACTGTGCTCCCAACCCCAGTCACTGAAATCTCAAACCAACGATCTCCCATTCGGTAGACACAGGAGGAACCTTTAAATTGCCGTATGTCGTTGTCATTGGCATAGGCCCCGATCGCGCGGCGTGAAACCAGCTTAGTTTTTGCCTCTAGGATGACGCCGAAGCCGCCACCAGGGTAAGGTGCTGCTCGTGCGGATACCCCCTCAAATATTTCAACGTCTTCTTTCACCGCAGCTGGTTCACGGTGATAAAACGCGTCCCCTGCCCTCGGTCGCCAGAGATCGTTGCTTTTGTAAAGCGGCGTTTGAACGACGAAATCGAGGAACCTGAGCCGGACAGGATCGAGGTCATCTCCATCTAAGGAGCAGTCGATTTCTATCGTGTCACCCGCAGGCTGCAGTTGAGCAACCCATCGAACCAGATTGTGGTGTTTCACAATTTGGTCAGCAATGCCCTCAGGCACTGCTAGCAGTAGCACTTCACCGCGCTCAATGACTGCAAAGGGCTGTTGATACTGGCGTGTAAGACTACGTTGCAGGCGCGTGACGCCCGCGTAGTAGTCCGGACCGGGTTCAACATTGCCACGCACCTCAAAAAGCCTGTAGGAGGCGCTGAGGGTATGAAGACCTTCTAGCTTATATATGTTGGTCTCAGTCAATTTTGGGCTCCTCCCAGCAAATGAGGCGAAACGAACAGCTGTCGCAAAGCTCAGGGTTGCGGGCAACGTCGAACTCTCCGATGTCGCTGTTTTCAAATTTCTTTCCTTCAAGAATTTCTGACATCTCGAAGGCTGACGTCATCATATGCACTTCTGCATCTTCAAGATCACCCTCCGTCAACTGGTGTTCGCGGACGTCGCCAAGAAGCAATTGCACTTCCTTGAGTACAATCTCGTTTGCAGGCGCCTGCCAGTGTTTTGCTGGAAAGTCTCGGTTCGGCTTTTTCATCCGGCTAAGAGCGATGGCATAAGTTGCCAGTTGGCTGCGGGCATCGTTTGCGCCTTCAGCGTGCACTTTCCAATCGATTATCTGAATCGGGGCGGCTTCCGAATAAACAATGAGGTCCGGGTAAGCGACACCGTTGAGGTCGTCCAATATGTCGAAATACAATCGTTCTTGAGCGTAAAAGCCCATTCCGTCGGTGATTTGCTGCCTGAGCTCGTCTAACTGATAGAGATTGTTCAGAGCGCTTTCGATTTCTTCCCAAGCGCGTTTGAAGTCACCATCGGTCGGCTCTGGCCCATACACATGCTCGTAAAGCAATAGAAACTCATCAGCATGGTGTGATTTCACCAATGACAAATCTTCATCTCGATGCGCTTCAGCAAACCGTTTCTGCCTCTCAAAATATTGTTTGGCGTAGGCTTTGGCCTGACCGAGCGTTACATGATCATCAAAGTCCAGTTCAGGGACGATGTGGTCCGAAATGACCCGATCAACGACATCTCCTCGCCACGCCGAAATGGTTGAAAGATTTTTGAGCCGTCTTGCTCTCAAGCGTTCTTCGCTTGTGACCCGCCCCGATGTTGGTGCCATCACATAGGAATAGAACCATTTTCGCTGACATTGCGTGAAGATCCGGGCCGAGGAGTAAGACCATCTCATGATCCGCCTCCTGTGCGTTTCCGAATGAGGCTCAAGAACTCGATCAGCGCGTCTTCTTCTTCCGGTGAAACGCCCCCAAGACGCGCCGCGAGATCACGCGTTGTATTTACCACCTCATCAGCGTCCTTATCAGGGACCGGGTAGCCCGCTAACTTCAATAGGTGGTTATAACCCACGTCATAGCGCAGTGCCAAGGTGTGCAGCACTGTAGGAGAAGGCGTTTTGATTTTCCCGGTTTCCAATTGGCTTAGATAGGCGTTCGAGACATCGGTTTCAGCCTGCACTGCACGCAGGCTAAGCTGCAGTTTTTTGCGCGCTTGCGCGAGGTAGTGTCCAAGTTCGTTCGTTTCATGTGCCATGCCTGCTAAGTAGCGCAAGCATGCTAAGTTTGTCAAGCAGTGCCTTTCAGTTTGGACGGAAACAATATTGCCTGCGGGCATTCTTGAAGCTCTTTTTGAGTTCAGAACTGGTGTGAATTGGCTCCTTGCTATTCGGGCACGCCAGCGCCTTGGCGCTGACTAGGCTCTTGGCTGCGCCCAAAGCCGCTAGAGCCGCGTCTCCGCCCATGCGGGATACGATCCTTCGTACATTTGAATGATGAGATCGCGGGTGAAACCGCGATCGCTTGGGCCAGTGCCGAAAACGCCGCCCGTGAGGACATAACCCCCGCCGACGAAATCCGCGCCTTTGGGCGGATGAAGACGCGCGGGGCTTCCGTGCCAGAAATCGCCCTCGCCTTTGCCGTGACTGAGGCCCGCGTGTATCAACGTTTGGCCCTCGCGAACCTGCCTGAACCAGTACTGGACGCACTGGCCGCAGGAGAAATCAGCCTCGGCACGGCCAAGGCCTTCACGCTTTCCGACGACGATGGGCTTGACCTCAGAGCAGAAAACCAATCTCGAAAAATGGGTGCCCGACTGCAACTGACAGTTCCTTCGTGGGAAGGACCAACTGGCCCCGCTTCGGTGGGGTCTTTTTTGTTTATCGATATCATAGCAACGCAGGCTCAGAAATGTCCGGCGGCGGGACAGAAGGACCGACCCCCTGCCCCGCCGCCGGGCCGGCGCTATTCGCGCGGGAGCACAGCCAAGGCGGTGCAATGGAGTTTGATGCAGATCGTTACTTTAAAGCCTTTGGCGCAGGAAAAACGTAGAGCTTTTCGCCCATCATTGTAGCCGCCCCTCTCAAATCTCGCAGGCATGGTTGATCCGGAGCCATATCCAAAAGAAAGGTAATGCCAAGAAGTGTGACCTGAAACATCGGATAGGCGCGTCCGTTCTTCGTGATTGGGCCAGAAACTCGGTTTGTCGCAGTTTGAGCTGGGACTGCGTCCATGGCCACGTTCAGAAAAGAGGCACCTTTCTCCGATCTTACAAAAGCTCTGACATGGTCGTACTGAGGCGACGCTGCCGTTTCAGCGCCGAAGTTGTATGCAATGAGATTGAGTCCGATCTTGTAAAGTGACGGGAGAAACAGCGGATCATTTCCAAACTGCTGAGAAAACCCCATTTTGCCGTCTTCAGGTTTGATCCAGGCGTCTTCTATGCCATTTGACCGTCTGGCCGGACGCAGTTTCTTGCCGTTTGCAGCAATATCGCCTGGCCCTCCGTTTATGTAGATGTGTGGGCCATCCGCACAGTGTTCGCTTGATATTGCACTCCAGCTGTCAATTGTTGGAGGACGTTTCCCTTTCCGCCGGACGCCCAGCATCACACTGATGACCTCAAACTGTTTGACGAGGGCGTGATCCACTTTGCCAAAGCTGTTGTTGCAGGTCTTACAGGCCACATCATCCAATATCAGCTGAGGCGGGCATCCCAACGCTTCTGGGATCGCATGCTCTTTCGACAGCGTCGCGTGGTCGAATTTGCACCAAATACAGATCATGGTTCTAGATACCGGAACAGACACAGCGCTGGTAGGTATTCTTGTCGTCCAGTGGCAAGATCGATCGAACCTTGGCGGTGTGGGTTAGAGTGCTCGTCTTGTCGAAAGCAGTTGGTCGCCGACGCTCCTCCATTTGGTGTTGCATAACATGCTGGTCGCAGTGTCAGCCCCGAACCCAAAGGGCGGTGTCCAGAATTGTGCCCTGCCCCTGCGGGCCATCCCTCGCGAACCAAAATTCAGGCCCCCTGCCCTTCTCCGCTCCGCTGCGCCTTCGGTGTGTTCGGGTCCTAGGCCCCTGCCCTTTGACCATCATTGCAACATCAAATGAAGGAGCAAAGCAATGACTACCAACTGCATCAAATTCGAAAGTGCCGACATCGAGGCCTCCAAGGGCGTCGGTTCGATTTCCACTCTGACCTTCGACATCGACATCACTGCTGAGCCTATCGCCAGCGACAATCCCATGGCACCTACGCATCGCGTATTCGGCCGTTCGCCTCGTGGCCGCTTGGTCGAATGCGGCGGCATCTGGAAAAAGCAGAACCGCGACACCGGCGCTGACTACTTCACGCTGACAATCCGGGACTTCGGCTTCAACGCCAACCTCGGGAAGGCTGCGAGCCAGGATGATACAGCGCTTCAAGCGGTGATCCCCTGGGGGCCGAAGGAGGTGGCATGATCTATTGGCTGGTCGGATAACCCGGCCAGCCAAGCTATTATCCATTTGAGAATCAGGTACCGATTCTAGCGTTTCTGCGGCAATTCTGCTGCCTCGGTTAGTCAGAATCGAACTGTTCGGCTGTACTTTTTTGGGCAGGTACCCCCGACCGAATTTTTCGCGCAGCAGAATGTTAGCACACTGGATTGCTGTTGCTGATTGAGAGCAGCGCAAGCATGGCGTTCCCATTTTGACAGCCGTGCAGACTCACAAAAAGGAAGTAAAAATATACACTTAGGGAAATTTTTCCGCGATTTCAGACTTTTGAGCTCAGCTACACTGGTCGAGCAGCCTACTAGATGTAGCGGGAACATTCGTTTACAGCGCGGGGTATTGTGGCTCCATACATTTGCGCCATTACCTGACCACCGAAAACCGCACACACAAAAAATTGTTGTGGATAAACGACTTCCGCTGTAGTCACAGTTTAACGAAAGAAATCGCGATAAAAGCGATATTAGGCGAGGTGATAGGATGGCGGCAGTACCATTCCAGGACGGAAAAGGCGAAATGGCCTTTGACGAAATCATTCTCCAGCAAGGAGAATTGATTTCTGACCGACTCAATATCTTGCGTCAGGAACAATATCCACCTGACGCACAAAAAGGATTGCGGCAGTTTTCGCTGGCGGAGGTCGCCTACTTTCTCGGCGTGACCCAGTCAACCATCAAGAAACTTCACTTGGACGGCAAAGGACCAGAGCCTGAAACCTCTGCGTCTGGGCGACGGTCCTACTCTGCAGAGCAAATGCTAGAGCTAAGGGCCTATCTCGACACGCACGGCCGTCCAGGAAAGAGACGCTACCAGCCGCAGAGGACCGAAGGCGAGGAATTGCACGTCATTTCGGTGGTGAACTTCAAGGGCGGAAGCGGTAAAACGACGACCGCCGCACATCTTGCGCAACATCTCGCGCTTAAGGGCCACCGAGTGCTTGCAGTGGACCTCGATCCACAGGCATCGCTAACCGCTCTACATGGGATTCAGCCTGAATTAGACTCTGTTGCATCGCTTTATGAGACTCTTCGGTACGACGATGAGCGTCAGCCCATCAGCGCCGTTATTCGCCCTACGAATTTTCCCAACCTCGATATCGTTCCGGCGAGTCTTGATTTGCAGGAATACGAATATGACACGCCAGTTGCGCTCACGAGCCGCGATCCGACAGAAGGGCGCGCGTTCTTCACACGCATCTCTAAAGCACTGGAAGAGGTTGAAGATCGCTATGACGTAGTGGTAATCGACTGCCCGCCGCAGCTTGGATATCTGACCCTAACTGCCCTTACAGCGTCTAGTTCGGTGCTGGTCACGGTACATCCGCAGATGCTGGATGTAATGTCGATGAGTCAGTTCCTTTTGATGCTTGGAGGCATACTGCGGACCATCCGTGAAGCAGGGGCCGAAATGCGGCTAAAGTGGTTCCGCTACCTCGTGACGCGCTTTGAGCCCACCGATGGGCCACAAAGGCAAATGGTAGGTTTCTTGCAGGCGATGTTCCCAAACGAGATGCTAGAAGCGCAAATGGTGAAATCGACAGCCGTTTCCGATGCTGGGATTACCAAGCAAACTCTCTATGAAGTCGAACGAGCACAGTTTGTGCGTTCGACATATGACCGTGCGATCACTTCCCTCAATGCTGTGAATGACGAAATTGCTGATCTGGTCCATCAGGCCTGGGGGCGCGACAACTCATGATTTTGACAGCCGTGCAAATGATTTTTGACAGCCGTGCAGATAAGGCGCGGAGCACCAATTTGAGGAGGACAACATGGCCAGAAAAGACCTTCTGAAATCGGTCATCGGTCAGCCGACAGAAAAACCAGTTGACGGAGGGCGCTCCAGCTATGCAATGCGCGGAGCCTCAAAGTCGATGAAAGTTTCAATCGACAGCTTGGCCGAGAACTCCAAACGTCTTCTTGAAGGCGAGACCATCGTCGAGATCGATCCGGACCTCATTGATGTCTCATTCGTGAATGACCGTCTCAGCGGTGATGATGAGGCTTTCGAGGAGTTGAAGGCGTCGATCTCAGCCGGCGGGCAGGACACTCCGATCTTGTTGCGACCTCATCCGGAGACGTCAAATCGGTACATGGTGGTCTTTGGACATCGTCGAGTACGTGTCGCGCGCGCCCTTGGGCAACCAGTGCGGGCTGTGGTCAAAGAAATGGATGATGTCGCCCACGTTTTGGCGCAAGGCCAGGAAAATACCGCTCGGGCCGATCTGTCCTTCATCGAGAAGGCGCTCTTTGCCAAAAATTTGCATGATTTGGGCCAAGCGAAAGATGTCATCCAGCAGGCGCTGACAATCGATGGAACACTTCTGTCGCGCATGTTGTCCGTTGCGGGAACCGTGCCTGCGCACGTCATTGCAGCGATCGGACCTGCCAAGCAGATCGGTCGGGATCGTTGGGAAGACTTCAAGAAGCTCATGTCAGTACAGTCAAACCATATTGTGACTGACCGCATCTTGGGCACCGAGGGTTTCGATCAGCTCGACAGTGATACGAAATTCGAGATTTTGTACAGCAAGGTAGCAGAGGCGGGCAGGGTGCCTAAGCGCCGTGCGGCTAAAGCCACACCAGTCAAGCGAACTTGGGCGGCCGGAGAGGGCCGTATCAAGGGCGTAATCGGCCGTTCGGGCCGAGCCTACAATATCTCGCTGACATCCAAGGATTCCGCGGCGTTCGGGGAGTTTCTCTCTGAGAACCTCGATCAGCTCTATGCGGATTTTCTCTCTCAATCTGAGGAGACATCGAAAACATGACCTGAGGCAAAAGAAAAGCCCCCAAACCGATCCGGCCTGAGAGCTTATCCGATTAGATTAGACACCTTCTGGATACAGCTCCCGCGAATCACTGTCAACGAAAGAACGTCGTTTTGGCGAACGGGATCCTTTTGCCTCCACAAAACTGGAGGTGAGATACAGGCATGAAACATACAGGTTGGCGCAAGCCGACACCGGGCCTTGGGATTGCAGAGCAACTTGCCCAAGCCGGTGAACGGGTAGCTGTACCCAAAACACGCGCATTCGTGGCGGTAAAACGCGTTGGGGCCCATATCGGCCTGAAGGCGGGCGATATGATGCTTCTCGACACGCTCGGGGCCTTTACGCAGTCTCAGGACTGGGAAGAGGGCAGGCGGCCGATCGTTTGGGCGTCGAACGCCTATCTGATGGAACAGACGGGGTTCTCCCTTTCTGCCCTAAAGCGCCATGCGCGGCGCTTAGCGGAGGCAGGAGCCATCGCCTTCCAGGATAGCCCCAATGGTAAGAGGTGGGGCAGGCGGGACGCTGAGGGCGTCATTATCGAGGCCTACGGCTTTGATTTGTCGCCTTTGTCGGCCCGTGTGGAGGAATTTGAGCAGCTGCACGCTGAGTTGCAGGCCGAGCGTGAGCTCTGTCAGCGCCTCAAGCGCCAGATCACTGTGGCACGGCGCATGATCCGCGCGCGTATCGAAGCGGCCACCAGCGGCGCACTGAGCGGCCCCTGGGCGCAATTCACCGGCGTGTTCGAGGATCTTCTGGGCCGTTTGCCACGCCGCAACGAGGCCTCTGAGCGTCTTATGGGGCTGTTGACCTGGTTCAAAGAGCTTCAGGAGCGCGTTGAGGCGGCCTATCTCAAGGCAACTCAGCCAGCTGAGGTTGTGGAAAACACCCCTGAATCGAGTGAACAAGTACCCAATAAGACTCAAGATATGGACCCCAGCGGGGTCATTTCCGACCCTCATATACTAACTACAAATCAACTTATTCCTGTAACCTGTAATTCCTCTGAAAAAGAGGACGCGGCGGGCGTGGTGCCCAATAGGCCACCGGAGAGCCAAGTTGATAGGGGGCTGGAAGATTGGGTTGCTGGCGTGCGCAAGAAACGCGCAGCGCTTGATTTGCCGGTTGTGATGCAGGCCTGTCCAGAATTCGCCTCCTGGGCGCGCAATATGGGCGGATATCTCAAGGATTGGGGCGATTTGCACCGCGTTGCTGGGCAGCTGAGGCCGATGATAGGTATTTCTGAGCATGCGTGGAACGTGGCACAGGAACAACTTGGCACGCAGGTGGCCACAGCAGCGCTGGTGCTGGTCTTCGAGAAACATTCTGCGGGTGAGGTTGCCTCTCCTGGTGGATATCTGCGCGGTATGGTCGAAAAGGCCGGGGCAGGGGAGTTGCATCTGGAGCGCAGCTTCTTTGGCCGGTTGAGCGGGGTCGCGGCATGAGGATCGGCTGCTTTCTCTCTAAAACCTTGCAATTCTTCCATGTGATGACATAAATGCAAGGTATGATTGCTCGGAACCATTTCAGCCGCATTGAGCAGGCCTTGGACACCCAGGCTGGCGTTGTTCTGCTTGGACCACGTCAGGTGGGCAAGACGACCTTGGCGCAGGATATCGCAGAGGCGCGCGATGCGGTCTATCTCGATATGGAGCGTCTGGCGGATCGCCAGATCCTTGAAGAGCCGGATCTCTATCTCGATGAACAGGTGGGCAAACTGGTTGTCATCGATGAGGTGCAGTTGATGCCCGGCTTGTTTGGGGCGTTGCGCGGTCAGATTGATCGTCGTCGCAGGGCAGGGCACCGGACGGGTCAGTTTCTGCTATTGGGCTCGGCGTCCAATACATTGTTGCAGCAAAGTGCAGAATCTCTGGCAGGGCGGGTAAGCTATCATGAGCTGACACCATTTACGCTTGATGAGGTAGGGCAGGGGGCTTTGCCGCAGCTTTGGTTGCGCGGTGGGTTTCCGGACAGCTTTCTAGCCGGGTCGGATCGCGAAAGTCTGACGTGGCGCGAGGATTTCATTCGCACCTATCTTGAGCGGGATATCCCGTCCTTTGGGTTGCGTATTCCGGCGGAAACGCTGCGCCGCTTTTGGACGATGCTGGCCCACGAACAGGGTGGGTTGCTCAATGCAGCCAAGATCGCTGCGGGCTTGGGTGTCTCCGGCCAAAGCGTGGCGCGATACCTCGACTTGCTGGCTGATCTGATGCTGGTACGGCGCCTGCAGCCCTGGCATGCCAACGCAGGCAAGCGGCTGGTCAAATCTCCCAAGGTCTATATCCGCGATGCCGGTCTCACCCATGCGCTTTTGGGTCTGGAGACGACGGAAGCCCTTCTTGGCCATCCTGTCGTTGGCGGATCCTGGGAAGGGTTCTGCATCGAGAACCTGATCGCGGCAGCGCCTCGGGGCACGGAAGCGAGCTTTTATCGCTCATCTGCTGGGGCCGAAATCGACTTGGTTCTCAAACTGCCAGACCAGGCGCTATGGGCGATCGAGATCAAACGCACCACCAGTCCCAAAGTCACCCGTGGGTTCCACATCGCAGCCGAAGAGTTGGACGTCGCGGAACGGCTGTTGGTCTATGCGGGGGATCGCGATGTGCCGGGGCAAGGGGGCCTCCGTGCAATGCCCCTGGATCAGGCCATTAACAAAGTCAGGGGCCTCTAGTTGCCGATCCTCAGATTTACCAAAGTTATTGAAAAATAACCATATTTCGAACTAAGGAGTAGATTTTTGCCGATATGCTTTGCCGATCCGAAATTTTCTCATGTTGAGTTTCCTAAGGTCGTTCTGAGAACAAGTTTCTGACCTGTAGAAAAGTAAAAGTCTTCTTCTTGTTTTGGGACTGACTGACGGGGACCTTGTGGGGTTTCCCTGATGGGTCTGGACCGGTTTCCGGTCTGTCTTTCTCAAACAGGGCCTTCCCATGCAAACAGAAGTATTGCGCGTGCTGCGCGCAGAGGCGCGGTC
>TARA_R110002051_G_scaffold325568_1_pt1 | contig 17180 bp, 15 predicted proteins | sample TARA_R110002051 | Tara Oceans TARA_R110002051 (sample SAMEA4397023) | marine metagenome | biome: Polar Biome; feature: [MES] marine water layer (ENVO:01000295) within the mesopelagic zone...; material: water (ENVO:00002006), including particulate matter (ENVO:01000060) such...
AGATGCAATTGTTTTTTGGATTCCTTTTTCAGTGGACAAAGGTAGGTTTTTTTGGATTGCTTTTTTTATTTTTTTGTTAGAAACGGCATAGTTTTCTGTTAGTTTCTGTAATCTTTCAGAATTGATAGGAATTGGACATATATCACCAATTTTAGCGAAAAGATTCACGATAGATTTTGGAGTTTTCCAAATTTTAGCGGGTTTAGAAATTGTCTTCCCAATGATTTCAACTAATTGATTCGTAGAAATAGGTTCATCATCTGCAATATTGTAAATTCCCGATGCAATATTTTTATTCTCAATCAATTCATTCATAATAAAACATAAATTATCTACAGAAACAAAAGATCTTTTATTTTCGTACTTACCAAAAGGATATGGAATTCCTTTTGACACAAAACTATATAATAAATTTAAGTTCCCTTTATTATTAGGCCCATGAATCATGCAAGGCCTTAAAATATACACTCTTTTATTTTTTGGAATGTCTTTCGATAAGATATAGTTTTCAGCTGCTAGTTTAGATTTGCCATACACCGTAACTGGATTGGGTTTAATTTCCTCTGTTAAAACACCGAATACTGCATCTGCAGCAGCCTTTACTGAACTCATGTATATAAAAACCTTACAAGTGCTCTCTAAGAATTTATCAAAGAGTTGTTTTGTTAAATCTGTATTTACTTCAAAATAGGCTAAGTTATCAGACGTTTTTTTTAAATCGTGTGCTTTCCCTGCTAAATGAATAAATGAACTAGCGTTATTTAAAAATTCCTTACTGATAAATGAATAGGAAATCTCATCAGATGCTGGAGACCGTGAAACACCAATAATTTTTTTATCTTTATTTTTTAAGAAAACAGCTAAATTGACACCAACAAAACCTTTGTTGCCAGTTATAATTATAGGTTTCATTTAAATACTGATTTTTTTAGCATTTTTCCAATCAAATTTATTGGAAACTTCTAAAATGCTAGTTGTTTCGAATTCTTTAATAAATTTATCAAATTTTTTACCAGAATTTTTCAACCCATAATACGATTTAAATTTCCTCATCGAAGGTAAATGCTGTAACATAGGTTGATCTTTATCAAAATCTCTAGGGTGAAAATAAGTCATAACATAGTCTGATTTTTTTGTCCATTTTTTAATTAAGGAATATGGAAATAATCGAAAAAAACCTCCTCCAGAAAAAACAATTGATTTATTCATAATATTATGAATATTCATTGGAAATTCTTTGATATAAATCCCATTTGTTTCAATAATTGTTGGCTCAGCATTACCAAATGAAGGAAATCCTCCATAATCATGGAATGCAGGAAAAACTGATGCGTCATAAGTAATTCCCAATTTATGAAGAATTTCAAAAGCCCAAGGAGTTTCTTTGGTTATTGAAAATGCAGGAGCTCTATACATTATCACTTTTTCTCCAACAATATCCTGAATAACGTCTAAAGCTTCTTGCGTATCCGTTTCAAATTCTTCTGGTGTAAAACGATGTACTAATTCATGATACATAGAATGACAACCTATTTCATGCCCTTCATTGACTATTTTTTTTACAACTTCTGGATATTTCTCGGCAATCCATCCTAAAATAAAAAAAGTTCCTTTTCTATTATATTTTGAAAGTGTGTCTAAAATAAAATCCGTATTCTTATGAATTCTTACTTCATAATTACCCCATGATTTATTGCCGGAAATAAAATCACAATGAAACCATTCTTCAATGTCAAATGTTAAAATATTCATATTTATAGATTATCTGAATCAATCCAAGATAAATGCCAATTTTCTTCATTTTTCAAATACTCATTGTTAAATTCACTGCTCAAATTCTTAATTATAAGAAAAAACTTAAAAGGAGTTTTTATGAATCCACTTTTTTTCATTTTATGTATTTTAAAAAAATAAGTGCTACACATTATAATTATTGATTCTTTTTTTCTTCTTTTTGCTATTGTTTCTATATGCTTAAATATAAAATTAGAAATACCTGAATATCCATTTAGAATACTGACATCTAAGATAGCGATACTTGGTATCTTTTCTTTAACTGTATTACAAAAAACAGTGTAACCTATAATTTTATTTTTTTCAGAAAACACTGAAATTGAATATTCTTTTTCTGGAGCGCCAAGCCTCCACTTTAAAAATTCTTTACTTTTTTTTAAAGAAATTTCTTGTTGAAAGTTCCATTCTTCAAAAAAGGTATCTAAATTATTAATTCCTTGTATTTCGCTATTAGAGTATGTTTTAAAATCGTATTTGGTTTTATTATTAAAAAATGAAACCAAAAAATTATAAAACATCATTAAATGGTCTGCTAAAAAATATAAAAAACCTATATTTTTTGATTTAAAAAGACTTTTAAACGATATAAATTTAACAAATAGTGGTAGTGTCTGCATAATTTCCCAACCAACCTTTAAATGTCCAGGAATTACTTCTTTACGAATAGGATAACCAGTAGTAAAGGAAATTTTTTTTTCTTGAAGACTATTTGTTGAATAAGCTCCCATTTTAGTAAAAACACCTTTTCCTCTTGCCTTTACACCAGTCATTACGTCACAAACCATCCCTACAGAAACTTCTTTATTTTTAATTAAATATTTGTAGGGAATTGCTGCATAATAGCCAATGAGGTCATTATTATCAAAAGCACCAAATTCATAGGAATTTATAATTGATGGAAAAGAATGAAATTTCCAAAAATAGTGTTTTTTATCTACTAATGGAGTGCCAATAGTTTCAGGAAAACATTCTTTAAACAAGGCTCTCTGACTCTTTAAAGAAGTTTTTTGGTCGAAATCTTTTAAATCTAAATCCATTAAACTAACCCTCCATTTAAATCAATTGATGCTCCTGTTATATATTTTGTTGTTCTCAAATAGTTGACCGTATTTAAAATATCTTGCGAACTACAAAGCGCTCCCATTGGTATTTGATTAATAATTTTAGTAATATATTCTTCTGGTACAGTCTCAATCATTCCTAGTTCTGAATATCCTAAATTCACATTGTTTATAGTGATGTTTAGAGCCGCATTTTCTACAGCAATCGATTTTGACAAACCCCAAAGAGCAGCCTTTGAAGCTGCGTATGCACTTACACCTGGTGTAGGTTTAATGGCAACTACAGAAGAAAAATTAATAATTCTACCAAATTTTTGTGCTCTCATAATTGGCAAAACGGATCTTATAAAATTATAGGTTCCTAATAAATTTACATCAATAACTTCTTTCCATTTTTCATAATCTATCTTATGACCAAAACCATTATTAGAGATGCCAGCGCAATTAATTAATGTAATATCTTTTAAAACTTCTTTTTTACTATTAATAAAATCTGATATTTCATTGATATTTGAGACATTTATTTTTTCGTAATATTTAGAATTTTGCTTTGGTAAAGAACTGTTAAAAGTTCCAATAACTTGTTCATTAGAATTTATAAAAGATTCTAATAAATATTTTCCAATTCCTCTTGATGCACCTGTTATAATTATCATATTATTTAGCTTTAAAATTTTAGGCCCATTTAATTATTGAAGCACCATAAGTCCATCCACTGCCAACTGCTGCAAAAAGAACTATATCTCCATTTTTAATTTTTCCAGATTTTTTAACTTCATCTAATAAAATAGGAATTGTACCTCCAGTGGTATTAGCATATTTATCCATATTCGTCATCACTTTTTCAAACGGCAAGCCTATAATTTCTGCTGTTTTTTGTAAAATTCTAATACTAGGTTGATGTGGTATCATAATATCAATATCATCAATTACCAGACCTGTGTCTTCTAGTACTTGATTTATAGCTTTTGGCAAAGCCTTGGTTGCAGAGTTAAATACTGATCTTCCGTCCATTTGAAAATATTGTTCATTCATATTTTCATTATTTAAAGGAATTTCTGATCCACCTCCAGGTATTGTGAAGCCTAACATATCTTTAGAAGTATCTGTATATAATCTATAGGCTAAAAAACCTTCTGTAACATTTGCAGCAGTTACTATAGCAGCACCTGCACCATCACCAAAAAAAACAGCATCTCTTCTCGTCCAATCTGTAATCTTCGAAAAAGTATCTGCGCCAATTACTAATATATTATTGTAAACGCCTGATGCAATATATTGACTTGCAACAGACATTCCATATAGAAAACCACTACAAACCGCATTCATATCAAAAGCTGCTGCATTAACTGCTTTTAATTTATGTTGTACAAAGGCTGCTGTAGATGGGGCTTTTCTGTCTGGTGTTGCTGTGGCAACTATAATTAAATCTATATCTTCACTCTTTAAACCTGCATCGTCTATAGCTCTTTGACCTGCAATTGCGGCCAAATCACTTGTTGCTTGATCTCCAGAAGCTATTCTCCTTTCCAATATACCTACATTATCAAAAACCCATTTAGAATTTGTTGGTATGGTTTTTTCTAAAAGCTCATTTGTTACAATATTTTCAGGAACATAAGAACCTGTGCCTGATATTTTTACATTTCTTACTAATTGTTTCATTTTTCATTTTTTTTTCTAATTCTTATTTTTAGTTTTAACTTCTCTATAGATTAACTTAGGTAATAAAATTAAGTACGAAAATGCCCTTTTACCCACTCTTTTAGGCTCTTGAAAGACACGAAAAAGCCACTCAAGATGCAGATTTCTCATCATCTGTGGGGCTCTTTTATTATTATCATCTCCAAGAAACAAATTAAAGGCAGCTCCAATTGCAAATAAAACACTTTTATCTAAAAAAGGAATCAATTTACTAATAAAAATTTCTTGTTTAGGTGCTCCTAAGGATACCCAAATAATGTCTGGTGAAAAGAAATTTATCTCAGATGCTATTTTTTTGTAATCAAAATCTTTAACTTTTTTAAATGGAAGTGACTCAAACTTAAAATTACTTGTATTATATCCTAACTCCACAAATCTACTTTTTAAACGATCTAAATTTTCTTCTGTATTTCCTAGAAAATACTGGGTATAATTCTCTTTTACATATTTTGAAAAAATTTCAGGACCTGTGTAGGTCTTAAAACTTGAATTATGTATAAATCCTGCCAATAAAGCGATAGAACTTCCATCACACGTATTTACCAAACCTCCATTGATTATAGCTTTGTATTGGGGTTGTTTTTGAGCTGTTGCCAAAACATTTCCATCAACAACACATACATACCCTTTTTGTCTTTTATCAATACAATTATTGATTTTTTCAACAATTGTATTTTTGTCAAATTCAATATAAATATCAAAATATTTTTTCATTAATACTTAAATTTTAATGGTTTATGCTGCTCATATTTTTCTTAATAACTGTTGTTAGCAAATTTGTAAAATAACAAAACACATCTTTTTAGAGTGATTTGGATTCTTTTTTGCCAGCCTGTTATTTCTCTGCTATTTTTATTAATATTTCCAATAATTTTGCTTCAAATTTTTCTGAAGTATATTCATTCAAAAACATTTCTCTTCCATTTTTCCCTAGTGTTTTTCTTAATTCTTCATCTTTGATCAAAGTTATCATTTTTTTGGCCAACTCAGCAGATTTTTTTCTAGGCACAATAAACCCATTAAAATCATTTTTTACAATATCTGGTATTCCACCTTCATTAGAACTTATTATAGGAAGAGCATATTGCATTGCTTCTAGAGTTACTAATGGGAAACACTCATTATAATAGAATGTTGGAAAAGCAAAAATATCTGCATTTAGAAAAACATTATGCTTTTCTTTATCATACTTTTTCCCTAAATAATATACTTTATCATTAAGTTTATAGGACTCAATCTTATTTATGAACTCATCTTCTGTAATATCGCCTTCACCACCAACAAATAAACACTTAAATGCAACACCTTTCTCGTTTAAAATTTTACAAGCATCTAATAAAACTAAAACACCTTTACTTTGAATTAAATTAGATAAAAATAAAATGGTTACAACCTTATTTACAGGTTTGTCTTGCAACTCTTTATCTAAATTAGAGATTACACCAACTCCATTAGGACAAATATAAATATTTTCTTCTGATACAAATTCCGCTACATCTTTATACAGTAACTTTGACAAGAGAATAATGGTTGTGTTTCTAAAAAAAAGCCGATGTAAAAAATTAGTAACACTATTTTTATTTCTGTTAGATACCCCTTTGTTATGCAAGTGATACAGATTTTTTTTATTGAAAATCTGTATAATTAAAGCCACAGGTAAATCTTTATAAAACCCCAGATTACTAATTGTTGGAGCTAAATAAACACTATCATATTTGTTTGTTGTAAGTTTTTTTAAGACCAGAAAAAGAATTTTTGCATAGCTAATTATTTTTTTAAAACCTAACCCACCAATATCGCTTACTTTTTTTGATGTTCCTAAATTAATATATTCAGTATCAAAATAAGAATTAATAAGTTTACTATCCATTATTTGTTTTCCTACAATTGATGACCCATGGACTGGAGGCGGAATATGTAAAATAAATAAAATTTTCTTTTTAGAATCCATATTTATAGCAACTTATCCTTAAGTCTATTTAAAATTGAAAACTTATTTTTAAATTCTTTGATAAGATTTTTGTCTTCAATTAATTGATTTTCAAATAAAAAATCTGTTTTTAATTCTGTATCAATGCTATTATCAAATCGTTTAGTTGCTATTGTGTGGGTTGCATTTGCTCCAAAACCAATACTTGTCACTTTTGATTTTACCGGATATATGGTATATTGATTGCGTTTAAACTGATTATAACACCACCTAATTGCCCAAGAATCAATTTCACCTTTCATTTGCCCTTTTAACATTCTTACCATGTCGCTACCACCTCTATTAAATTTAAGCCTAGCTGAAATATTAGTTTTAAATTCCATAAAATCTTTTATTTCCCAATCGATGTTAGACCATGATCTGTCCCAAGTTGCCCAGCCCCAAGATGATGCTCTATAACCCAAGTAAAAATCTTTATTGGTCAAATCTAAAGATGGTAAATTCATAGTATATCCTGAAATTGAAAATACTTTGTTATTATCTTTATAAAAATTCAATGCTTCATTCATAAAGTTTAAAAAATTGGGCGAAGTAATTAAATCGTCTTCTAGCACTATTACTTTACCATATATATTTATTACTTGCGAAACTCCATCAATAATAGAGTTTGCTAAACCCTTGTTTATAGGAGATTCAAATATGGTTAATTTTTTAAATCCTGTTATCGTTTTTATATAGTTTCTTACTGCTTCAATTTTTTCTTTATCCATTTCTTTTTTATATCCATCAGAAAAAATATATAACTCACTTTTGGCCGCTAAAAAATTATTTTGTAAAGCATCAATTGTTCTTTTTGTTTCCTCTAGTCTATTATAAGTAAATAAACATATAGGTGCATAAGTAGCTATTTTCATTAAATTTTTATTATTGTGCTATTATTTTTGTTTTCTATTTAACAATTCAATTGCAGTGGTTGTAACCCACCTATATGTTTCATTACGATTTAAGTGTTGTAATAAAAATTCACGTCTTACCTTAAACTTAGAAAAATGAATAAATTTTAGAATTGTTTTTTTTATTATTTGTAAGAATGTATCATTTGATAAATATGAACTATAAATGGACGCAAACATTTTTTTTGTTGTATTCTTATAAGCATCTATATACATCTTTTCAATTTCATTTTTATCATGAATTAAGCTATTTAACTTATCCATTTTAAAAGGCACATCTGCTTCACTTACAAGTCTAACTTTACCCTCTTTTTTGTAATGAAAAACTAACTCAAATAATATTTCCTCTTTTGTTATTTTAAGAATCACTGAAAAAGAGTAATCAGGTAATTTAGAAAAATATAGTGTATCAAAATAAAAATTACCAAGACTATAAAATATTAGTTTATTGTTATAAATTTCAAAACCTTGCGGAATATGAGGATGCGAACCTATTATGCAATCTACTCCTAAATCACATAAAACTTTATATCGTGTTTGCCATTGTACTAATGGAACTTCGTAATGCTCTAATCCTGCATGAGCAAAAAGAATTATTTTATCAACTTTTCCTTTTAGACGAATAACTGCATCATCAATCAATGAATGATTGATCCAAGCATAACCAGAAGATTCATATAAATTAGTTTCATCTAAAACACCAAATTGAGCTTCTGAAGCATTTATAAAAGCTATCTTTAAACCATTTAAATCTTTAATCAATGGCTTATAGGCTTCCTCATAATTCTTACCTGCCCCAATGGTTTCTATACTATGTTTTTTAGCTAAGGACATTGTCTTTATCAACCCTTCATGGCCATAATCATACATATGATTATTGGCTAACAACAATAAATCAAAACCTGATTTTTTTAATATTTCAATTGTTTCTTTTTTTTGTGCAAGGTTTGGCCCGGCCTTCTTAAATATTGCTCCTTCTCCCTCAACGGGAGCTTCAAAATTACATATAGCATAATCTTGTTTATCGATTATTTTCTCCAGTTGTACATCAATAAACGATTCGTTTTTTGTTTTGTTTACAATGTCACCGCAAATAAAAATATTAGTCTTCATAAATAACTGTAATATACAAGTTTAAATTGGTGTATTTTGAATCACAAGCTTATTTTTGCCTCTAGAAGTTAAGCTAATTTCATTAACAAATTCAATCTTAGACTCTATTCTCTCTTTTTTCATAAATAATTCAGTAATTGATACTTCATCCTCTGAAGAAAAACTCGTTCCTTTGATAATTTTTATATCAATAAAACCTGGTTCATTTTGAATGATTTGCCATTTTTTTATATTATTTAGAAAACTATGGTGACCTCCATAAACTAGACCAACAAGAAAAACCTTTTCCTTTTTTATATTCAATAAATAATCTTGAGTGCGGCCATCTATTCTAGATAATCTAGTCAATCCATCTTTATTTCCATTAAACAAAGCCAAATCACCTGTTTTATAACGTATAAAGGGCATCGCCTTATTATAAAATCCTGTAACAACAATTTCTCCAACTTCTCCAATTTTAACATGATTTCCATCAGTTCCAATAAGTTCAGTATAACCGTAAAAAGGAGAACAATAATACTCGTAGGTATCGTCTACAGTATATGCAAATACCGATACTTCTGAATGACCGTATTCAAGACTTACAGAACAGTTAAAAGCATTTTTTATATTTGAAATTTGATTTGGAAAGATAGTTTCCGCTGTTAAATACACCCCCTTTAATTCAAAATCAAGTTGAATATTATTGTCTAACATGAAGATTGCTAAGTGATTTATGGCACTTGGATAGCCTCTTAGAAAAGAGGCTTTAATGGAGTTTAACTCTTTAATATAAATTAAAACTGTCTCGTTAGTAAGATAAAGACTTGAAAGTCTAATTCTCCCGTAGGGTAAATTTTTTCTACCTTCTTTCTTCCAAAAAATATTTTTTTTAATATTCTCTTCATCAATTGTAATTCCAGCAAAACTTACTATTTCATCTCCTTCCTGATAATTAAATAACTTAAAAGCGAATTCATGATGTTCGTATTCATAATGAGATGACACCGGAAAAGTTAATGGTTCTCCTGTTGTTCCTCCAGTATTCATAATGTAATTAGTCAACCTCTTAGATTCTTTAGATTGTAAATCCTTATAGTTTAATCTTACAATTTGTTTGTCTAAAAAAGGGATTCTATTTAAATCTCCAATACTAGGACTCGTAATTCCAAGTGTTTTATACAACTCTTTATAATAAGGACATTTTTTTTGAGAATACGCTAAAATTTCATTTAAGAGATTTTCTTTTATATTTGTATAGTCCGATTTTTTAGTACCCCGATGATAATCTTGTAAGCCCCTAAGTTTGCTTTGCATAGCAGGTCTATTGTATAATAATCTAAGTTTATTAAATCCTTTAAATAGGGTGTATTTATTTTTTTCCATTTATAATTAATTACTAATATTCCCAATTCAAAAAGATATAAAATATTTATCCATTTTTAAATTGCCTTTACGATTTTAAAAAAAATATTTTAACAAATTTATCTGTGATATCAATTATGAACTAACATTTTATGGATTAAATAGATAATAAATTATTTATGCGTTCCGTAAAAACCTTAGTTGTAAATTCTTTATGAAATGAAATTTCACATTGCTTTTGACATTCAGCATAAAAATCAGAGTTTTGAATAAATAATTCTAGTTTCTTTGCTATTTTAAGCTCATTTAACGATGAACAACTTACACCAACTTTAAAGTCTTTCAAAAATGTATTAAAAGAAGAGTATTCAGGGCCATGAAAGAATATAGGTAAATTATTTGAAATGTAAAAACCTGCTTTTCCTGGAAATGCATATTTCATTGAATGTGCGAATTCTGCTTCAAATTTATACGGGAGGTAAGAAACATGGCATAACCTCATGTATTTTTTTAATTTTTCTTCATCTATCCAACCAAGGTTTTTAATTCGTACTTTTTCTGAACTTGAATTGAGTTTTATATGTGATGCCACATACATTACGATGTTTAATTGTTCGTTTCTTTCAGCAAAAGCACTTAATGCTTTAATAAAAATTTTTGCTTCATTTTTTGCATATAAATTACCAGAAAAAAATATATTAAAGTCCTTTTTAATTAATTTTTGCTTGTCTTCTGTAAATAATTTATATGAGGGTCTAACTATAGTAGAGTTTATCTGAAAGTTTTTATTAACATACATTTGCATCGTTTCACCGGGAACTCCTAGATTTTTAACTTTTGAAATCACATCATAATATAACTTTTTTTTCTTCTTGTAAAGAACACGATGATCATCAACTTCTCTTTCCACAGTATCTTCTATCATTGATACTAAAGGTAAATTATTGTTTTTAATAATTTCATCTAAAACAAAAAGTACATCTCCTCGCAAAGGAGCAAACACCCTGTCGAAATTATTGTTTTCGATTATTTTTAATATATTCTTTTTTATTCTTCTTAGTTTAAAGAAAAGATATAAAGGTTCAATTAATGGTAGTTTCTTAATGATTTTAAAAAAAATAGTTGAACTTGGGATACGAAGAGAGAATTGTGTAATATTTTTACTATCATAGTCATTTAAAAATTTTGATTTTCTTAATTTTTGAGAAACAGATATGATTTTGAATTTTTCAACCCCATAGGTTTTAATAATGTCATGATAAAGAATTCCTCCTGCGTTCTCATTATTAGGAATTCGATTACATAAAAATAAAATAGAGTTCATAGTATGTTAATTTAAAATTGATTTTGTTGCGATTTCAAAATGAACTACACACTACGTGAGCTCAAAGATATTCCATTGAATAATTGTTTTTTTCTTATCCTATAATATTTTCCCAAATAAAAACCTGCAAGCAAAAATAAAAAATTATCAAAAGTTGAAAAAAGAAAACCAGTGTTTAAAATGTTCGTAATAAATACACTTGACACCAATGAAGCATATAATAGTACTTTTTTACTTTCAAATTTATTGCTTTTAATAACTTCAAAATATCTAAATCCATCTTTAGCAAATTTAAATAAAATTAATATAATTGGTAAGCCAAAAATGCCATAATAAGCCATCGTATCCAAAACAAAACTATGCCCACCTGCTGCTGTTGTAAAACTTTTAGCATCTCCTAACATACCTTCTACAGTTTCTAAATATGCTCCATTTCCATATAAAGGCTTATTTAAAAACTGTTTAAGTGAATAAACATCTGTAGTCCAACGATCACTTGTAATGTTATTTAAAATTTCATCATTAAATAAAAAACCGCTATCAACAAACCTAATAAATGCTGAACTTTTTGCTTTTAAAGAACCTAATTCACCAAAAAAACCTGACGCTAAACCAAAAACAAAAAGAAGAATAGATAAGCTTGAAACCAGTATATAGCTATATTTTTTTATTTTTCTCCTTTCTCCTTTAAAGTAATAAATAATAATCGCAAAAACTATAACTGCTATTGGTCCTGCTTTGCTTGATATAAAAAGTGCTAATATGTTTAAGAATAAAATAAGTGCTGCAATTGTATTTACAATCGCTGATTTTTTAGATTCAAACAATAATTTAAACCCATAGATTGTTATAAATGCAACAAAGGGTAAAAAGAAAATAACACTTGTATCTTCTTTACTACTGACAAAAAGTGAGATAAATAAATCGGAATTAAATGACCCTGAAGAGAGAACAGTTACCGTTTTAGGTAAAATATAAATTGACAGAAATAAAAAATAAGAAACTGTTGTTTTTTTTAAAAAAGAATCATTCAACTTTATTCCATTAGAAAACCCTATAATATAAAATGGAATTGAAGTTAACAAATAAGTAAAGGTAGTCTCCAGTTTAAAATTTCCATATTGGAATGACACGTAGGTTAATAAAATAAAAAAAGATAAAACAATCCATCTAGATTCTTTAAATAAAAATTTTGTAACTTTAGGTTGCTGATTTAATACAATATGTATCGATTGTATAATGATAAAAGCTAGAGGAAAAACCCATAAACCTGGTAAAAGCTCAAGAATTCCATATGTTCTTAAAATAAAATACAAAACGATAATAACAATTGTTATGTTATTTAATTTATACATATCTCCACCTTGAATTAAAAATAATGAATGTAAGCATTTTGATTCTTATTTATAAACTCAAACATTTCAGCTATCATTGTCTCATAGTTTGGAATATTGTAATCTATTAATTTACGAGTATCAATAAAACTTTTATTTACTTTTTTTCCTTCAACTTCAATAATTTTAACATATTTTTTTGTGTACTTTTTAAATAAATTTAAAAGTTCGTATTTATTAATAGTTTCATTGTTAGTTAAATGGTATAAACCAGTAAGATCATTTTCAATTGCCCAAAAAATTGCTTTAGCTAATTCTAAAGTTGTTACTCCAGACCAAATAGCTTTTGAAAAGCCTTTTATTGAATCTTCTTGATTCATAAACCAATGAAATAAGCCAATACCATTTTGCTTTAATTCTGGACCAATAATAGAAGTTCTAAAAGTTAAATCTTTGGTATTAACTACTTCTCCTAAAGCTTTAGATTGCGCATAAAAACCGATTCCGTTTTTAAAAGAATCCTCGGTATATCCTCCTTCTTTTCCAGAAAAAACACAGTCTGTACTAATATGAACCAACTTGAAATTGTATTTTCTACCATAAGAAGCTAATAGTTGAGGAAAATAACTATTAAACCAAACTGCCAACTCAGGATTATCTTCTGCTGTTTTGTTTAACAAACCTATACAATTAATAACGACATCAAAATTGGCATTCGTAAAGATATTTTTTAGTTCTTTAGTATTAGAAACGTCTAAGTTAATTAAATTTTCTTCAGGCTCTACACCTCTTGCAATACCCCAAACATCATAATTACTTGTGATTTCTAAATAGGCCTTTACGACATGCCCAGCCATACCTTTACAACCTAAAACAACTACTTTTTTCATTTGTCCCATATTACTTTATTAACAATAGAAGTATAACTCTGAATCAATTTAACAACTATTTCTGAAGTATTTTTTACATTGTAACTTTCTGGTAAATCTGTATCCTCATCTATAGCTAAACCTTTTGTAATTTCTATAGAATTTAAGATTTGATCTTTACGAATACCTCCTAAAACTATAGTCCCAGCATCTATTGCTTCAGGTCTTTCTGTACTTGTTCTTATACTAACAGCAGGAAATCCCATCATGCCAGATTCTTCACTAATTGTTCCACTATCAGACAATACAACAAAAGCATTTTTTTGTAAATTAACATAATCAAAAAAACCTAATGGAGGTACATTTGTAATTAATTGATGAAATTTAATTTTATTTTTTTCTATTCTATTTTTTGTTCTTGGATGCGTAGAGAAAATTATTGGCATTTTATATTTTTCTGCCACTGCATTCAAAGAAGCTGCTAAGGTTTCAAAATTATTATTTAAATCTATATTCTCTTCTCTATGGGCACTAACTACAAAATATCCGTCCTTTTTAAGGTTTAGTTTTTCAACTACTTTGCTTTCATTAATTTTATTTGCGTATTTATTCAAAACTTCTCGAAGTGGAGAACCTGTTACAAATACGTGGTCTTTTCTATATCCTTCGCTTAGTAAATACCTTCTACTATGTTCCGTATACGTTAAATTGATATCAGAAATATGATCAGAAATTTTTCTATTGATTTCTTCTGGTACATTTTGGTCAAAACACCTGTTTCCAGCTTCCATATGAAAAATTGGAATTTTCAAACGTTTGGCTGCAATCGTACTTAAGACACTGTTTGTATCACCTAAAACCAAAAGTGCATCTGGTTTTTCAGCTGTCAATATTTCGTATGATTTTGAAATCACATTCCCAATTGTTTCACCTAAGTGGTCACCAGCTACATTTAGAAAAAAATCTGGTTTTCTTAAGTTTAAATCTTCAAAAAAGATTTCATTCAATTCATAATCGTAATTCTGACCTGTATGAATTAAAATATGTTCAAAATATTGATCACATAATTTGATACACTCTGCCAATCTAATAATTTCAGGTCTTGTTCCTAAAATTGTTGCTACTTTTAATTTTTTCATACTTATTTCTAATCTTTAAAATAATCAGATGAGAATTTATACTCATCTTGAATTTCATTTAATTTATAATCTGACATTGCTAATAATTTTGAAGCTTCTGTCATTGCTTGAAGACTACTTATATATCCTTTAGGAACATATAAAATATCCGCATTTTCATCAGAAAGTTCAAAAATAGTCTTATTTAACTCTTTTGTAGGATTTTCCCAATCGTCAACTTTAATCAATTCTATTTTAAATTTTCCAAGAACTGCAGTAAACCATCTCTGCTCAACTCTATGCCCTTGCCACCCTCTCACCAAAACTGTATCTGCATTTTCAATCGAGTAAACACGTTTTACCAAAGTTGCATCAAAGTCGTTATTAAATTTTAATGTACCTCTATCATCTTGATGACTATCTCCTAAAATTAATTTTGGAACCATTCTATTGATTTAAGTTCTCTAATTCCTCTTGTATCAAAGATAATTTGTTTAATAAAACTTTCATTCCTTCAACATCGAATTGTTCAGTATTATGAGAATGATAATCTTCTACGATAGAGATGCCTTCTTCCCCTTCAGAAAAATATCTAGCATAATTCAAATCTCTGTTATCAGCGGGAATTCTATAGAAGTCTCCCATATCTTCTGCCTTAGTCATTTCTTCTCTAGTACACAATGTCTCGTAAAGTTTCTCTCCATGACGAGTCCCAATTATTTTTACTTCATTCTTGGCATTAAATATTTCTTTTAACGCTTGAGCCAAATCTCCAATAGTACCTGCCGGAGCTTTATTCACAAATAAATCACCTGCATTTCCATTTTCAAAAGCAAACAGCACCAATTCTACAGCTTCATCTAACGACATTAAAAAACGAGTCATATTTGGATCTGTAATCGTAAGATTTTCACCTTTCTTAATTTGATTTAAAAACAATGGAATTACAGACCCTCTAGAGGCCATAACATTTCCATACCTTGTTAAACAAACAATCGTATTTGAATGGTTTCGAGAAGCAGCAATTGCTACTTTTTCCATCAATGCCTTAGAAATTCCCATTGCATTAATAGGGTATGCCGCTTTATCTGTACTCAAGCAAATTACTTTTTTGACGTTATTTGCAGCCGCAGCATCAATAACGTTTTGAGTCCCAAAAACATTTGTTTTGGTTGCCTCTAAAGGAAAAAACTCGCAAGATGGCACTTGTTTTAAAGCCGCAGCATGAAAAACATAGTCAACACCTTTCATCGCTCTTTCAACACTTCCATAGTCTCTAACATCACCAATATAAAATTTCAACTTTTCATTTTTAAGTTCATTTCTCATATCGTCTTGTTTCTTCTCATCTCTAGAGAATATTCTGATTTCACTAAAGTGATCTGTATCTAGAAATCTATTTAAAACTGCATTACCAAAAGAACCTGTACCCCCAGTAATTAAAAGTGTTTTGTTTTTTAACATAGCAATATATTATTATATAATCTATTTAATTTTTCACTATTGTGTTTTAAAGAAAACATATCCTTTATAACATCTTTATTATCAATAGCCATTTTGTATACTTCTTCTTCATTTTCAGCAACATGTTTTAACGCTTTTATGAATTCAGATTTATTATTCATTGGAAACAAAGTAGCTCCTTTTCCATTATTACTATATTCTAATGCTTCCGGAGTATTTGCTGACAAAACGGGCTTTCCTAAATAAATTGATTCTGCAATTGGTAAAATTGCATGAGGTATTGTAGGATATGCTAGTGTACAATATGCTTGTTCTATCAATGATTTTACTTGACTTGTCGCTGGAATACAAACAATTCTATCATTTTTTTGAGCAATTAACTTGAATTGATCTGAAAATGAATAATAGTTAAAGAGATGCAAGATTTTTTTTACTTTACCACGTATGCCATCAAATAAAATTTCTTTAGAATTACAACCTACAATTAATAACCGGTCATTTTTAGAAGTTAGATTGTTATTAAATGCATTTGTAACCTCCATTAAGCCTTTTATTCTTGAAATACCTCCTAAAAACAAATACACTTTATTTTTCTTATAATCAGTTCCAAACAGCGTTTTGAAATCTATAAAATTATCTCTTTCCTTAAAATCAATCCAATCATAAATAATTTCGGTTTTTTCGGGGAAATTAATAACACTTGCACTTGTCTTGTTAATAGCTATTACTAAATCTGCATATTTATATATTATTTTTTTTGCAAAATTTAATTGAAATACATTTTCATCACTTGGCCAATGTTCACGTGCATGTAAAATTACTTTTGTTTTTAATTTCTTAGCCGGAATAGCATAAGGATACATCATCATTGTATTTAAATGTACTATTTCTGGTTTTAACTTATGAATCCAAGACTCTACTTTTTTTATAGAAAAGAAGACTTTTAAAATCTGTTTAATTGTTTGTACTTTAAATAAAAATCTGTTATAAGGAACCGTATTTAAAGATGACTCTATAAATACTGTTGCACCTGCTTTTTCTAGTTCTGCACATAAAGTCCCTTGTGCTTTTAAGAGTACAATAGGATTAAACTTCTCTTTATCCAGGGCTTTTACTAAATTCAATAAACACAGTGATCCTCCTCCTATAAAAGAGACATGAAAAACATACAG
>TARA_R110002051_G_scaffold91205_1_pt1 | contig 17170 bp, 5 predicted proteins | sample TARA_R110002051 | Tara Oceans TARA_R110002051 (sample SAMEA4397023) | marine metagenome | biome: Polar Biome; feature: [MES] marine water layer (ENVO:01000295) within the mesopelagic zone...; material: water (ENVO:00002006), including particulate matter (ENVO:01000060) such as......
GATCGATTGGCCCACCTGTAACAACTATTCCAGGTAATGGATCAGTTATTATAATATTAGTTATCGTAACGTTACCTGTATTAGTCACTACAAAACCATAGTTTACTACGTCACCTTCATTGACAATTCCATCACCATTCATATCGTCATATATACCATCCTTTGTAACCGTAATAGAAGGTGTTTGCTCTAAAATAGTAACTGTACATTCAGGACAATTTGGATCAACATCAGCAGGATCTACAGGAGTTGGATCTTCAGACTCATCTGTGATGTCGTCTCCAGCATCATTAGGATTATTTCCAGGCTCTTCTGCACGAACGATCGCTAAATTATAAACAGCACCCGCATCAATATCCGGTTGTGTTAAGAAGTAGAAAGCTGTAAATGTAGTTGAATCACTTTCTCCTGGTTGTAGAATTATTGGTCCTCCTTGAATTGTTATTCCAGGTAAAGGATCCGTAATAACAATTTCGGATAGTACAACATCTCCAGTATTGGTTACCGTAAAGGAGTACAATATGCGATCTCCAACATTAGTAATTCCATCTCCATTAAAATCATCATACGCTCCATCTTTCAACAGTTCAATAGATGGGTTATCAGGAATTACATAAATAGTAACCGTAGCAGTCTCTAATTCTGTATTCCCATCAGGATAGGTGACTAATACTGTATAATCAAAAGTATCTGTACCATTAAAGTTATCATTCGGAGTGTAGGTCACACTGCCATCGGCATTGATCGTTACAGTACCGTTTGCTGGATCTGTAACCGATGTTACTTCATAATCAGTACCATAAGTTCCTGAGAAGGTATCAGTGTCTAACACTGATACATCCACTGGGGTATCTTCCAATGTACTTGCAGTATCATCAAAGGCATCCACCACTGGGGTGACCACTACTACTACCGTTGCAGTTTCTGTCTCCGTTGAGCCATCGGCATTGGTAACTGTTACTGTATAATCAAAGGTATCTGTACCGTTAAAGTTAAAGCCAGGGATATAATCCACAGTTCCATCAGCATTGATCGTTACCGTTCCGTTGGCTGGATCTGTTACTGATGTTACTTCATAGTCAGTTCCATAGCTTCCACTAAGGCCATCATTGTCTAATACATCTATGTTAGCAGCTGTAGTATCCTCTGGTGTTGTGGCTGAATCATCCACAATATCTGCTTTAGGAATTATTGTCACTATGACAGTAGCTGTTTCCGTATTAGTTGAACCATCTGCGTGTATAACTGTTACCGTATAATCAAAAGTATCGGTGCCATTATAATTAGCGTTTGGAGTATAAGTTACCGTGCCATCGGCTATAATAGTGACAGTTCCATTCATAGGATTAGTAACAGATGTTACTGAATAATCTGAACCATAGATTCCAATAAAAGTATCATTATCTAAGATGTCAATATTAACAGCTTCATCTTCATCTGTAATTGCTACATCGTCAAATGCGTCAACAACTGGAATTACGGTGATGGTCACTTTCGCGAAAGCGGTATCTCCATTACTATCTTCAATTTGGTAATCTAAAGTATCTGTACCATTAAAGTTAGGTCCAGGGATATAATCAATAGTATCGTCTAAAGGAATAGTAGGAGTATTGTTGTCATTTACCGTTGAAATTCCATTAGCTGGATTAGCAATAATAACAATGGAACTTAATGAAGGACCATCACTACCAAAACTATCATTAATAATTACAGGAACATTAACCGGAATATCTTCTAAAGTACTCACAATATCGTCAACTGGCAATGGAAGCTGGTTAGATGAACTAACTGTTGTAGTCTTTATTATTTCACACCCGTTGGCATCTGTAATTGTTACTGAATAAGTACCACTATCAAGATTTATTATCTCAAATGTAGTCTCTCCGTTACTCCATAAATAACTATATGGAGGTGTTCCTCCTGTTGGAACAACAGTCGCCGTACCATCATTGGCAGTAATGCCATTTTCATTTGTAGATGATATAGTCGCAGTTATTGCTGTGGCTGGTTGTGTAATTGTCGCAGAAGTAGAGGTTGTGCACCCGTTAGCATCTGTAATAGTTACTGAATAATCCCCAGCAGTCAAGTCAATAATATCTTCTGTAATTGCCCCATTACTCCACGCAAATAAATATGGAAACGTTCCACCACTTACCGTAAGGTTTAAGGAACCTGTATTGGCTGAAAAGCAAAGCACATTATTTACAGCTATTCCCGCACTTAAAACACTAGGTTCGTTAACAATAATGGTAGATTGAGCTTTACATGCTGTATAGGTATCTGTAACAGTCACCGTATATGTCCCCGCTGAAACCTCTAAAATATTTTGTGTAATTGCGCCATTGCTCCAACTATATGTGAATGGTCCTACTCCACCAGTAACCACAGAGGTAACTATGCCATCAGAAAAACTATTACAAGATACGTCTGTAGCTGCAGTGTTTATCGCCAAGTTAAGGCAGCTTCCCGGATTAACCGTTACACTATTAAAGGCTGTACATCCATTAGCATCTGTAACCGTTACCGAGTACGAGCCTGGGCTCAATCCACTTATAGTTTCCGTTGTTGCGCCAGTACTCCATAGATAGGTATAGTCAGGAGCAGGATTCACCCCAGGAGTTCCTCCCGTAGCATTTGCTGTTGCTGTACCATTGCTTAGCCCGGGGCCCGTTTCATCTGTAGCAGACGCACTTAGGTTGAGTGCACTCGTTGGCTCTATTATTGTAACACTTTGATCTACTGCCAAGCATACAGTACCATCTATGGTTACACTTACTGTATAAACTCCTGCAGTAAGGTCAGATAATGTGCTAGAAGCAACTCCACTATCAACCTGACCAGAATTCCATGTAAATGTAAAGAGCGCAGAAGGGTCTGCGTTTGAACTAGCACTTACGGTAGTTGCTCCGGTATTATTTCCAGTACAAAGGACATTTGTAATAGCATCAATACTTATTGCAGCATCACATGTATTAGTACAATTAATTACTACACTTTGTGTTACAAAACAACCATTATGGTCTGTAACTGTCACTGTATGTGGCTGACTATCATCTAAATTTGTAGCCGTTTGAGTAGTTTGACTACCTGCACTAGCACTCCATAGATAGGTATATGGCCCTACCCCTCCCGACGGGGTTGCAGTTGCAGATCCATCTGAACAACCTTGAGAAGTGGTTGCATCGTTTCTTGTAATATTAATTGCGATTGCGTCTGGTTCGTTAACAGTAATTCCGCCAGTAAAAACAACATTACAACCTGTTGCATCCGTAACTGTTACATTGTATACCCCTGCAGAGACCCCAGTTATATCTTGAGTGGTTGCTCCATTACTCCATAGGTATGTGTATGGTGGCAAACCATTAATTATAGTCAAATCAATTGCTCCAGTGCTATCACCATTACACAAAATATCTGTTACTACAACTGTTCCTTCAGGTGCTTCAGGGATATCTATGCTATCACTGGCTGTAATGGTTGGTAAAACGCAACCCGTTCCATAAGTTCCATTATATACAAGTTCTGCTGAAAAATCTCCTTCAAAAGGAGCTGCTCCAGTATAATTAAAAGTCCCAGATAGCGTACTTGATGTCCCAACAACGTTTCCGTTTAATGTGAATTCCCAACCAAAAGAATCAGAAAGTGAGTTACAGCCACCTTGGTCAACGACCGCCGTGTAGTCAACAGAACTGGTACATGCAATTCTAGAAATACTAGGCACTGCCTCTGGACATGGAGTACAAATTTCTGGACTATCAAAAACCGCCGAAACCACTTGGCATGAAGAATCCTCATAATTCATCACTGTACTATCTGGTTGTTGAATTCCACAGACTCCTGTGGTTACCGCAACAATAGAGTATTCCAAAGTGATTGTCTCATTACCTATTTCATCAACAAACCATGAAATCATTTGATTTGTAAAATCGGCTGTTCCTTTACTCGGTATTAAAGTCCCTGGAACAATATCAAAACCACTAATCACGGTACCAGAAACTAAAGGCTGGCCTGGCAATTGTTTTGCGACTGCTATGAGTTGTCCAAGAATTTGAGAATAAATCCCTGTTAAATCTGCATTATTTGTGGTTAAATATGAGCCATTGGTTTGAACAGCATTAAGGAAATCGGTAGCAATTTGTGTGTCGCCTGAATCAAGAGAACCAACGAGCCCTATTGAGAATATTTTAGTATCGTATGTTTCTCCACTGACTACATGGGTTTGAGCATTTACTCCAGCGGTAATAGCGCTTAGAGTACAAGAACTGGTAGAACTGACAGAACAATTATTAGTAGCCCCTTGCTCCCAAGTAGGCACACCATCGGTAAGTAAGATGATATTTCGGCTAGTTGCACAATTAAAAGATCCTTGATTTTTTATGATGTTGTCTGCGGTAATTATAGCACCTTCGGTGTTCGTCCACCCTCCTACAACTATATTATTTATTGCATTAATAACTGCACTTTGACTAGCACTACCAACGAGACCTATCTCGGTGGTTACATCTGTTCCAAAACTTACGACAGCAACTTTATTATTCCCTGTTGGGTTATTTAATGGGAGGAAAAAATTATTTACGAAATCTTCGGCCGCATCTTGAGCGTACTCAATAGGCAGGGTCGAACTACCATCAGTAGGAGCAAAACCCATACTTCCAGATCTATCGATAATTAGAACTACCTCTTGAGGTTTTGGAGGTGGATTTCCTATAACCTGTAGGGTTACATCAAATTGATTACAAACGGTTGCATTTTCTACAATTGTCTTACTAATAACTACTTCAGCTTGTCCAAAAACAAGGCTTGAAGTAAAAACAAAGAAAAGCAGACAAAGATATTTTGCTACTTTATGTTGTGAATGGATGGAGTTAAGTAATAGGTTTTTCATAAATCAATAGTTTATATACTATCTAAATATTGTCAATATGTATCAATCTTTTAATGCTCTGAGGGATTTGGAATAAATACTTTCAAAGTAGTCTCTAAGTCGGTAGTGCAATCGCTCGAAATGGCTTTCACAGATACACAGCTCCATGTATCATACAAGGTCCCCGATTTTGGAGTCGCTCTCACGCTAAACTTATATACTTCTCCAGCTTGTACAATCACGCTATTACTAATAGTCGATTTTCCATTATGACTAAGTATTTCAGTATCTACAAAGACATTATTTGCCTTTTGGGACATTCGTTTTGTATCACACTTTACATCTGAGCTTTCAACAATAAGATCAAATGTCTTCGGTGACCTACCATCATTACTGAGCTTTAGAGAAAATAGAGCGCCGCTACTGAATGCTGATTTGGACGAGCGTTGTTTTTCAACCTCTAAGTTGACATCACAACCTTGCGCATATATACTTAAAGAAGAAAATATGCATAGAAAAAGACTCGTTATAACAAATTTAGAGTCGTTAAAATGTAAAAATTTAGACATAGTTATATTCTTTTAGGTGCTCACAATAGTAGATGACAAAGCATCACAACTGTTTGTGAACAGGCAATTTTATTTTAAAAATTATTTGGGTGTTGGCGCAAAGCAGGAACTGCTAGATCAAAAAAGTAGTATTACCCCCATAATAAACTAATTATAAATTACTCGCCCTGTGGCGATTAAATACGAATTCGAAATATTAAGTTGGGATAGTAAAGATATATCATAATTAAACAATTAATAACCAGTATGTCATCTTTTAGATGAATGTCATCAAAAAACCGATGAAGGACTCAAATACTCGCTATTTCATATAGGATTGAGAGATTATTCTGTTGTTCGCTTTGCTCCTCCGCTAAAGCTTCGGCGGCACGCGGGCGCGAAAGCTGCAGCCATTCTTGATCATTAACAATATGGTAATACACTATCAAATCAACTAGTTCAAACGTTGTGTTTTGGGTATATTTGCAGCCTTATATTTAAGACAATGAGTGTAGCAAAAGAAATCGCAAGACGTAGAACCTTTGGTATTGTTTCTCACCCGGATGCCGGAAAGACGACGCTGACAGAAAAACTGCTCCTTTTTGGTGGAGCTATTCAAGAAGCTGGCGCAGTAAAATCCAACAAAATCAAAAAAGGAGCTACGAGTGATTTTATGGAAATAGAGCGCCAACGTGGAATCTCTGTTGCCACATCTGTACTTGCATTTGAATATAAAGGCATAAAAATTAATATTCTTGATACGCCTGGTCACAAAGATTTTGCCGAAGACACCTTTAGAACCTTAACAGCTGTTGATAGCGTTATTGTTGTTATTGATGTTGCAAAGGGAGTCGAGGAACAAACAGAAAAACTTGTGGAAGTATGTCGCATGCGAAACATCCCAATCATAGTTTTTATTAATAAGTTAGATCGAGAGGGAAAAGATGCTTTTGACTTGCTCGATGAAATAGAACAAAAACTACATTTATCTGTAGCACCTTTAAGTGTGCCCATTGGAATGGGTTATGACTTCAAGGGTATCTACAATATGTGGGAGAAAAACGTCAATCTTTTTAGTGGAGATAGTCGAAAGAATATTGAGGAGACTATTAATATTGCAGATGTAAGTGATCCAAAACTCGACACCCTCGTTGGTGAAAAAGCCGCCAATTCTCTTCGTGAAGATTTAGAATTAATTGAGGGGGTATATCCTCCCTTTGACCAGCAAGCCTATTTGGAAGGAAAACAACAACCAGTATTCTTTGGTTCGGCCTTAAATAATTTTGGAGTTCGCGAACTCCTAGATTGTTTTGTATCTATTGCTCCTGCACCAAGACCAAAACATAGCGAAGAACGTTTGGTAAAACCGAGTGAAAAGAATTTTACAGGTTTTGTGTTTAAAATCCACGCAAATATGGATCCCAAACACCGTGACCGACTAGCGTTTGTAAAAATTGTCTCCGGCGTTTTCGAGCGGAACAAGCCTTATTTACACGTACGAAGTAAAAAGAAACTAAAATTCTCAAGTCCCAATGCTTTTTTTGCTGAGCGAAAAGAAATTGTAGATATCTCCTACCCAGGCGATATCGTAGGACTACACGACACTGGACACTTTAAAATAGGTGATACGCTTACAGAAGGTGAAGAAATTCACTACAAAGGAATTCCTGCTTTCTCTCCTGAACATTTTAGGTATATCAACAATGCAGACCCTATGAAGTCTAAACAACTTACAAAAGGGATTGACCAACTTATGGACGAAGGTGTGGCACAGCTCTTCACATTAGAACTAAATGGACGTCAAGTAATAGGAACTGTTGGGGCACTTCAATATGAAGTAATTCAATACCGACTTGAACATGAATATGGCGCCAAGTGTACTTATGAGCCTTTGAGCGTTCACAAGGCGTGTTGGGTTGATCCTGAAGATCCAAAAAGTGCAGAATTCAAAGAATTTTTGAGAGTGAAGCAACGCTTTATGTGTAAGGATAAGAGAGGGCAATTAGTGTTTTTAGCCGACTCACCTTTTACGCTTCAAATGACACAACAAAAATTCCCTACTGTAAAAATGCACTTTGTGAGCGAATTTGAAAGTGTACAAAATTAATTTACGTTTTTTTATTTACTACTTTTTTAGAGTCGTTTGCAATAAGTATTACATTTCCGCGAAGGCTGAAATCTCATCCAACCAATCGCAATTATTATTTCATTTAAAATCTACCACCATGCTCCTTCTCTAAAGCTTCGACAGCAAAAGGGCGTGAGAATTACTCTTGAATGCTATGCCTGTCCAGTAGGTCCAAAATTCAATGGCATCGGAGACTTTTCGTAGTCCTTAATTTCCCCATGTGCTTGTTCAAAGCGTCGTACATTTTCTTGTAAAGCCTTTGCCAAACGCTTTGCGTGTTGAGGCGTTAATATGATACGCGACTTCACCTTACTTTTAGGAGTTCCCGGCATAATATTTACAAAGTCCACTACAAATTCAGATACCGAATGATTGATAATTGCCAAGTTGGAATAGGTACCCTGGGCGATTGCTTCATCCAATTCAATATTGATTTGTCCTTTCTTATTTTCTGTTTTTTTTGAGTCGTTTGCCATATCCAGTACATTTCCGCGAAGGCGGAAATCTCATCCAACCCATCGCAATTAGTATTAATTTCTTAAAATATTCCGCATACACGGAGGTAAATTGAACCGCGAAGGCAGAAATCTCATCCAACCCATCGCAATTAGTATTAATTTCTTAAAATCTTCCACCTTGCTCCTTTGTTAAAGCTTCGGCGTCACAAGGGCGCGAAAGCTAATTGAATCTCGAAATCCGAAATATCATCCAGTCCGTCACTAAGGTTTATATTGTATCCTTCCGATACCTTCATAGAAGCCATAGGATCACCTCTAACCCATACTTTGTAAAGAATGAAGGTAAGTATTCGTGCGCTTTCGCGAAAGCGTAATAGTACCTATTCTAAAAAATAAAATCCCGCCTTACTTAAGTAAGACGGGATTATTATATAGACTTCTATTAGCCGTCAGTTTTATTGACGATTAATTATAGTTCACTTCAGGCTTTTCGGCCATCATATTCTCTAGGTCCTCTTTACTTCCTACGATAATATTATCGTAACGACGCATACCAGTACCTGCTGGAATTCTATGTCCTACAATTACATTCTCCTTAAGACCTTCTAAGGTATCAATCTTACCACTTACAGCAGCTTCGTTCAATACTTTTGTTGTCTCTTGGAAAGATGCAGCCGAGATGAATGACTTAGTCTGTAGCGACGCTCTCGTAATACCTTGAAGTATCGGAGAAGCCGTTGCAGGGGTCACCTCTCTTGCCGTAACTAAATTCTTATCCTCACGTCTTAAGATTGAATTCTCATCTCTTAGCTCACGTGGCGATACGATTTGACCTGCTTTCAGATTTTCTGATTCACCAGCATCCTCAACAACCTTCATTCCGAAGATCACATCGTTTTCTTCAATAAAGTCAGACTTGTGTATCAATTGGTTCTCTAAGAAGATAGTATCTCCAGGATCCTGAATACGTACTTTACGCATCATTTGACGCACCACAACTTCAAAGTGCTTATCATTAATCTTCACCCCTTGTAGACGATATACTTCTTGTACTTCGTTTACTAGGTACTGCTGAACTGCAGCTGGGCCTTTTATGTTTAAAATATCATTAGGTGTTACAGAACCATCTGAAAGTGGCATACCTGCACGCACATAATCGTTTTCTTGTACTAGGATCTGATTAGATAACTTTACTAAGTATTTCTTAATCTCACCAAGCTTAGATTCTACGATAATCTCACGGTTACCACGTTTGATTTTTCCGAAAGAAACAACACCGTCAATCTCAGACACAACTGCCGGATTCGATGGGTTACGCGCTTCGAAAAGTTCGGTTACACGTGGAAGACCTCCCGTAATATCGCCTGCTTTTGCAGAACGACGTGGAATCTTCACAAGAATTTTACCTTCTTTTACTTTTTCACCGTCATCAATCATTAAGTGAGCGCCAACAGGTAAGTTGTAAGAACGTAATACGTTTCCTTTGCTATCTTCAATAATCAATGTTGGAATCTTCTTCTTATCTCTAGATTCAGAAATTACTTTCTCTTGGAATCCAGTTTGCTCATCAGTTTCAACGCGGTAAGTAACACCTAGGTCAATACTTTCGAATCTGATTTTTCCACCAAACTCAGAAATAACTACACCGTTAAATGGATCCCACTTACAGATTACCTCTCCTTCTTTTACCTTATCACCTGACTTGGCAAACAATTGAGATCCGTAAGGGATTGCATTTGTGCTTAAAGTAATTCCTGTTTTAGGATCTGTCACCTTAGCTTCTGATGTTCTAGAAATTACAATGACGGCTTTATTTCCATCAGCATCTTCTCCAGTTACCGTTTTAAGATCTTCTATCTCAAGAGCTCCAGCAAACTTAGCCGTTACATTACTGTCTTCAGAAACACCCCCTGCTACCCCACCTACGTGGAAAGTACGAAGTGTAAGCTGTGTACCTGGCTCTCCAATAGATTGCGCGGCTACAACTCCTACTGCCTCACCCATCTGAACTGTCTTACCAGTTGCAAGGTTACGACCGTAACATTTAACACAAATACCTTTTTTAGCTTCACAAGTAAGTGCTGAACGAACATCTACACTTTCAATAGGGGCTGCACCAATGGCTGCTCCAATTTCATCTGTAATTTCTTCACCAGCTTCAACAAGAATCTCAGTTGTTAAAGGATTGATAACATCATTTAATGAAGTACGTCCAATGATACGCTCAGGAAGCGCCTCAACGATTTCTTCGTTTTTCTTAAGTGCAAATACTTCAACTCCTCTTAAGGTACCACAGTCTGTACTGTTGATAATTACATCTTGAGATACATCTACTAATCGACGCGTTAAGTATCCTGCATCTGCCGTTTTTAAAGCGGTATCTGCAAGTCCTTTACGCGCACCGTGCGTAGAAATAAAGTATTCAAGAATGGAAAGACCTTCCTTAAAGTTAGATAGAATTGGATTTTCAATAATAGCTCCACCTCCATCGTTCGATTTCTTAGGTTTTGCCATCAGACCACGCATACCTGTAAGCTGACGAATCTGCTCTTTAGATCCACGTGCTCCAGAATCAAGCATCATATATACCGAGTTAAATCCTTGTTGATCTTCACGGATACGCTTCATAGACAATTCTGTCAATGTTGCGTTTGTTGAAGTCCACACATCAATTACTTGGTTATAACGCTCTGTATTTGTAATAAGTCCCATATTATAAGAACCTGAAATCACATCTACCTGTGCATTTGCATCATCAATCATTCCTTGCTTCTCAGCTGGAATAATGATATCTCCAAGAGAGAAAGAAAGACCTCCACGGAATGCGTAACCGTATCCCATTGTCTTAATTTCATCAAGAAAATCTGCCGTTCTTGGCACGCTTGTTACTTTTAAGATATGTCCAATAATATCACGAAGTGATTTCTTAGTCAATACCTCATTAATATAACCAGCTTCCTGCGGCACAGCTTCATTAAACAATACACGACCTACAGTAGTTTCAATGATCTGTGGAACTAAGTCCCCAGCTTCATCAAAATCTAAAGCACGTACTTTAATGATTGCATTAATGTCTACAATTTTCTCGTTGTATGCTATAGTAACCTCGTCTGCAGAGTAGAAAGTAATTCCTTCTCCTTTTACGTGGAATTCCTTAGTTGATTTTCTGGCCTTAGTCATATAGTAAAGACCCAATACCATATCCTGAGATGGTACCGTTACCGGTGCCCCATTTGCAGGGTTTAAGATATTGTGAGATGCGAGCATTAATAACTGCGCCTCAAGAATTGCCTCAGGGCCTAATGGTAAGTGTACTGCCATTTGATCTCCATCAAAATCGGCATTAAATGCTGTACACACCAATGGGTGTAATTGGATCGCCTTACCTTCAATCAACTTAGGTTGGAAGGCTTGGATACCCAAACGGTGAAGCGTAGGAGCACGGTTTAAGAGAATTGGATGTCCTTTAAGAACGTTTTCCAAAATATCCCAAACAACAGGCTCTTTTTTGTCTATAATTTTCTTTGCAGATTTAACCGTCTTTACAATTCCTCTTTCGATCAACTTACGTATTACAAATGGCTTGTAAAGTTCTGCGGCCATCCCCTTAGGGATACCACATTCAAACAATCTTAATTCTGGTCCAACGACGATTACCGAACGTGCCGAGTAATCTACACGCTTACCAAGTAAGTTTTGACGGAAACGCCCTTGCTTACCTTTTAAGGAATCAGAAAGTGATTTTAACGGTCTGTTGCTATCTGTTTTAACAGCAGATGACTTACGTGTGTTATCAAAAAGTGAATCTACAGACTCCTGTAGCATACGCTTTTCATTACGTAAAATTACTTCTGGAGCTTTGATTTCCATCAATCTCTTCAGACGGTTGTTACGTATAATTACACGACGGTATAAATCATTTAAATCTGAAGTCGCAAAACGACCTCCATCTAATGGTACCAATGGACGCAATTCTGGTGGAATCACCGGAACAACTTTCATGATCATCCATTCTGGAAGGTTTTCACGATTCTTATTTGCATCACGTAAAGCTTCAACAACTTGAAGACGCTTTAAAGCTTCTGTTTTACGTTGTTTAGACGTTTCGTTGTTTGCTTTGTGACGTAATTCATACGAAAGTTCATTAAGGTCGATGCGTCTTAATAATTCGATAAGACATTCTGCACCCATCTTTGCGATGAACTTGTTAGGATCATTATCATCAAGATAAAGATTCTCTTGAGGAACACTATCTAAGATGTTTAGATACTCTTCTTCAGTAAGGAAATCCATCTTGTTTAATTCTTCCCCATCTTCATTCTTTGCAATACCTGGTTGAATCACCACGTAACGCTCGTAATAAATAATCATGTCTAATTTCTTAGACGGAAGACCTAATAAGTATCCTATTTTGTTAGGTAAACTTCTAAAGTACCAGATATGCGCCACAGGCACGACAAGGCTAATATGCCCTACGCGATCACGACGAACTTTCTTCTCTGTTACTTCAACACCACAACGGTCACATACGATTCCTTTGTAGCGAATTCTTTTATATTTTCCACAAGCACACTCATAATCCTTTACAGGACCGAAGATACGCTCACAGAATAATCCGTCACGCTCTGGCTTGTGCGTACGGTAATTAATAGTCTCTGGCTTAAGTACTTCACCTCTTGAAGCTCCTAGGATAGATTCCGGAGAAGCTAGACCAATAGAGATCTTACTGAAGCTTGGTGTTACTTGCTTGTCATTATTTCTTGCCATAATTCAATGTGTCGAAATTCATTAAAATTGTGTTGTTTGGTATTACGCTTTCGCGAAAGCGTACATCTTAGACATAGCTTCCGCGAAATTGCAATCAAACTACTCCTCCAGACGAATGTCTAGTCCTAGTCCCTTAAGTTCATGCATCAATACGTTGAAAGATTCCGGTAAACCTGGCTCTGGCATAGGCTCTCCTTTTACTATACTTTCATACGTCTTAGCACGTCCAATCACGTCATCAGACTTCACGGTAAGGATTTCACGTAATGTTGCAGATGCACCATAAGCCTCTAAAGCCCATACTTCCATCTCTCCAAAACGTTGACCTCCAAATTGCGCCTTACCTCCAAGAGGTTGTTGCGTGATCAATGAGTAAGGTCCGATAGAACGCGCGTGCATTTTATCGTCTACCATGTGTCCAAGTTTCAACATATAAATTACCCCAACAGTTGCAGGTTGATCAAAACGATCTCCCGTACCACCATCAAAAAGGTAGGTATGTCCAAAACGTGGAATTCCAGCTTCGTCAGTCAATGTATTGATCTCATCAAGTGTTGCTCCATCAAAAATAGGCGTCGCATATGTGCGTCCTAATTTCTGACCAGCCCATCCAAGAACAGTTTCATAAATCTGACCAATATTCATACGAGAAGGTACTCCAAGTGGATTCAATACGATATCTACTGGTGTTCCATCTTCTAGGAAAGGCATATCTTCTTGACGAACGATACGGGCTACAATACCCTTGTTACCGTGACGTCCTGCCATCTTATCTCCTACTTTTAGCTTACGTTTCTTAGCGATGTAAACTTTAGCAAGTTTGATAATACCCGCTGGAAGTTCATCACCAACAGAGATGGTAAACTTCTCACGACGGAGATTCCCTTGAAGGTCGTTTTCTTTAATCTTATAGTTGTGCAATAGATCTGCAACCAAACGATTCGTATCTGCATCTGTAGTCCATACTCCCTGTGTAAGGTGTGTATAGTCTTCTACAGAGTTCAACATCTTTAAAGTATACTTCTTTCCTTTAGGAAGCACTTCTTCCCCAAGGTCATTCATAACACCCTGTGCAGTTTTTCCGTTTACGAGTTTGAATAATTTTTCAATTAAAACAGCTTGTAATTCGTCAAACTTCAGATCGTATTGATCTTCAAGCAATGCGATATCTTCTTTATCTTTTACACGCTTGCGCTTATCCTTTATTGCTCTTGCAAATAACTTCTTGTTAATTACAACACCATGTAAAGAAGGTGATGCTTTTAATGAAGCATCCTTTACGTCTCCAGCTTTGTCTCCAAAAATCGCACGTAATAATTTTTCTTCTGGTGTAGGATCTGATTCTCCTTTAGGTGTAATCTTACCAATAAGAATATCTCCTGGCTTCACCTCTGCTCCAACGCGGATCATACCGTATTCATCAAGGTCTTTAGTAGCCTCTTCAGAAACGTTAGGAATATCATTTGTAAGCTCTTCGTTACCTAATTTGGTATCACGAACGTCTAATGAATATTCATCGATATGGATAGAAGTAAAAATATCATCACGAACAACCTTTTCAGAAATTACGATTGCATCCTCAAAGTTATACCCTTTCCAAGGCATAAAGGCTACTTTCATATTTCGTCCAAGAGCAAGTTCACCATTTTCGGTTGCATACCCTTGACAAAGTACTTGACCTCTCTTAACACGATCTCCTTGACGAACGATCGGTTTAAGGTTGATACTTGTACTCTGGTTAGTTTTACGGAATTTAATAAGGTTATATGATTTTATATCATCATCAAAACTTACCAAACGCTCATCATCCGAACGATCATATTTGATATGGATTTCTCTTGCATCTACATATTCAACAGTACCATCGCCTTCGGCGTTGATAAGTACTCTAGAATCGGTAGCAACTTGACGTTCCAGACCTGTTCCTACAATTGGAGCATCAGCTCTCAATAATGGAACTGCCTGACGCATCATGTTTGATCCCATCAATGCACGGTTTGCATCATCATGTTCCAAGAATGGAATTAAAGATGCAGAAATAGATGCAATTTGATTAGGAGATACATCGGCATAATGCACAGAAGTGGAATCCACCACTGGGAAGTCACCTTCCTGACGTGCAATTACTTTATCGATCTCAATAGTACCGTCATCTTTCATAGGGTTGTTTGCTTGCGCAATCAACATTCCTTCTTCCTCTTCGGCACTTAGGTATTGAGGTTCTGTTACTAAATCAATTTTACCATCGACTACTTTACGATATGGTGTTTCGATGAATCCCATTCCATTTACTTTGGCATATACCGAAAGTGACGAAATCAAACCAATGTTTGGTCCCTCAGGAGTTTCAATTGGACACAAACGACCGTAGTGAGTGTAGTGTACATCACGCACCTCAAAACCAGCACGTTCACGTGAAAGACCTCCAGGTCCAAGTGCAGAAAGACGACGCTTGTGCGTAATCTCAGCAAGTGGATTGGTTTGATCCATAAACTGCGAAAGTTGGTTGGTTCCAAAGAAAGAATTAATTACAGAAGACAATGTCTTTGCATTAATCAAATCAATAGGTGTAAATACCTCGTTGTCACGTACATTCATACGTTCACGAATAGTACGAGCCATACGAGCAAGACCAACTCCAAACTGAGAAGATAATTGTTCTCCTACCGTACGTACACGACGGTTTGATAGGTGATCAATATCATCAATCTCTGCTTTAGAGTTAATTAACTCAATAAGGTATTTAATGATAGTAATGATATCCAACTTTGTAAGCACTTGCTTATCCATTTCAATATCAAGACCTAATTTTTTATTCATTCTGTAACGACCTACTTCACCTAAGTTGTAACGTTGGTCTGAGAAGAATAATTTGTCAATAATACCACGCGCAGTTTCTTCATCTGGCGGCTCAGCATTACGTAGTTGACGATATATATGTTCAACAGCCTCTTTTTCAGAGTTTGTTGGATCCTTTTGTAAGGTATTATGAATAATCGCATAATCAGCCTGCTGATTATCTTCTTTGTGAAGAAGAATAGTCTTTGCACCTGCTTCTAGGATTTCTTCAATATGCTCTTTTTCAAGAACAGTATCACGGTCAAGCACAATTTCATTACGCTCAATAGATACTACTTCGCCTGTATCTTCGTCTACGAAGTCTTCATGCCAAGTATTTAAAACACGAGCCGCAAGTTTACGTCCCATATATTTTTTGAGTCCAGATTTTGAAACTTTCACCTCTTCTGCAAGGTCAAAAATCTCAAGGATATCTTTATCTCTTTCAAAACCAATCGCTCTAAAGAGAGTTGTTACTGGCAACTTCTTTTTACGATCAATATATGCATACATCACACTATTAATGTCTGTAGCAAATTCAATCCATGATCCTTTGAAAGGGATTACACGGGCAGAATATAATTTTGTTCCATTTGCGTGGAAGGACTGTCCAAAGAAAACCCCTGGTGAACGGTGTAATTGTGAAACTACAACACGCTCTGCGCCATTGATCACAAACGTACCACTAGGTGTCATATAAGGTATAGTACCTAAATATACATCTTGTACGATGGTTTCAAAGTCTTCATGTTCTTCGTCTGTACAGTATAGTTTTAGACGTGCCTTTAAAGGCACACTATAGGTAAGTCCGCGTTCAATACATTCTTGAATAGAATATCTTGGTGGATCTACGAAATAATCTAAAAACTCTAAGACAAAGTTATTACGAGTGTCAGTAATTGGAAAGTTCTCTAGGAAAGTGTTGTAAAGACCCTCATCACCTCTTTCATCTGGTTTTGTTTCCAGTTGGAAGAAGTCTTGGAAGGATTTTACCTGGATATCCAAAAAGTCTGGATAGTCAGGTCTGTTCTTTACCGATGAGAAACTAATTCTTTCAGCTTGTTTTGCATCTTGCATCATCAACGAACGAAATTTGATTAGAAACTTGACTCACAGTTGCTGTAAGTCGATACTTGATTTCTGGTTATAGACCTCAAATCAATAAAGAGTCTTGTCACTGAAAAACCGTGACCGTTATATACGACAAATGGTTTAGGTCAAATTGCACTTATTACAAAGTGCATTGACCTAAACCTTTATCAGCTTTATGTAGTGAGCTTACTTAAGCTCAACTTCAGCACCAGCTTCTTCTAATTGTGCTTTAAGTGCTTCAGCTTCGTCTTTAGATACACCTTCTTTAATTGGAGAAGGAGCGTTATCTACAAGCTCTTTTGCGTCTTTAAGACCAGCACCAGTTAATTCTTTAACTAGTTTTACAACAGCTAGTTTAGAACCACCTGCAGCAGTAAGGATAACATCAAATTCTGTTTGCTCCTCAGCAGCGTCTCCACCAGCAGCACCTCCAGCAGCAACTGCAACAGCAGCAGCAGCAGGCTCGATACCATAC
>TARA_R110002051_G_scaffold69058_4_pt1 | contig 17167 bp, 15 predicted proteins | sample TARA_R110002051 | Tara Oceans TARA_R110002051 (sample SAMEA4397023) | marine metagenome | biome: Polar Biome; feature: [MES] marine water layer (ENVO:01000295) within the mesopelagic zone...; material: water (ENVO:00002006), including particulate matter (ENVO:01000060) such as......
GCCACTGCTCAGGAAACTAAAATGGTAGGTGGTGCAGAAATGTATCCTACAAAGAATATTGTTGAAAATGCAGTTAATTCTAAAGATCACACTACGTTAGTTGCTGCAGTTACTGCTGCAGAATTAGTAGAAACTCTACAGAGTGAAGGTCCTTTCACCGTATTAGCTCCAGTTAATGATGCGTTTAATAATTTACCTGAAGGTACTGTTGAAACACTTTTAAAGCCTGAAAATAAAACTGCTCTGCAAGGCGTATTAACCTATCACGTAATTGCAGGTAAGCATACTGCTGAAGATATCATGAAAGATATTGAAGCTGGGAATGGTACTGCAGAATGGACTACAGTTAATGGTCAATTATTAACGGGTATGGTTGCTGATGGAAAAGTGAAAATTAAAGATCAAGCTGGGAATGTTGCAACTGTAACAATCGCTGATGTTAATCAATCAAATGGAGTTATTCACGTAATTGACACGGTTCTACTTCCAAAGATGTAAGAACGTCCATATATAAAATAAAAAAGCGACCAGAAATGGTCGCTTTTTTTATGAAGTATATTTCGTTTAATAAAATAGTGTAGAAACAGTTTTTGAAACCCTTCTTTCAGGGCCATATATAATTATATCTTGAGATCTTGGAGGTAAATTAACGTGTTGTGCATAAAATGAAATATTCTTTATCTTAACTTTTAGTACAGACTTATCTTCATTTACAGTTGCTATATCATATAAATTTGTAAATAGGTATATACTTCCCTTATACGGAATGCCAATTTCCGGATATAAATTTTCACCCCTTATTTCTAAAATATCATTATAAGAATAAACTTCTTGACTAAATGAATGAACAACTGGTTTATTTTCAGCTTTAATATCTATTGGGGTAATGCTTTTGAAAGATCCTTTTTTTGATTCAAAAACTAAAAAATATTCTGAACTTGTAGATACATTTAAAGGAATTTTAAAATTAAAATATACATATTTAATTTTTTCATAGACATTAATCGTAACATCTTCAGGAGTAATAGGGAATTTTATGATTCCGTTCGACAAAAGGATATTGTTGTCACTAATGTTTAAATCTAAAAATTCTCCCGAAACGTAAACTGTTGCTTCTGTATAAAATTTAGATGTGCCCCCCACTCCGCTAAGGGATTCAATTTTGGGTAAATTTGCAATTACCCTATATTTATTTGTTTCTCCTGATTCAGAAGTTACATTGTATTCAACAATGTTATTGAAATTTTGGGCAGCGTTTGTGTTTGGACTCAGAGTTGCTCTTTCAGAAACTGTGATATTTGGTGTTAGGTTTGAAATATTAACATTTGCTGCATTAATACTTATTATCTTATTTACTTCATCTATAACTGTGATTAAGTTCTCACCATCTGCCTCTACTGAAAAGCTTAAAATTTTATTCTCGATATTTAGAGGTCTGTTATTTATAATTATTCTATAAATCTTAGCTTCTCCATTTTCAGCATAAATGGTATAGGCAATATTTGTGGAAAAATCCTGTGGTGTTTGCGGATCGGGTTTAATACTTGCTTTATCTGAAATTTTTATAGTTGGTATTAAATTGATTAAATCAGCCCCGGCAGTATTAAATGTTATCGTTTGATTGTCCTGATCAATTTCTCCAAGTTGTAATTCACCGTTTAGTTGAAGTTGAAATGTGCTTATATAATTAGCATCGCTTAAAATACGCTTCTCTTCTTGGCTATCGTCCCTGGAACAGGATATGATGACTAATGCTATAAATAAAATATATTTTTCTTTCATTAATTTAATTTTTTAAGGGTGAAACAGGAGAGTAATATATTTCTTGTCCTTCACCCACAACAACTGTTGAAGAACCACTCACGTATTCTTTAGTGGTTATTTCCCAATCTGTATTTCCATTTGAGGTATTTAAGGCGTAAAACTTTTTATTCCAATCTCCAAAAAATAGTTTCTTATCATATACAACGGGAGAGCTTGGGTTAGGTCCACAAGATGCTGACCATAATTGTATGCCACTATTTGCATCCAGACAGATGATTTTACCATCACCATTTCCAGTCAAAGGAGCGTAAATCTTATCATTTGAAACGATAGGACTAGAATTAAAATTGTAAACATCAGAATGTTTCCAGGTCCATTGAATTGTGCCATTTTTATTGATAGCATAAATAGTTGTATTTGATGCTACAATTATCATATTTTTATAAATTGATGGCGATGCATAGATAGCATCATCTAATTTTCTTTGCCATAGTAATTCTCCAGTATTTTTATCTAAAGCCCTTAAGAAATAATAGTTATCCCCAACGTAAATAATATTGTCAACTAATAAAGGGTTTGATTTAATTATATAACTATAGGGGCGGTCATACGATACATATTGCCATAATATATTGCCTGTTTTATTGTTTAATGCATAAAGATCATAATCATTTCTATTTGCAATGTAAATCTGACTTTCATCAATCCCCATTGGCCCTTCATATTCATAAAAATGTCTAGACCATATTTTTTCTTTAGTCTTCAGATCTATACAGAAAAGTTCATTATCAGTTGAATACGCATAGGCATAATTATTTTGAATAACGATATCTCTAAAATGATCGTAATATGTTAATGAATTTGATGACCATTTTACTTCACCCGTTACAATATCTAGGGCTTGAATTTTATCGCTACCAGAAAATATTCTATCATTTACGATACAAAAAGAGGGGAGGAGTCCACCTGATTTTTCCCATAAAATTTTATTTTCTATTAAGTCGTAGGCGTTTATAACATCACTACCTGTTTGATAAAAAACAATTTTACTTAGTGGGCTGTCAAAATTAAAATTCAATTCAGTAGTTCCTCCATTCTTATCTGTAGCTATAATTTTTCCTGTATAGAATTTATTATATGATGTACGTAGTTTACCTTCAGAATTAGTACTCTCACTAATTAATTCATCATTTACGTATAGACTGTAGTAGACTATGTCTTTATCTTCGTCAATTGCATCATTCCAGTCAATTGTAACATTAAGTCCTTCAAAGTTTATAGAACTTATCTGAAAATTTTTCGGAGGATTATTTTCTTTAATTTCTTTGTCTTCCGGACTGCAGGAGAAGTAAATATTTGAAATATAAAAAAGAATTAGAATAAGCTGTTTTTTCTTCATTATTTTGAATTATTATGCAGTTTACTAATAAATTTTAAATTATTACGGAAAATTATATCATTAAGATATTTTATTTAATCGGATCTAATTAATCAAGATTCTTTAGTGGTCCTAATAATACACATAAAAAAAGCGACCAGAATTGGTCGCTTTTTTTATGAAGTATTTTGGAGATTCAGATTATGAAACTGCCTTTTTAATGCGAGACATTGCCTCAATAATTTGTTCTTTGCTTGCAGCATAAGATATGCGTATGCAGTTAGGATTACCAAAAGCCTCTCCTGTAACCGTAGCAACGTTAGCTTCCTCTAGTAAGAAAAGAGCGAAGTCTGAAGCATTTTTAATTTCAGTACCATTAAGAGTCTTGCCTAAATAATAGGATACATTTGGAAAAACATAAAACGCACCTTCAGGTTCATTACATTCAAAACCGGGAATATCGCTTAATAAACCAAGAATCAATTTTCTACGTTCTTTAAACTCATCAACCATAAATTGAATTTTGCTAACTGGAGCCTCTAATGCAGTGATCACAGCACGTTGAGCAATACAGTTTGCACCACTGGTTACCTGACCTTGTATTTTATTACAAGCTCTTGCGATATAAGAAGGAGCTCCAATATAACCTATTCTCCAGCCTGTCATAGCAAATGCTTTTGCAACACCGTTTACTGTAACTGTGCGATCAAACATATCCTCAAACTGTGCCATACTTGCGTGACCACCTACATAGTTAATGTGCTCATAGATCTCATCACTTACAACTATAATTTCGGGGTATTTTTGAAGCACGTCTGCAAGAGCGCGTAATTCTGCTTCACTATAAATAGATCCACTTGGATTACACGGCGAGCTGTACCAAAGCATTTTTGTCTTAGGAGTTATAGCTGCCTCTAATTGCTCTGGGGTCATTTTAAAATCTGTATCCAGAGAAGTTTGCACTTCAACAGGAACACCTTCTGCAAGTTGTACAATGTCTGCGTAACTTACCCAATAAGGACAAGGTAATATAACTTCGTCTCCAGGGTTTAGGCAAACCTGTGCAATATTATAAAGAGATTGTTTAGCTCCGGTAGAAACAACTATTTGTGTACGATCGTAAATAAGATTGTTATCACGTTTAAATTTTGTGATAATAGCATCTTTTAATTCAACATAGCCATCTACTGGAGAATAGCTGTTGTAATTGTCGTTTACGGCTTGTATCGCAGCATCTTTAATAAAATCTGGTGTATTAAAGTCTGGCTCACCAAGGCTTAAACCTATAATGTCTTTGCCTTCAGCTTTAAGCTCACGAGCTTTTGCCGCCATTGCAAGAGTAGCAGAAGTTGCCAGGTTGTTTATACGATCAGAGAGTTGATTGGTAGTTGTTTCCATTAAATAACTTATGATTTAGGCTGATTGTAGAGCGGGTTGCATACCCATCTCTTTTAAATATTTAAAATGAGCAATTATTGCTTTACGTGTGGTTTTGTACTCGTTATAAGGCAAGTTAAATTCCTTAGCCGTTTCTCTAACTATTTTAGAGATGTTAGTGTAATGAATATGACTAATGTGAGGGAAAATATGGTGTTCGACCTGGTGGTTAAGACCGCCCGTAAACCAGTTTACGATTCTATTTTTAGTAGAAAAATTAACTGTTGTAAATAACTGGTGAATAGCCCACGTATTTTTCATAGTACCTGAATGGTCTGGTAGCGGCATATCTGCCTCATCAATTACATGTGCAAGTTGAAAAACCATACTTAAGATCACACCAGCAGTATAATGCATTACAAAAAATCCTATAAGCACTTTCCACCAAGCAATGTCTAAAATTAAAAGTGGTAGAACTATCCAGATACTAACATAGATGATTTTTGTAATAACCAGTTTTGTCCATTCTACTTTTGGATTCGGAAACTCACCATAAGAAAGTTTACGTTTTAAATATCGCTTCATTTGAAGAAAATCTGTGGTTATGGCCCAGTTAAAGGTCAACAAACCATATAGCAGAATAGAATAATAATGCTGAAAACGGTGGTGTTTGTACCACGGTGAATGTTTTGAGAAACGAAGTATTCTACCCGCTTCAAGATCTTCATCGTGACCGTGTATATTTGTATACGTGTGGTGCAACACATTATGTTGAACCTGCCAGTTGTATACATTACCCGCAAGTATATAAATACTGCCTCCCATTATTTTATTAACCCATTTTTTCTTAGAAAATGAACCGTGATTACCGTCATGCATCACGTTCATTCCCACGCCAGCCATACCTATACCCATCACGATAGTAAGTAGTAATTGAGACCAACCTGGTAAATCTAGAGTTAATAATAAAAAATAAGGTGCTAGAAATATTGAAAACATAACTGCAGTTTTTATAAATAACTTCCAGTTACCGGTGCGTTCTACATTATTTTCTTTGAAATAGCTATTTACGCGTTTGTTCAAGGTTCTAAAAAAATTAGCTGAATCTACGCGTGAAAACTTAATTGTCTTTTGATTTGTCATATACTTTCTGCTTAATATAAAAGCGCTTAAAAAGCACTTTACAACGCAACCTCAAAAATAAGATTTATATCTTTTTAAGGCATATTAATACTGTAATTTAACGCTGTAAAACCTAATTTTGTTGCGATAAAAGTTGATTATGATTCTAATAGACAAATATTTTACAGATCTTGATGAAAATCAGATCCTTCAGTTTAAAAAATTAAATGAATTGTATCAGGATTGGAACCTGAAAATCAATGTAGTTTCTCGCAAAGATATTGATGAAATTTACCTTAGACATGTCTTGCATTCTTTAGGTATTGCTAAAATTCAAAAGTTTAATCCGGGTGCTTCGATTTTAGATGTAGGTACCGGTGGTGGATTTCCTGGGATTCCATTAGCAATATTATTTCCTGAAACACAATTTCATCTAGTAGATAGTATAGGAAAGAAAATTAAGGTTGTAGAAGAGGTAAGTGAGGGTTTAGGTCTTAAAAATGTGAAGATCACAAATGATCGTGTTGAGAATGTAGATGGTCAATATGATTTTATTGTAAGTAGAGCAGTAGCTCAAATGGAAACATTTGTTCATTGGGTAAAGGGTAAAATTGCCAAGAAAAGTGAGCACGAACTGAAAAACGGGATCTTATATTTAAAAGGAGGAGACCTTTCTGAAGAATTAAAGCTATATACGACAGCTAAAGTATATGATCTAAAGGATTATTTTGAAGAAGATTTCTTCGACACAAAAAAGGTAGTCCATCTACCACTTAAGTTTAAAGGATAATAAAAAAAGCGACTATAATAAGTCGCTTTTTTTATTTAGGTACGTAGCATATTGTAATAAGTTGTATTGCAACGACTACCAAATCTTCTTAAAAGATCTTGAGCTTTTTCTATTAAAGTTGTTTTCTGATCAGATTGAATTTCTAAAAGTGTGTACTCTAGATCTCTCAGTTTTTCTTCGATCGTCTCAGGATCTTTAACTAAATATAACTTCTCTTTTTTTCGAGTGATTTTACGTTTACTCTTCTTTTTTGAAACATCAATTACCGAGTAATTTACCTTCAAAACATACATTTTGTTTTCTTCTGTCGTCATAGTCCTAATATTTTGATTGGTAAAGATAAAAAATAGCTTTCAATTAACCTTAAATTTATGTTCAGTTAACATTTAGGTAACATTAGGAATATATTTAATAAAAAAGCTGCTAGAATTTCAAGCAGCTTTTAGAAGCAATTAAACCTGTATTATTCTCCTAAAAATGGATATCTATAGTCCACTGGAGTCACAAAAGTTTCCTTAATAAGTCGAGGAGATGCCCATCGCAATAAGTTAAGTGCACTTCCTGCTTTGTCATTGGTTCCAGAAGCTCGAGCACCACCAAAAGGTTGTTGCCCTACAACTGCACCAGTACATTTATCGTTAATGTAAAAATTACCTGCTGCATTTTGAAGTGCATCTGTAGCTTCGGTGATCGCATAGCGGTCTGTTGCCAGTACAGCACCTGTTAATGCGTACTCACTCGTACTGTCAACCAATTTTAAAGTTTCTGACCACTTTTCATCTTCATATACATAAATGGTAACAACAGGCCCAAAAAGTTCTGTTTCCATAGTGGTGTATTTAGGATCTGTAGTTAAGATAACCGTAGGTTCTACAAAGTAGCCCTTTGTCTTGTCGTAGTTACCTCCAGCAATTATCTCTGCGTTTTCATCAGATTTTGCTTGATCGATATATTTTGCGAGTTTATCAAAAGAGGCTTCGTGAATAACTGCAGTGATAAAGTTGCTCATATCTTCTGGGGATCCCATTTTAAAAGACTTGATGTCTGCAAGCAAAGAATCTTTAACCTCAGGCCAGATAGATTTAGCTACATAAATACGGCTTGCCGCACTACATTTTTGTCCTTGAAACTCAAAAGCTCCACGTGCAATTGCAGTAGAAACTTGTTGTGGGTTTGCGGTATGATGCGCAACAATAAAATCTTTACCTCCAGTCTCGCCCACGATACGCGGATACGTTTTATAGTTGTGGATATTAGCACCTATTTTTGCCCAAATATCTTTAAAAACGTGAGTAGAACCTGTAAAATGTATTCCTGCAAAATCTGGGCTAGCTAAAACAGTGTCTGTAATCATTACAGGATCTCCCATTACCATATTAATCACACCTGCGGGAACTCCTGCTTCTTCAAAAACATCCATTATAACTTTAGCCGAGTAAACTTGGCTATCACTAGGTTTCCACACTACTACATTACCCATTAATGCAGCTGAAGCTGGTAAATTACCGGCAATTGCTGTAAAATTAAATGGAGTAATTGCATAAACAAATCCTTCTAAAGGACGATACTCTACACGGTTCCAGGCTGCAGAAGTTGATTCTGGCTGTTCTGCATAAATTTCACTCATATACTGAACGTTAAATCGCAAGAAGTCTATAAGCTCGCAAGCAGCATCAATTTCGGCTTGAAAGATATTTTTTGACTGTGCAAGCATAGTTGCAGCATTAATTTTTGATCTGTAAGGACCTTGTATAAGCTCTGCAGCTTTTAAAAATATTGCAGCGCGATGCTCCCAAGGCATTTTAGACCATTTTTTGCGAGCTTCTAAAGCAGTGAAAATGGCAGAATCAATATGAGATTTCTCAGCAAGATGATATTCTCCTAATTTATGCTGGTGATCGTGTGGAGGAGACATCGGTTTTGTGTTACCGGTTTCTATTTTTTCTCCATTGATATAAATAGGAACATTAATTTTGCTATTGTATAACTCTTTATAAGAATTAAGAACTTCTTCGCGTTCTGGAGATCCCGGTGCGTATGATTTTACCGGTTCATTTATGGCTACTGGTACTTCAAAAAATCCTTTTGACATGCTTAAATATTTTATTCGAATTCAATTTTTAGGATTGAAAGATACAAAATATTAGAGGGATGCCCTATGCCGTTTTACGTGCTAATTTTAGTAAAATAGGACTATAATTCTAAGTGAGTAACTCAATTAATTAAGTGTGTGAATTGCATTGAGATTAAATGAAGGTATCTCAACTTTAAATTGTTCTGAAGTAGCAAAATTTATCATTATATAATAACCTCGCATTGAACCGAAAGGAGATTTTAATAAACATCCTGATGAATACGTATGAGTTTCTCCGGTTTTTAGAACCGGTTTCTTGCCAATGACACCTTCACCTACAACCCGTTCGGGATTGTTAAGTGCATCAAAAATAAACCAAGATCTGCTTAAAAGTTGTACGGTATCTCTGCTATTGTTTGTAATCGATATTTGATAACCATATGCATAAAAGGTTTCATTATTTTTCATAAATGAACCTTCAAAATGAGTATCTACAGAAACTCGGATGCCTTTTGTGATTTGTTCTACCATCGTCTTAGTAGGTTGCGGCAGTTATAATAAGAAATAAAATGCCTGTAAATGATGTGAGAACTAAAAATACAATATTTAAAAATAAAAATTTTAAAAGTGTCTTAATATGTCCTTCAGAATAGAAATTTTTAAGAGCTATGTAAAAATATAGTGGCGCAACAATCATAAATAAAATGGTTGCTACAACAGCATTACCTATAAAGCTATCTGGTATTAATGCTAATAAAAGAACCAAAAATAGAAAGGTAAAGACATGAAATATAAAAATCACATGTTCTATATATGTGCGTTTTCTATGAATAACAAAGATTTTTCTTATAAGACCTAGTATCGATAGAATGATGTGGCCGATATATGGGGTGAGAAAAATTTCTCTAAGGGTTTTACTATCGGTATTTAGTAGGGTAGATTTTGCTGTTTTATACGATTCCCTTTTAAAGTATATGAGCATAAAAAATAATGCAAATATAGGAGTGAAGAAGAATAGAAATAGCGGAATCTTTTTAGATAAATACGAAGCAAATAGAAGCGGCTCTTCTAATATACGATTGTATGTTGTGCTGCGGTCGTAGAGCCATAGATTAATACGACTTTTATCGTACGCCAAACTATCAAGTGCTTGTGGAGCATTTTTGATATCTGTGCTCGTGGCAAAATCTTTAAAGAGCGCTAGTTTATTTTTTGTTCTACTATAAAAGGTGTTTTGATTAATTTTTTCTTCAGGTAAATAAGAGAAGGGTGTTTTTATAGAGTCGGTTTTATTGATCTCTTTATAGTTTTCTCGGTAGTATTTAATTGAATCTAGAGGTATTTTTGAGTCTTCTGTGGTAAATTCTGAAAATACTTCCTGAAAACCCTCCAGTTCTTTAGATGATTTCTTTGGTAATACAAAATCTAAAAATCCACTCAATAAAAAGTAAATTATACTGATGCTTAAGTAAAACCGAAATGGATTGGCATAAGTGAGTCGCTTGCCATTTACATAACGCAGTGTGATTTTACCTGGTTTAAATAATATATCCTTAAGTGTGTAATAAATACGCGAATCGTAATTGATAAGACTTACAATAAACTCATTGAAATAGTTACCTAAAGAAAGTTTTTTAGTTGAATTAATTTGTCCGCAATACGGACAATATTTATGAGTTATTTTTAGTGTACGCTCACAGTTTAAGCAGATATTAGATCTATGCTGGAGCTTATTTTGTGAAGAAACGGATAGTTTTAATTTCAAGTTTTAAATATAAACTGAATTTTTATATTTAGTTGCGGCGCACATTAGAAATTGAAGTCGATAGTGCGTTGCCAGTACCTATTAATTCATCAAAACGAGCACCAGGCGCCCTATAATAAATAAGTACGGTGTACTCATTTTCAGTTTGCCAGAAATCTCCACTTATTGGATTGTGATTTAACTTAATTCCGTCCTTTGCTACAACATATCGATAATTATAATAACCTTGTTTTAGTAGAAGTGGCAACTCGTACAATTGAGTTTCTTCATTGTAAATCATTTTAGTAGATTCTTCAAGCGTATAATTATTGAAATTTCCGTAGACATAAATGGATTCTCCTGCGGGGCGTTTAGGATGTTGAAGACTAAAATGAATCCAAGCATACTCGGCGTTTACTTTGGGGTCTGCGCCTTGTAAAGTGCGTATGGCAAAGTTTCCGTTTAAATCTGGATTATATGTATAAGTAGTTTCTGCTCTTGTATTATTTCCGTAGAGATAATTATGGTAGAGATCTAAGAGTTCTACAAATTGAATCCTATTTGTCGCAGCTCTAATGTCTTTATTATCAAAGTCAAAAAACTCATTGCCGGCGTAAAAGGACGTTTCCTCATCGTAGCGGTATTGCAATTGATTTCCTAAACTGTATTGAGGTTTTATATTAGAGATGCTCGTATTTAAATTGTTATTCTGAAGAATGAGCGTATTTATAGTTTCATCGGGATTGACAATAATGTTCTCACCAAGATCTACTGTGATGGCTATTGCTTGTTTATTTTCTATAAATTCAAGATCTCTCGTTCTCAAAACTTCTACGCCTACTGAAACTTGGGGGTTGTAGATCATAAATTTTCTTGAAAATACAATCTCATCTTCTTCATTATAAATTTCCAAGAGGTAATTGCCGCTCTTTAATAATGCGGTGGTATTGCTATTGGGAATTTGCAACTCATAATGAGTATATAGCTGAAGTGTACTTACCGAATTTGTGTATTGGAAAATACGCACGTCGTCAATGCCTCTTAAATATTCGGTCTTAGCCAGCACTGAAGGCGTCCAGTCATAATTATGATGCGTGATTCTATAATAGTAATTAGCCTCATCACCTATTATATCATCAAAACTTAAATTTAAGGGTTGGCCCAGTTGAATTAGCGGTAATTGACTTTGAGCTGTATTACCATAAAACTGTACTGATTTTATATAGGGCGGAGCAGGAACTTCTTGAGCTTTTTGACTATGAATTGTACAGAATGAAAATATGGCAATTAGTAACGAAAACGTTTTCATGCGTGCAAGGTGAAATTATATGTCAAATGTAGCGAATTATATTGCTTATTTGTAAACAATCTCAATAAGGGGTAAATATGCATCTTGTAAGCCTTTGTCACGTAAAGTTTAAGAAATACGCATTAATAATAAATATTTTTAACCTGTACTTTGTGTTATGAGCATGTAAAATTTGTAAATTCGCACTCCTCAATTCCAGCATATAATGGGTTGAGTTTAACAAGAACTTTAACATATACTTCCTATGTCAAAAGACATTAAGATCAAAAGGGGTCTTGATATTAAGTTAGTGGGTGAGGCTGAGCATATTATCTCAGATGCGCCCCGGTCAAGAACCTATGTGATCAAGCCTTCAGATTTTCATCTTGTAACTCCTAAGATGCTTTTTAAAGAAGGAGCTACTATTAAAGCAGGAGAACCGCTTTTCTACGCAAAGAAAGACCCTAGTATCAAATTTGTTTCTCCCGTAAGTGGAATTCTTAGAGAGATTAAACGCGGTGCAAAACGAGTTATTGTAAGTATTGTAATTGAAGCAGATGGTAGAGATACTACGGTAGAATTTCCTATGCTTGATGTGAATACTGCAGATGCAGCAACTATTAAGGAGCGTATTTTAGAATCTGGTCTGTGGCCATTTATTAAGCAACGTCCATATGATGTTATTGCTAGTACTAAAACCGAACCATCTGCAATTTATATCTCGGGTCATAATAGTGCACCTCTAGCACCAGACTACAATTTTATTCTTCAGGGTAAAGAAGCTGCTTTACAGGCAGGGATTACTGCGTTAAGTAAATTAACTTCGGGTAGAATTCATTTAGGAGTAGCGCAAGTTGCAAATTCTGTTTTCTCTAAGTTGAGTAACGTTGAAATGCATACAGTTGCCGGTCCACATCCTAGTGGAAATGTAGGTACACTTATTAATAAAGTGTCTCCTATTAATAAAGGAGAAACTGTGTGGACAATTACTCCAGAAAATTTAGCAATAATAGGTGAGTTGTTTGTAACAGGTAAATTCAATTCTGAGCGTATCATATCAGTTTCTGGATCACGTGTTAAAGCGCCAAAATATTATAGAACTAAGATAGGAGCTGAGGTTTCAACATTTGCTTATTCAGCAGGAATCGAGGGTGATAATGTGCGTATGATATCTGGGAATGTTCTTACTGGGAATCAGGTTTCTGCAGAAGGTCACTTAGGATATTATCATAATGAATTTGTAGCCATTCCTGAAGGAAATGATTACGAATTCTTTGGCTGGAATAAACCAGTTTTTAATAAAATTTCTTCATCAAGAGCGTTAACCTTCTCTTGGTTATTTCCAAATAAAAAATACGATTTAGATACAAATACAAATGGTGAGCACAGAGCATTTGTGGTAACCGGAAACTACGAGGAAGTTTTTCCTCTAGATATTTATCCACTTCAATTACTTAAGGCTTGTATGGTTCAAGATCTTGATGCAATGGAAGCTTTGGGTATGTATGAGGTTGCTCCAGAAGATTTTGCGTTGACCGAGTTTGTATGTGTTTCAAAACAACCACACCAAGCAATCATTCGTAAAGGACTTGACTTAATGCACGAAGAAATAGGATAAGAGCAATGGGATTAAAAGAAAAATTACACGGAATTAAAGAAGATTTCAAAGGCAAGAAAATGGCTCCTGCATTTAATGCGTTGCATACATTTTTATATACGCCTGATGAAACTACGCATAGTGGTGGTCACGTAAGAGCGGTTGATGATCTTAAGCGTACTATGAATACGGTTATTATGGCACTTATACCAGTGCTTATATGGGGTATTTTTAATACAGGTTATCAGCATTATGCAGCTGTAGATGCAGCGCAAGGGGTTATTAGAGAAGCTAGTTTATTTGGCAACTTTTTTACTTGGGATAATTTTATAATGGGAGCTTGGACAGTTCTTCCTCTTGTAATAATATCTTATGCTGTAGGTCTGGGAGTAGAATTTATATTTGCCGTTATTAAAGGACATGAGGTTGAAGAAGGTTACTTAGTGACTGGGATGCTTGTTCCTTTGATTGTACCGGTAGATATTCCATTATGGATGCTTGCTGTAGCAGTTATTTTTGGAGTTGTTATAGGTAAAGAAGTTTTTGGAGGTACAGGGATGAATATCCTAAATCCTGCTTTGACTATTAGAGCATTTTTATTCTTTGCATATCCTACCTGGATGAGTGGAGATAAAGTATGGGTTCACGGTGCTAAAGCAGCAGAAGGTGGAGCAGATGCAATATCTGGAGAAACAATCTTAGGGGCTTATGCTCAGAACTCTTCGGTAGTATATGATTTCTCAGATAAATTCTTTGGTTTTATACCAGGATCAATTGGTGAGACTTCAACATTTCTAATTATTCTAGGAGGTTTGTTTTTAATGTTTACAAAAATTGCAAGCTGGAGAATAATTTTAAGTGCCATCGTAGGTGCAGCAGTAATGGGATTAATTTTCAATGGTGTTGTTGATCAAGGTTGGATAGGTGAAGGAAATACATTTTATGGTCTTATGAGCACTCCATTCTGGGAGCATCTAGTAATAGGTGGTATTGCATTTGGAATTGTTTATATGGCAACAGACCCAGTGTCTGGATCGCAAACCAATACAGGTAAATACTGGTACGGATTTTTAATAGGTTTCTTTTCTATTATGATTCGTGTATTCAATCCGGCGTTTCCTGAAGGTGTATTCTTAGCAATTTTGTTAATGAATGTTTTTGCTCCTACGATAGATCATTATGTTGTTCAGGCAAATGTGAAGAAGCGTATGAAACGTCTAAAACTTAAAACTGCTTAATCATGGCAAATACAGATAAAAATAGTTACACAATCATCTTCGCAGTTGTGATGGTGCTTGTGGTAGGATCGCTACTTGCTTTTACAGCATCTAGTTTAAAACCTGCAATTACAGAAAACGAGCGTTTTGAAAAGCAACAAAACATTCTTTATGCAATGGGCATAAATGAGAATGTTGAAGGTGCAGTGAATTTTATTCCTACAGATAAGGTAGAAGCAGAATTCAGCAAATACATAAAGGAACAATTAGTAATTCAGAACGGTAAAATTTCTAAGGATACTGCTGCATATTTAATAGATCTTAAAGGTCAGCTTGCGGAAGATAAAGAAGATCGTAAACTTCCTTTATTCATTGGTGAAAAAGAAGGTGAGAGCTACTATATAATTCCTTTATACGGGAAAGGTCTTTGGGATGCTATCTGGGGGTTTGTATCATTAGATAAAAACTTTGTAGTTCAAGGTGTTTATTTTGACCATAAAGGAGAAACTCCAGGGTTAGGTGCAAATATTAAAGAGCGCTATTTTATGGATGATTTTACTGGTGAAGAGATTATGTCTGGAACTCAGTTTGAAGGTATCAGTGTAGCAAAAGGTAATAATGATCCACTTAACGATCGTAAAGATGATGGTAAAGTTGATGCTCTTGCTGGTGCAACAATTACTGGAAACGGAGTTACCGCTATGATCAATAGTACGGTGAAATTATATATCCCATACCTTAAAGATTTAAAAATATAATTATGGCATTATTATCTAAAAAAGATAGAGGATTACTTTTAGATCCTCTTGCAGATAACAACCCTATTACAATTCAAGTATTGGGTATATGTTCAGCATTAGCAATTACTGCACAGCTTAAAGCTTCTATTGTAATGGGACTTTCTGTGGTGTTTGTATTGGCAATGGGTAACGTGGTTATTTCGCTTATGCGAAATATTATTCCTTCTAAGATTAGAATTATTGTACAGCTTGTTGTTGTAGCTGCTTTAGTAATTATTGTAGATCAGGTGTTAAAAGCCTTTGCTTACGAGTTGAGTAAAACGCTTTCGGTATTTGTGGGACTTATAATTACTAACTGTATCATTATGGGGCGTTTTGAAGCTTTTGCTTTAGGAAATAAGCCTTGGAGATCATTTCTTGATGGTATAGGAAATGCTGCCGGTTATGCGTTGATCTTAATTATTGTAGGTTTCTTTAGAGAACTATTAGGTTCTGGTACTTTATTAGGATTTAAAGTTCTGGGAGACCCTATTACTAAAACTGGTTTGTACGCTATAGGTTATGAGAATAATGGCTTTATGCTTCTTTCTCCAATGGCTCTTATTGTGGTGGGAATTATCATTTGGATACAGCGTTCTAGAAATAGCGCACTAATTGAAGAAAATTAAAGATTCTGATTGGAGTTAATACTCCTTTCTAACTTCTTAAATAAAAAAAATGGAACACGTAGAGTTATTTTTTAAGTCAATTTTTATTGACAATATGGTATTTGCAACGTTCTTAGGAATGTGTTCTTATCTTGCGGTATCGAAGAAAGTTACTACAGCTGTAGGACTTGGAGCTGCTGTAATATTTGTACTAGCGGTAACCGTACCTATGAACTGGTTGCTAGATCAATATGTATTGCGTCCTGGGGCTCTTAAATGGTTAGGTGCTGAGTATGCAGACTTTGATTTAAGTTTCTTATCATTTATTCTCTTTATTGCCACTATTGCTACAATGGTTCAATTAGTAGAGATCGTAGTTGAGAAATTTGCGCCGGCTTTATACACATCACTAGGTATATTTTTACCTCTTATTGCTGTAAACTGTGCTATTCTTGGAGGATCACTATTTATGCAATCAAGAGATATTCAGACTCTTGGTTTAGCCTTTAACTATGGCCTTTCTTCAGGTATTGGCTGGTTTCTTGCTATCCTTGCTATTGCAGCTATTCGCGAAAAAATTAGATATTCAAATGTACCTGCCCCATTAAGAGGTTTAGGAATTACATTTATTATCACAGGTTTAATGGCGATTGGATTTATGAGTTTTGGTGGAATGCTTACAGGTGGTGATGAAACTACTGAAGAAACAGACGAACTAGCAAAATCTCAAGTTCAAAACACAGTTACTGATTCTGAAACAGAAGTGCCTTTAGCCGAAGTTTCTAAAGAAATAAATACTAAATAATATGTTTTTAGCAGCAAGTACAGGAGGAGTTGTAGCGGCAACCGTAGTAGCCTTTTTAGTGTTGACTATTGTATTAGTAGGTTTACTACTTTTTGCAAAAGAGAAGCTTTCTCCATCAGGTCCCGTTACTATTACTATAAACGGAGAAAAGAAAATTGAAGTAGATTCTGGTAGTTCACTACTTTCTACATTAGGAGGTAAAAAAGTATTCTTACCATCAGCTTGTGGTGGTGGTGGTACTTGTATTCAATGTGAATGCCACGTACTTGAAGGTGGTGGAGAAGCATTGCCTACAGAGACTCCGCATTTTACGCGTAAAGAATTAGCATCAGGAGCACGTCTAGCTTGCCAGGTGAAGGTAAAGCAGGATATGAACATTACTATACCAGAAGAGGTTTTTGGTATTAAAAAATGGGAAGCAACTGTTGTTAGAAACTATAATGTGGCTTCATTTATTAAGGAATTCGTTGTTGAGATTCCTGAAGATATGGATTATAAAGCCGGTGGATATATTCAAATTGAAATTCCTGAAACTACGGTTAAGTTTTCAGATATGGATATTACCGCGCATCCAGAAGAGCACAGTGATCCAGATAAATTTAAAGATGAGTGGGAGAAGTTTAA
>TARA_R110002051_G_scaffold202268_1_pt1 | contig 17163 bp, 23 predicted proteins | sample TARA_R110002051 | Tara Oceans TARA_R110002051 (sample SAMEA4397023) | marine metagenome | biome: Polar Biome; feature: [MES] marine water layer (ENVO:01000295) within the mesopelagic zone...; material: water (ENVO:00002006), including particulate matter (ENVO:01000060) such...
ATTATTTATATCTACCATATCGTGTTCTTCCGCATCTCTTTCTATCAACTTATCTTCAGCAGACCATTTTTCCCATTTTTTATGGAAATAATCTTCTGCTTCTAACGATAAAGATAAAGTATCAAATTCTTCTTCAGAAGAAGGATATGCAATTCTATAATTACTTCCCCTATTCTCTAGTTGAATATTATATACTTTAACTTTATTTTCAAACTCTGCATATTTAATAGATCCATTAATATAGTCTACAAGCATGTCATCGACTTTTGCTTCATACTGTATTAAAGCGGTATCATTAAATATTGTCATTTGTCCTTCTTGGCCATATCTATATTGACCATCTACTTGAGTGTTATGTATATAACTACCAGGTTTATAAATAGTATGCTTTGGTTTATGACAAAGCTTTTCTATCTCAGTAATGATATTCTTAGGTATTTCAGGTCTAACCCTTACTATATCTAGTGAGATATCATCAACTACTGCTGGATAAGGTTTCCATACATTCACTCTTAGTTTATACTCTTGTTTCAAGTTAACAACTAATGAGATAGACCAATCACCTTGATCCATTTCATCAATTGCTGTTAAATCAGTTGAAGACCAAAAGACATCCATTGTATGATGACTGTGCCACCATACAAATTTAATATCTCTATTTTTATGCTTCATTGCTGTTTTAACATAATAAGCTGCTAAAGCCTCTTTAGAAAGAGCTGTATTACTAGCACTTATTTCTTGCTCTAAGATAACAGGAGAATGTAATTTCCATTTTCCTTCCTTATCTTTTTCTGCAAGTAACATTCCACCTATTTCTGATTTATGTTCATCATAAGCGTATTTTGAATAATTTTGAAGTCTATTCCAAACTTGTTCTTTCATGTAAAAATTAGACATTTTAGACTCTTCCTCCTCTAGCAGTATACCAAGTTCTCATTTGTTGAGCTATTTCATCTAGAGAATCTTGATCTGCTTGTTCTTGTTCATTTACATTATTTTGACTATCAGTAACTAGATTGTCAATGGTTTCCTCAAAATGATATCCCTCTTCAGCACTTAAAGATGGATCAGCACTTAAAGATGGAGTAGTAGGATCTATTTCTTCTTCTACTTTTTGCTGTAAAATAGAAGAGAGATCTGAACCAAAAGGAAATTCATCTTCTGTAGTTCCTATCATTTCATTTAATTGTCTTGCACTTCTTAAATAGCGAGAACAATTTTCATTTCTCATTGTGCACTTAATAGAGTCACAATAAGATAGAATTTCTATTGTTTTAGATAAATGTTCTTCTCTAAAATGTTCTCTATCTCTATAATATGTATCTTCAGAATCGAACATACTCTTAATAGAACCTTGTTCAACAATATTTAATGAACGTTCTTGGGATTTGTAACAATCACTTGAATTTTGACTAATTCTACTTCTATATTCTGCACCAAAATCAGCAGGCATTCCCCAATGAGCCATTCGTATATTATTTAACGGATTAGCTCCAGGTATTGTATACCTATTCCAATTTTGAAGTGTAAAAGCTAATTCATTAAATCTTAACTTTACTATTTGGTTCCACATATCACTATGACAATCCCCCCAACAAATTTCTAGAAGTTTAATTGCATAATTTCCATCAAAGAAATTTCCAGTATAGTGTTTAGAAATATAACTAGTTATACTATGATGTTCATTCTGTCTATTCATACTAATGAAAGGATGCATAAGGAGATCTGGTGACCATCCAAAATTCCAAGTTCTTTCATTACTACTATCTACAGAATTAAGCATACGAGCTTTAGAGAAAAGACCTATTTTTTTGCTTTCCCTTTTATTATATTCATCATGGTTGTTATCATGATCTCGATAATTAGGTGTTGAACCTAGGGTAGAACCTAGATCTTGACAACGTTCAATCTGATGATATTTCATTCCATTGATTATTGATAGAAAATTGATTTCATCAAAAGATGCATCGAATCTATATTTAGTTCTCTTAGATTCTCTGTAATATTGATGAATTAACTCACACATCAATGCAGATAGTCTAATATTCCATTTAAATATTAAATCTCCTATAGGTATATTCTGTAAAAGATTTCCCTCGCTAGTAATAGTAGGTAAATCTACATTAGTCCAATATAACTCATAACATAAGAAAGATTCATGAAAATAATCATCATCATATTTACTAGTAGTATTACAAGTAGCATTTCTTTTCCCAGGTGTTTGTATATACCATTTAAATTTCATTTTAGGATTTAGATGCTTTAAGTTCTTTTCGAATTTATCAAAATTAGAGTTTAATTCTGCAAAATATGTTTTCCATACCTTTTCAAACAATGCTGAATTATCTGCAAAAGATTCTTTTTTCTTTCTTAGATCTCTCATCATATTATCTACTGAAATTACAGATTCTTGAAAATCATGTCTTTCATGAGATAATCTTCCAGGTCTATTATTCAATAAAACTTGTAAACTTGCTGAACTTTTATCATATTGATTTAATCTATTGTTTATAACAGATAGAATTATATCCCTATATCCTCTTTTCCAATTAAATTTCTCAGTTATTCCTAATTTAGGAAGATTATTTAATTGGGTTCGAATAGGATATAAGTAGTTTGGTGTTACCCATTTGCGATTAATCATATTAATCTTGTCTAACACTTTCTTTTGAGGACCTTCTATTATAGCTTTTGCTATGATAGCTGGTTCTATTTTGTATTTACTTTCATTTGATAGTGTATTTGTATTCATAGTTCTAACAAATGATATTTCTTTGTCTAACATGGTACTCCCTTTTTTTATTGATTATATTTAAAACGTAAACTAAGGCAACTATTTACCCTCACGATAAAATAGTCACCTTATGTTTACTAACGATGTCAACTAATAAGTATTATCCTCCGACTTTATTAGTTGTAACAATTGCAACAAACGCTCCTGGTGGCAATACAAAGCTGTCAGATCTTTCGATTCCTCCAACATTTGTAGTCACATTAGAACCTTCTATTCCTTTGAATTGTTTCAGATGTCCCACTGTTGAGACTTCAGATGGTAATTCAAGGGTTGAGAAGTTTGCACTGTCATACATCAATTCGATAGTTAATAGCTCTGCCATTATTATCTCCTCTTTTTCTTTTCTTCGTTAACGTAAATAGCTCTTTTATCTTTAGCACTTAATAAAGAAAACATGCTATTAGAAAGGTGATGCAATGCCTCTCTTATTTCTCTTTTATACTCCAAACCTAATTCTTTTATACGACTATTTTTTGAATTTGGTAATGGTTGTAGAAACTCAGCTGATAAATATACTAACGCATCCACTAATTCTTCTAGTGTTTCGTCTATGTTATCTCTCGACTTACCGTGTTTCTTTGTCCATTCATCTAGGTCTTTTACTGTAATAGGAACTTCTGCCCCATAACTTTCAGCACCTACAGATAAACGATTTTTCATAATGAACAACATATATCTAGCTATTTCTTTACTTTGCTCTCCTGATAAAGAAGAATTGAATGGATTCATTTCTGTTCTTGTAAAAAATGATTCTGCATTGCTTAATATCTGTTGATTATTTGTCTTATTTAACATATTTCTTCTCTGCCTTCTTATTCATTGCAGGATCATAGTCTATGTTAAATCTCCATAACCAAGGTGGTTGTCTATAATGATTCATTTGAATATTATGAAAGAACCACCATCCGTTATGTTGTATCTTTTTCATGTATTCTTTATACGATTAAACTCATCACTTAGAATACTAATTTCATTCTGTATATTCTTAGCTATTGAGTGTGTATCTGTATAAAGTTTAGTTAGTCTAGAAAGTTTAGATCGTAATAAGTTATTACGTTCTTTATTCACTAGTTCTAAATGCACATTAGTTTCTGCCTCTTCATCATATTCAGATCTATCAAATCTAAATGTAGGTTTCTCTTCTGGTACTGATACATTAGTATCATTATCTACAAACCAAGCCATTGTGTCAGAATGTTTCTTAATACATCCCTTTTTAGCTGGTCTTGATTTACCATTAGCTTCTAACTCTTTCCAGGTTATTAACCCTCTTTTTACTACTCGTAATGCAGCACCATAATGATTTTGACAGAGACCTCTTGATGTCTCTTTCTTATCACAATCTTTATACTTACATTTCAATTTATATGTTCTAGCCATATTTCCTCGTTCCAGCATCCATTAATTAAATTATAGGCAGTATCTGGGATGCTTATTTGCGACACTGCCTATCTTGCTATCGAGAAGATAACAACTAACGATGTGAAGTCAATATATCGCAAAAATTATCGATAGCATTGTCTTCAATTTTGTCATATTCTTTATTTTGCAATTCATTTAGCTGTTTTCTAAACTCTTGTATAGTTAACTTCTGATTAATCATTACTTCACCTTTAGAATTACTAGTAAAGTATACTTCTTGGACTAATCTTGGAATTGCACCTTTTTCTAATGTATTACTCATTTACGCTTCCTTCGTATTGAAGATTGGTAGTTATAATACATAAAATCAAAGCCTAGGGCATCTAATTTATCTATTAGTTTACCTATACGCTCTTGCAGTGCAAAGGCTTTTACTGCTTCGTCTCGTTTTAATATTCCAGCCATTAACTTTCTCCCTTCTTAACTAATGGTACTCCTGATGGAGCTGAAACATATCCTTTGCCTTTGACAAATTTCAGCACAAATGAAGCTACATGCTTTGTAGAACTACATTTGATTTTGATGGGATTTCCTTCCTTATCTTTACCATCTACATAGTAAATAGTATGTTTAGGACGCATAACAATAGCCTTTCCACCATTCTTTCTAATTAACTGGATCTCTTTACGAGTAAATCCAGTATCTTCAGAAACTTGCTTATTGTTAGGTAAATCAATAGTATTCATTTTTCTCATTTTATCTCCTTGATAACGATGTTAGTTGTGTATGATCTATAGTGAAGAGCTGAATCCATCTAGTATACTCTCAATATCATTTCTGATCTTTTGTAATTCATCCATTCTCTTCACTTAATAATTTAAAGACTCTACGGTCAATTAGATCTCGTCTTTTGTTTACTCGCAGAGGTTTACAAAAGGAGGTATTCCAACTTAGATTGACTAGCTATGAACTAAAGGTCTAAGTTAATGAAATGTGGAATTATGATCTAAGACATCTTGTAGAGTCTTTAATAGTAATTCTTTACCTTGCTCCTCTTCAGATCTCACGCATTAGAGGTTATTTCTGCTGACAGATATTCGTCTCTCCAATACTAACTGAGATGCTAAACATCTAAAGCTAAACATTGTTTAAAATGTAATGAGCTTTTATTGGGAATATCACACAAGGTTAGAGTATTTCATTAGAATAAACTCTTATCGTATAAGTTGCGAATTCACAACTTAACTGAGCTCAACTCTGAATTAATACGTATTAGATATATAACAATTAAGTGTATAGATAAGTGATAATTTATCTTTAAAAGATACATTGATTATCACACATTAGTCTGTTCACTCTCTTTGAGAGCATAGAGATTAATAAGTCTATACAAGTTTCTTAAAAGCGATATATGTAAATCTTTATATCTAACCAGTATTGAATGATTAGATAGAGTAAAAATATTAGATAGATAAGAACTATACATATAGATAGATGTATGGTATTATAATAATGTGCCAGTATTGACAGATATAAAGGATAGAAAAGAAAGGTATAGATAAGATAGACTAGAACAAAGTCTAATCTACCTTATCTAATGTGATGTAATAGCATATCTACAAGAGAGTAGAGGCTAGTCATCCCTAACACATAGGAACAAGAGGTTTGATTATCTCATCAGAGACTCATCAATTCGGCTCTTAGCTTTCTAAATGCTACACATATATTCTCATCATCGGTATCGCAGATAATGATCTTATCTACTGAAACCTCTGAATTAGGGGCACAATACTGAGCATACTTATCGCCCGCGTAAGTCTGGACTGCAAGTAGTGTATCTTGTGGATTCATTCCAGAATCTAGGAATAGCACATCTCCAGGTTTGAGAGTAATCTCACCCGATACTAGTCCTTTGGTAATCTCTAGGTTGTCCATATGGACTCCAGAGACTCTAGCAGACATAATCTTAAACTTAGGATTAGTTCCGCTAATTGTTTGATTTTCATTCAAACTCATATAAATCCTCCTTAGGATCTTATTAACGTTTAATAGAAATCAGCTTTTTTCAACTAAAATACAAAAACCGATTCATATCATCGTAGGGATAGGTTAAGTATAAACCACGTACACACAATCTAATTGCATTTTTCAAATAATAACCTTAGATTAGACATTATGAGGATACCAAAAAAAATTTTAGAAAGATTTATAGAAGCTGTAGAAGGAGATCATTCATTGTCGAAGTTCAATAAGACTACGGGTCAGTGGGAGAAAGTTGAGTTTGATGCTAAGAATCCAGAACATATTAGATTTAAGGAGTTACACATGGCTGAGACAGAGATTATGTGTGTGATAGAGGGGTTAAAGATGGGAATTTTAATGACAAGAGAAATGGACTAGTGCTACTATAAGTATACTAACACAAATATTTAAGATATTTGTTAAGTGCTACTATAAGTATACTAGTAAAAAAGAAGGATGTCAAGCAAAAAATGAAGAAAAAGAAAAATAAAATGACTTATAAGCAGATGGTTACGCTTATCTTTGGTATGCAGCAACAAATTGAAGATATGAAGCAACAGGTATATATTGGTGAGAAGGCCTTAGATGAATATGTTAAGATGAAAGGTGACAAAGACGACTTCATTACACATCTTGAGGAAAAATATAACACAGATGATAAAGATAACGAGAAGACTGAAGGTAAATAACTTTGAATCTTTTGACTATTGCATCTATCCTGAGTCAGAATTTAAAGAATTTGGTAAAGAATACAAGCATTGGGCTAAATGTAAGCCTACAGAGTGGGGAATAAGCGATGACGGGTATGTTGCTGAGTGTTTAGGTCGTAATTATTACGCTACAGCTATAGAAATGGTGTTCCCTTATGGTAGGCAATGGGTTACAAAGACAGCTAAATTAGACTTTGAACCTCATTATGTTAGTAAAAACTACTCAAATGTCTCTGTAAAGAGCTATGAGGAGCTAGAAGCTAACAAATCGAGGACTGATCTAGCTATAGATGCCTTTTTAAGCTACAAAATAGCTGGTTTAAGCCCAAATATGGAAGAAATAGGTAGAATATACAGGCCTGACCAGAAATATCCTGCTATCGCTGCAAAAAGAATGTTAAAAACTAAGGAAGTGAAGAAAATTATGGCCGATAAACTAAAAGAGATACTCATAGATAAAGAAATTGATGAAGGTTTTGTCCTAGATGTCATGAAAGATGCTATAGATGTAGCTAAAATGAAAGAAGATCCAGCTAATATGATACGTGCAGCTAAAGAATTAGGTGATTTCTTAGATATGAAACCTAAGACTAGACAAATAACAGAGTCTATCGAAATGGATATGACTCACCAAATAGAGGATAATTATGAAAAAGCTAGAAAAAAGCTTAAAGCAACCAAAACCCACGATGAAGAAGTACATACAGATACAATCTAAGTATCCGTATGATTTAACTTTATTTTTAGCTACTCTATTAGATGTAGCTGAAGACATGGGAATACAAGTGGACGCTTGGAATGACGAAAAAAGATAAAATACTACTATCTATGGAGCAAGATATGCTACTATTTGGTAAAATGGTGATGCCAAACATGTTTAGCCAAGAGTCTCCAGCGTTCCATTATGATATCACTAAAGAGTTGCATGATGACTCTATACGACAAGTAAATGTTATTGCACCTCGTGGTCACGCTAAATCCTCAGTTGTGGCTGGTGTTTATCCTTTATACCATTTAATGTTTAAAAAAGGGATAAAAGTGATTGTTTTAGTCTCTCGTACACAATCTCACGCAACAAAGTTATTAGGAACACTAAAAGATGTGTTAGACTACTCTAAAGAATTTAGATATTTTTTTGGCTATTGGGGACAACAATCAGCAAGAAAGTGGACAAACAACGAAATAGAACTAAAAGATGGTTCTCTTATTATTTGTAAGGGTACAGGACAACAGATAAGAGGAATCAAACATGGAAACCAACGTCCTACTCTGTTAGTCTTAGATGACCCTGAAGATGAAAACAATACTAAAACGTCAGAAGCAATGGAGTTTAATCTTCGTTGGTTGCTACAATCTGGTGTTCCATCATTAGATCCTCTCAATGGTAAGGTAGCTGTGATTGGTACTCCCCAACACCAAAGATGTTTAGTAGAAACATTAAAAGATATGAAGGGATGGAAGACATTAGAGTTTAGACCTGTACTAGAGACGAATTATTCTCTATGGCCACAAGTATGGCCTATAGAGAAATTAAAGGAAAAGAAATCCGAATTAGACAGTATCAATCGTTTATCTGTATTTTATAGGGAATACCTCTGTCAAATTGTAGGTGACGAAGATAACCTCTTCAGAGAAGAGCATTTTAATTACTATGACGGTTTTATCGAAAGAGATGAACAGGGATTGTCGAATCTCGTACTGACGAACGTCAATGGTGAGGAAGTGGAAGAGATTAGACCTGTAAACGTGTTTACTGGTGTCGATCCCGCATCATCAACTAAGAGAGGTGCCGACTTTTCTGTTATCTTTAATATTGCTATCGATGGTGATAACAATAGATTTATCTTACCTTACTTTAGAAAAAGAGCTACACCTCTAGATTTAGCAGATGCTGTGATACATAATTTTAGACACTACAAAAGTTCTAAAACTAGAATAGAATCTGTAGGATATCAAGAGATGTTACGTCAATATATTAAAGAAAAGTCTCAAGAAATGGGATTATTCATACCTGGATTAGAAATAAAAGAGAATCCGAGAACATCTAAGTCATATAGATTAGAAAGTTTACAGCCATTATTTGCTAATGGAAAAGTATTTATTCAGACAGATATGCAGGCACTTACAGACGAACTATTACTTTACCCTAGAGGAAAGCACGATGACTTGTTAGATGGATTTTTTTATGCTAATAAAAATTGCTATAAACCAGCTCATAGTGCAGAAATAATATATCAAGAAGATGAATATAGATATCCAGCTAAGAAGAGTTGGAAATTATTATAAATAATCCTTGACAAATTGCTATTTTTTCTATTAATTTAGCGAGTGTATATTGTATGGTAGATAAGTATAACCTTTCGTTTAATCAACTTATAGAGAGAATAGACTCTTTAGATGCCACTAATATACCAAAAAATTATGTAGAAGTACAGAAAAAAGATGGCGAACAACATACAAAAAAAGACACAATCTACCAGAACTCAATCGAGACTAGATAAAAAAACTGTCTTCGGCTTTCAAGATGGTAGCATACAAGCAGACGTCCGAGATCCAGAAGTGGAACTATCTAAAGAATTATACACAGAATACAATAGCTCACGACAACAATGGGCACAATCATACCAAGAAGCAATAGAATTTAGAGCTGGAGCTCAATGGACCTTAGAAGAACAAGAAGTTTTAGAGTCTAGAGGTCAAGCACCTATTGTTGTTAATAGAATCCATCCTATCGTAGAAACAGCTAAATCTCTTCTTACATACAATTCACCACAATTTAGAGCTAGTGCACGAGAAGATTCTGATAGAGGAACTGCTAAAGTTTTTTCTGATCTATTTCAATATATATGGCAGACATCAGTAGGAGATGAAGAACTAAAACAGACTATTGATGATTATTATGTTGGTGGTATGGGTTGTTTCTTAATTTATCAAGATCCTATGAAAGATTTAGGTAAGGGTGAAGTTTGCTTAAAGTCTATAGATCCTCTAGATGTTTATATAGATCCTAATTCTAAGGACACTTATGGTAGAGATGCAGCTCACATATTAATTGTTAAAACTCTTACAGATGAACAAGCAGAGAGAATTTATCCAGATTACATGGATATTATTTATGATTCAGAATTAGAGGTAGATACTAGAGATAATAGACCATCTACTGATTTAGCTGCTACTGAAGGACAACAATTCTATGGTGACGATGAAAATAGATACCACGATAAAAGAAGATACACAGAGCGATATACTAAAACTTTAATGATATATCAAAATGTTTATGAACCTTTTTCTAATAAAGAGTACTTATTTACCCCATCTGAATACAATCAATACTTATCTAAGCAATATATTAAAATAAGAAAAATTACTGGTGAAGAAATAATTGTATTCGAGTCGGAAGCTATTGTAGAATTATTAGGACTAATAGAAAAACAAGGACCAGTTTTCCACTTTGAATTACCAGAACCAGAATATGATGATATGACTGGAGAATTGATACCTCAAGAGCCAGTTAGGGTAGCTGGAGATGAAGACGAAAATTCTATACCAGGTAGTACTACTATTATTATACCTATAAGTGTAGAAGAATTAGTAGGATTAGGGGATATAACTTCTAATCAAATAGAAAAGACTTGCGTAAATATGGTTTCTTCAGTTGGAGATAAACTTCTTTATACAAGAATGTTACCATGTGAAGACTATCCTATAGTTCCTTTAATGAATGTACATCATAGGAATCCTTACCCAGAGTCAGATGTTAGACTATTTAGACCCTTACAAGAGTATATTAATAAAATTAGATCTTTAATAATTGCACACGCAAGTACAAGTACAAATGTAAAGCTTCTTATTCCTAGAGGATCTGCAGATTTAAGACAGATTGAAGAAGAGTGGAGTAAGGCAGGTACAAGTGTAATTGAGTTTGATGCTGAACTAGGTGCACCTATAGTAGCTGGTCCAGTACCACTACCTAATGAATTATATAAAAATGAAGCAGATGCTAAATATGACCTAGAATACGGATTTGGTATTTTTGAATTGATGCAAGGTGGTTCTCAAAATGCTCCATCTACAGCTAGGGGAACAATGGTAGTTGATGAGTTTGGACAAAGAAGAATTAAATCGAGACGTGATGATATAGAGAATTTTTTAAATCAATGTGCTAAAGTTGCAATTCCTTTAATACAACAACTTTATACAGAAGAAAAACTTTTAAGAATTATTCAACCTAATGGTCTTGAAAAGGAATCTATTATAAACTATCAAGAGGTTTCAGATAATACGGTAAAAAGCATTCATGATGTAGGAGTTGGAAGATATGACATTGTTGTTGTATCTGGATCTACGTTACCTACAAATAAGATGGCTATGCTAGAAACATACGTTGAGATGTTTAAACTCGGATTAATAGACCAAGAAGAAGTATTAAAGAAAACAGAAGTTGTAGATATAGAGGGCGTAATGAGTAGACATGGTGAAATGCAACAAATGTTACAAGAGATACAGAGCCTTCAAGAAGAATTAAAACAAGTCAAGGGAGATTTACAAACTGCTTCCCGTGAAGAGATTCATGCGAAGAAGAGACTAGAGATAGAAAAGTTTAGTACCGATTTAGATAAAGTATCTAATCGTGCTGATATGGCAACTAGCTTATATAAAGCTAGATTACAAGACGCAAAATCAAACCTAATAAACTCCGCAGAAGAAGAACAATCATCAAATATATTTAAAGATGTAGCTTCTGATATGGAAAGTTAGAAGAAAAAGGAGCAATAATGAGTAATAATGAAGAAAAAAACATGGCAGAAGTACAAGAACAAAAAGACGATGCAATGACTGCAATTGAAGCACCGTCTACACAGGAAGACATTTTCGCAGATATATTTGGACAGCAGGAGCAAATCGTTGCAACCGATCCACAGCAACCGAATATTACCTCACAAAATGATACTTCTAATGTTCCTAGTACCGATGACCCAAAGAGTGATTCTGACCAGTTTCAATACTGGCAAAGTCAGTCGGATAAAAAGCAAGTAGAAATAGAAACCTTAAAAGGACAAATGTCAGAAATGATGGGTGCCCTTAAAAGCTCTGCTCCTACTGCTGAACCTGTGAAGGAAACAGTTAAGTTAGAAAAACCTGTTAAACCTAGCAAGCCTACTGAGTACGATCATTCTGAAGCACTGGCTGATCCCGATAGTGAATCTGCAAAGTATTTATCTAACAGGGAACAGTATATGGATAGCATGACAGACTATATGTCCACAATGGAAGCATCTAGATTAGATATTATGGAAGAACAACAAGCAACTCAACAGAAAGAACTTTCTAGACAGAAACTTGTTAATGACCTACAAGGTAAATATTCCTATTCTAATGATGAAGCTAAGGACTTTATAGAAACTATGAGCAGTCCAGATTCTTTAAGTCTAGACAACTTAGTACAGTTACATAAAATGAGAACGGGCAATGGTCCACAGGAGATTACACAAGTAACTCCACAAGCTCAAGAAAAAGCAGCACTAATGGGTAGTAGACAAGAGAAACTAAGTATTCCTAAGCCAATAGGTGTACAACCAGGAGCTTCTAGGCAGTCATCTAGTAAAATTGAAGATCAATTAATGGATTCCATGGTCGGAGACTTTAAGAAAAGGAATCCATTTTAAACAATGGAGATGAATTAAGATGGCTAATGTATATAGTAATATACCAGGAGAGGCTATACAGGGAACTTCCATCAATGTTGATAGACGTATTTTCAACTTTGGTGAGCGAGTTGCCGAGTTAGCTCCCGCACAATCACCTTTCTTCACTTATTTATCTAATGTTGCTAAGAGCCCTACAGACGATCCAGTCTTTAAGTTTTTAGAACAGAGACATCAGTATCAAAGACGTAACTTTCAAATGCAAGCAGCAGTAACAGTAGGTAACTACTCAACTGACGCTTTTGCAATTATAGCAGGTGACAACTTTGATCTTGACGTTCTTTACGATAAATTCGGTAGAGAGGTTTCAACAGCAGTTCAACCTAACTTTTTACTTGAAAATCAGATCGTAGCAATCGAATGTGAATACGATGCTAATGGTACTGATGCAGGTGTAGGTTCGGAAACAGCTGCTATCGCTTATTACAAGATCACCGCAGCCCCAGATCTAACATCAGATGCTGCTGCTAGTAGAATTGCAGGAACCTTTATTAAGGTTGTCTACAAACCTACTCGTTCAGCTGATGGTGCAGATGCTGCTTTAGCAGGTACAATTACACCAGCTAGTGCTTCTAAATTAATTTTTAGAGCTGATGGAGACGGTCAAGTTGTTGGTTCAGCTTTTGCTGAAGGATCAACAGACCCAGAGGGATGGCATGATGAGTTTTACAACAGAGAAGGATACTGTCAGATTTTTAAAACTGCAGTGCCTCTATTCTCTGGTACAGCTCTAGCTACACGTTATCGTGGAGTAAATAACGAATATATGAGAGTATATCAAGAAAAACTTATGGAACATAAGATGGATCTTGAACATGCTATGTTATTCGGTATTGGTTCTGATGACGCTACAGCAAGTGGTCCAGTCCGTAGAACACATGGGATCGTACCTTACACTGAAATGAATGGAAAAGTGAAAACTTTTGCATACGCTACAGCTAATTACGATCACTTCATAGACGCTATGGAAGATGTTTTTGCACCAGAATCTGGAAACAGTGGTGAAAAACTAGTATTATGTTCAAGAAAGATATTATCATGGTTGAATAAACTAGGTGGTACTTCTTTCTTAGGTAATACAATGGCTTTAAATAGTCAAACAGGTAGTGGTTTAGATATTCAAAACGTACAAGGTTCTTTCGGGCACCTAGTAACTAGAATATCTACTCTATATGGTAACCTTAACTTTGTTATGGAACCATTATTTAGAGGTATTCATGAGAATACAGCTATTATGGTAGATTTGAATAACGTAGCATACCGTCCTTTAATGGGTAACGGTGTATCACGTGATACTCAAATCATTACCAACGTTCAAAACAGAGATGTTGACGGAAGAAAAGACATGATTCTAACAGAAGCAGGTCTAGAAATTTCTTTACCAGAAACACATACTGTATTGGCGTTTAGCTAAGGCTAATTAACATCGGGGGAGTTGCAATATACTCCCCCATATTAACGGGGAGAATAATAATGAATCCAGGATTAGCAAGATTATTAGGTAAAGCAATAACAAAAGGTGGACAGAAAGCTGTTGGCTTTATAAAAGATACTATCTATGCAAGTAGATACGGTAATCCTACGAAAATATCATTTAGACCTACTACTAGAAAATCTTTTAAAGAATCTGAAAAACAAAAGAAACAGTGGATGACTGATACACAGCCTAACACTAGAGGGAAAAAAACAACTACTATTTCTACTATTAGATCTACTGAAGATAATTTAAAAATACCAGCTTATTTAAGAAAAAATAACCAGACTATAAATGATTTAGGAAAGGTTCGAGGAGTAAATGAATTTGGTGCTTCAGGAAGATTTAGCAAGTCGAAGAGTTGGCAAAAAGAACTTGAATTAATTCATGGTAGGAAACTTAAAAAAAACTGAGGTAAATAATGAGTTTTAAAACAGAGATAGAAGCAATAGTAGGTGATATAGATTCACCTGACTATACAGCAGAAGCTGTTCTTTATCTAAAAGAAGGAGTTAAGTTTATAACTAAATATGTTATGGCTAATCCTTTATTCGTAGATAGGCTTACATCTACGTCAACTTTAAATGGAAGTGGAGCAACATTGACTTTAACGGAAATACTCTCAGTAGTTTCTGTAACTAGAACTGACGGAACAGTAATAAGAAATTGTATGAGAGTTCATCCTACTAAAGCTGGACTATATGGAGATGTTAATAGTATATATTACACAAGTAAGCTTGATCCAAAGTATTATATCGAAACAGATATTTTAAAAGTTTTACCTACTCCTACTAATGCACAACCTGCTACTGTATATAAAATTCAACCAGATACATCTATAGCTGTAACAGATACTAGTTTAAGTAATTTTCCAGATGAGTTAGAACGTGGAGTTATTTTATATACTTGTAAAGAATTGTTAAGAAAGTTTTTAAGTACTAAGAATGCAGCATTACCAGCTAATATGAGTATTCCAAGTACACCTAGTGCAGCGTCAGTAGCAACAGTTACAGTGGGTTCATTAGGAAGTTCTCCTAGTTATAGCAAAACATCTTTATCTTTAACATCTGCACCAAATATTGCCAATTTAACTATAGGAGCTACAGCTCCTTCAGCAATATCATTAAGTACTGTTGTTTATGTAGATCCTGCAGCTGGTGACGCAAGTGCAACTGCAGTAGCAGATGTTACAATAGGTTCTGTTAGTGATGCTAACGTAGCTACTAGTATCCCTAGTTATAGCAAACCTACTACTACAGTAGACTATGCAGCTGGAAGTACTGGAGTAGATGATTGGATTACTGATGAAGATCCAGAGATGGCAGCAGTAGCATTAGAGAAACAATCTCAATTACTAACTAACTATCAATTAGATATTCAAAATGAATTAAATGAATTTAATAAAGATAATGTTCGATATGCAGCTGAAGTGCAAGAAGAGTTAGCTAAGCATAATACTGCTTTACAAAGAGCTGTTAGTTTAGCACAAATACAAGCTGCAGATGCACAACAAACAGCACAACAAGCAACTCAAGTGAGTATGGCTAATAAAGCAAAAGATTTACAAATTAGTATGGAAACTAGAGCAAAAGATATGGAATCATTAATGGCTAATAATCAATCGCTAGTAGCAGATTATAGTGCAAGAGTACAATTGTATCAAGCTCAAGTAAATGATGAGGTTCAACAATATCAATTAAGTCTTGAAAAAGAACTCGGGTTATTTAATACTAAAAGAAATACGGAACTTCAAAAACATCAAAATGATATACAAGATGAATTGAATGAATTTCAAAAAGATTTAGCTATATATCAAGCAGACTTACAACAAAAGATTGAACAAGCGGGGGTGAGTTCTCAAAAAGAAGCAATGGAAATACAAAACTATGCTACAGAAGTAGAATCTTATGGACAGCAAGTTGTCAAAGAAATTCAAAACTTTACTACAAAATTACAAAAACTTACTACAGATTACGAATGGTATTCTCAGCAGTATCAAATAGTTCAACAAGATTTATCTACATTTTTACAACCATATATGTTACCACAGTTAAAAGGAGATTCTAATGAAACTACAGCAAATGATTGATTTAGTTCAAAAGCATCATCCAGATCTAGGGGTTAATGAAATTATACATTTATTAAATCAAGCTTCTGATGAATTTTGTTCTAGAACTTTAATGCTCGATGAAGCAACACAGTTTAGTACTGTTGCAGATCAAAGATATTACGGATTAAAAGAAAGTATTTTAGAAATTAAATCGGTCGACAAAACTGATTCCGAAGGTAATACACAAGAAATTGCTAGATTAATAGGGAGACCTGACTATAGGGACTTAACATAATGCCATCATATAACACATTATATCATAAACAAACAAAACAATACGTTTGGTGGACAGAACGTGATTCTATTGGAATAGCTTTAATGGACCCACTAACTAGCGTAAAGAATAGATTTTCATCAATAGATGAAGTTCAAACAATAACAATATTTTATCATAAAAAAGCAGATCATTTCAATACATTAGATTCTGCTAGTTCTGCTATGACAGAACAAAGTGAGCTTCCTACACAATTCCATCAATATATAGTTGATAAAACTATCCAACTTGGATATGAATTAAAACCAGATGAAATAAATAAAGCTATGTACTTTGAAAGAAAATTTGAAAAAGGGATCAAGGAAGGAAAAGCATTTAAAAATAGAGGACGTGTAACAGGGATGCGTTCTGTAATACAACATAATTTTTAGGAGTAATAATGGCTAATACGTGGAAAAAAGGAAACTTTGGATTAGCTGCACTAAGTGATATCAATAGAGGCTTTAGTGAGTTGATTCAACATTTTAATGATAATACTGATGGTAATTTTGCAAATGTAAATATACCTACAGATGTTACTGTATCTAATGTTGCTATACCTGCAGATAGAACTTTTACTAATATAGCAGTAAGTTTAGCTTCTTTTTCTAATGTATCAGTACCATCAGATGCTAGTTATAGCGATGTAGGATTAGTAAGTGAACCAACATACGAAGATATAGGAGTAACAACATAATGGGTGGAACATTAACAGGACCAAACAAGATTAAAG